>SDBT01020290.1_pt1 | contig 10400 bp, 5 predicted proteins | sample 2277101 | NCBI WGS metagenome assembly SDBT01 (sample SAMN10404973, study PRJNA504765) | marine sediment metagenome | isolation source: marine sediment core GS10_PC15, 103 cmbsf | place: Arctic Ocean: Southern Knipovich Ridge | collected 2010
GTTAAGTCATCAATATCCTTTCTGCTAAATTCTGCACCTCCCGGAACGCACAAAGCCTTCACAACACCGTTGTTTTCTACTGCGTTCGCAAAGATGCCAAAGCCACACCCTTTACATAGCTCAGTTACATCAACGAATTTAAGTTCGTATCGTATATCAGGCTTATCAGAACCATATGTATTCATGGCTTCTTCCCACGTCATGCGTGGAAATAACTTATCTTGGATTTTTACATCCGGGCGGAATTCTTTGGTTAAAGCGATCAGTGATTCTTCTGTTAATTTCATTACATCATCAGCTTCCACAAATGACATTTCCACATCAACTTGTGTAAATTCCGGCTGACGATCTCCACGCTGGTCCTCGTCTCTAAAGCAGCGAGCAATTTGCATGTAGCGGTCAAAACCCGCAATCATCGTGAGTTGCTTAAGCTGCTGAGGCGACTGAGGCAATACGTAGAACTGTCCATGGTATAAACGACTTGGCACCAAATATTCACGAGATCCTTCAGGTGTTCCCTTAATAAGAATCGGTGTTTCTATATCAATGAATCCACGTTCATCGTAGAACTTACGGATGAAGTGAATCATCTTATGGCGTAGAATCATATTCTTCCTCATGCGTTCACGTCGCAGGTCCAAGTAGCGGTATTGTAAGCGCACCTCTTCTCCAACATCCTTTTCCTGATCAATCTCAAATGGAGGAGTATCAGATTCGTTTAAAACTTTAACCGTAGAGACAAGCACTTCGATTTCTCCCGTAGGGTTATCTTCTCTTACTGCACCTTCTATTCGTTTGCGTACAATTCCATCAATTTTAATCACCCATTCCGGGCGGATCTTTTCTGCCTGAGTGAATGCTTCTTTATTCTCTGGATCAAAGACCACTTGTGTGAATCCGTATCGGTCACGTAAGTCTACGAATATCAATCCGCCATGGTCACGTCGCCTGTGGACCCAGCCACAAAGTGTGATTTTTTTACCGTCAGATTTGCCGGTTAGTTCGCCGCACGTGTGAGATCTGAGCATTATAGGAAAAAGAATCAATTATGCGCAAAGTGTAAGCGATCTTGACGTTTTAAGCGAGGGACAGAAGAGCTATTTTTTAAAGAGTTTTCCAAGTTCCTCTTTAAATTCCTCCACGTCTTTAAACTCTCTGTGAACGGAGGCGAATCGAATATAGGCGACTTGATCGATCTTTTTAAGTGCCTTCATTACATCCATTCCTATAGTTTTGCTAGACACTTCCTTTTTATTGGCCGCCCACTTCTCCTCAAGTTTGTTTAGCATTTTATCAACTTGTTCCTGTGTAATTGGGCGTTTGGTGCATGCAATCCAAATACCACGTTCCAGTTTAGATCGGCTATATGGTTCACGCGTGCCATCATTTTTACTTACGATTGTGGAGCTTAATTCCTGCCGCTCAAATGTAGTGAAGCGATGGTCACACTTGTCGCATTCACGCCGACGCCGGACGGCTCTGCCATCTTCAGCGAGGCGAGAGTCGATTACAGATGTGTCCGTTGATTTGCAACGTGGGCAATGCATTGAGGATTTGGATTAGGATTAGGAGAGAAAATGTACCTTAATCTTAGCCATAAGCCTAGCTAAGGTCGAAGAATAGACTCTTCTTTCCCAGAGAGATCAATAACTTTTGATGGTGCATTTTGATTAAGCTTTCCAGAATCAATAATCAGATCAGGCAATTGTTGTTTCTCATCAAATTGCCTTTCAATTTCTTCGATGGAGTAAGGACTTGATTCTCCAGTAATGTTTGCAGACGTTGTACACAGAGGTTCTCCAAAGACTTCTACAAGCTTCTGGGCGAGTGGATGTGATGAAATGCGTACGCCAATGGTTTCTCCTCCATCCGGCGTAGGGAACAACTTATCCGGTGCATCAGATCGTAGTGGAAGAATCAGTGTTAGTGGACCAGGTAAGTATTCTTTTGCCAGTTCTTGCGCACGGTCATTCCATTGTACGTATAGCATTGCCTGCTCGACAGATTCGAATAGTGCACTGATTGGCTTATTAACTTGTCGCTGCTTTATAGTAAATACTTTTGCAACTGCATCATGATTTGTCATATCACATGCAATTCCGTAGCAAGTTTCGGTTGCATGAATCACATTGCCGCCCTCATTAAAAATTTTAAGAGCTTTTAATATAGCGGTTTCATCATTGGGAAGTACTAACATGCTTCTATTATAGAGCTTCCTTACGGCAACGTAGTAAATGTTCTATCTCCAGTCGTCATAAGATTACCCCAAGTATCTCGAGTAAAAATCCTGTAATGATAAGTTGTATCAGGCGTAAGGCCTGTAACTCCTTCACTATGTGCAGTATTCAATGCTGAATTCAATGTAGTTTCGTTTGCATATTGATCAGGAAGACCAACATCATAATCAGCATCACTACTATATTTAATCTGACTATCCGATTGCTCATCTGTTGTCCATTCGATAGTGGCATCATTAGTATTAACAGTTGGCGCTGGAGAGTCAGTTATTACCGGTGGTGTAAAATCAGTAATGAATGTTGAGTCCGAAGAAATAGAGAGATTTCCAGATTCATCTACTGTTCTTACAAGAAAATGATATGTGGCATTTTCCGTAAGTCCTTCGATACGTTGTGTATGGCTAGTGACAAGAGTGATATCTAAATCTGTAGCCATTCCATAAAGATTAGTAAGGCCATACTGAATTTGGCTATTTGATACTTCATTAGTAGTCCATGTCACATCGGCAGAAGTAGCCGAAAAGATTGTTACATTAATATCTGTAATTTCCGGAGCATCTTCATCTGGAATCAAAAAGAAATAATTAATTGATGTTGCCAGATTACCAGCTGCATCTCGAGATTTTACTAGGTAGTGATAAGTAATGTTCTCATCTAGACCGCTAATTTCTTTGGAATGACTAGTGGTTAGTGCAACATCTGTAATTGTATTTCCATAAGCCGGACTATCACCATAATCAATTTGTGTATCCGCAGGTTCATTTGTTGTCCAAGAGATATTTACATTTCCACTCACAAGAATGGTTGCAGTAACATCAGAAATTTCTGGAGCAACGATGTCTGCATTGGTAGTAAATGTTCCCTCATAAGTTTGCTCATTTCCTAAATTATCACGGGATACAAGTTGATAATGATACAGTGTGTTTGCACTAAGATTGCTAGTAATTTCATGATTATGAGTTTGATTAAATGTGCCATCTAAAGTTGTAGAATAACCATAGCCGTTTGTTTCGCCATAATGTATCTGACCAGTTGCATCTTCATCGGTGATCCAAAAAATATTTGCATTATTTGATGTAATACCAGAAACAACAACACCAGAAATATTTGGCGGTGTGCTGTCTGAAGTTGCGAAAGTATAATCACCTGAAATTGCAGAATTATTTGCAGAATCACGCGAGAGAACTCGGTAATGATAATTAATACCTGACATCAAACCGCTTAAAGCATAGGTATGAGATTCTACAAAAGATGGCAAAAGTGTTGTTGTATTGCCGTAACTATCGGTTGTACCAAATTCCACTTGTGTATCCGCAGGTTCATTTGTATCCCAAGTAATTGTTGCTGAATTATTTGTAACACTAGTATGCAAAACATTGGAAATAGTTGGGGCATCTGGATCTGGGATTGTTACATTGTAATCACCTGAAACCGTTAGATTATTTTCTGTATCACGCGAAAGAACTCGATAGTGATATAACGTGTTTGGTATCAAGCCAGTTATAACAGCTGAATGACTTGTTGTATCTGTGGCATCTAATGTTGTACTACTTCCATAAGCTATAGTTGTACCAAATTCTACTTGTGTATCCGCAGGTTCATTTGTATCCCAAGTAATTGTAGCTGTATTTGCACCAATACCAGCAGAGACATTGGAAATAACAGGTGCTGTAGGATCAAGAGTAGAAAATCTATCGCCAACATCAATTGTGATCCATTTATAATTCTGTGATATATCTCTAGTATAAATCATACAGTAGTATTCTGTATCTTGTACAAGGCCTGTGTATGCAGCTTCGTGATGAGTAGCCATAGTGTAATTTGTTTTATAAATCCAACTCACACTATAATCAGAAGGCCTGCATCTTATATATGAGATCGAATTTTCATCTGTATCCCAAGAAACAGTGGCAGAAGTTAGAGTTATATTACTCGAATTAAAATCTATAACACTTGGGGCAATATTATCTCCCTCTGTTGTATACAAATAATCTGAACCACCATTATCATCAATAGACTGATTTCCTACAGGATCGGTGGCTACAAAACGGCAATAATAATCAGTGCCAGCTGAAAGACTACTTTTATAAGGATAATGAGTTGTTTTGAGTGTATTTGATGAACCAATAAGGTTGTACACCCCCGGAGAAGTTCCACATTCCAAACTGGTTCTAGTAAATTCATCTGTTCTAACGCGAATTTGTATTAAATACCCATTTATCCTATAGACACTTATCTCATCAAAAACAGGAGGTGTAGTGTCAGCATTAATGATAAATGTATAATCAGCAGATTGTGATGTGTTTCCAGCGGCATCCGTTGCTTCTATTTTGTAATGATGTGTACCGGCAGTAAGATCCAATAAATTGACAGTATGACTTGTCCTATAGTTTGAATCATTCCATTCACTGCCATAAGAAGCATCTACACCATAGTAAATCTTACTCCTTGAGCTCTCATCTGTATTCCAAGTTATTAGTACGCCATTACCATCAGTGGATAAACTAACTATATCTGTAATGGCAGGACCATTATTGTCATAAAAGAAACTACTATTACTAGAAGCCGCCTCATTACCATGTGCATCAACTGATCTAGCGCGATAGTTGTATGTTGTATTTGGCGAGAGGCCAGTAATTCCCACACTATGATTTGTAGTTAAAGTGCCATCAAGAATCGTGCTACTACCATAACCAATGGTAGTGCCATATTCTACTTGCGAAGTTGATGGTTCATCTGTAGTCCATGTAACAGTTACACTTGATGTATCCAAATCTGCATGCTCAACATCCGAAATAACAGGAGGATTAATATCATTAAAAAATGTTCCTTCGTATTCACCAACCCATCCCGCCGGATCACGAGTAATTATACGGTAATAATATGTTACGTCTCTTTGTAGCCCGCTCAAAGGTACTGTATGGCTAGTAATATAAGATGCATCTAGCGTAGTCATGCTGCCATAGCTATTTGTAATACCATATTCTACTTGTGTGTTTGCAGGCTCATTAGTATCCCAACTAATGGTTGCTGCCGATGTAGTTATATCAGAGACGGCAACATTTGAAAGCTCGGGCACAGATGTATCTACGATTGTAATTTGATAATTATTAGATGCCTTTTCGTTATTATCTGGGTCCTTAGAAACAACTCTATAAAAATAAGTATTCCCTGTTGTTAAGCCATTTAATTGTAAGGAATGATTTTTAACGTCACTGGAATTAGTCTCTTCATTACCATAGGTAATATCAGCTCCATATTCTACTTTTGAATCTGAAATTTCATCTGTGGTCCAATTAATAACAACACTTGATGATGTTATGTCTGTCTCATTCACATTTGTAATAATAGGTGGCTCGTTATCAGGACCGGTTGTTACTGTCCCTACAGCAGATTCACCCATATTTCCTGATGTATCGGCCGATAGGGCACGGAAACGATATGTTGTATTTGGGCGAAATTCAGTAACCTGAAAAGAATGTTCCATGACCATATCTCCATTTACAACACTGGTTATAGCATCAGCTTCGGTTTCACCAACATCTTTCCAGAACTTTACATTGCTATTGGATAATTCATCCGTATTCCAATTCATAGTTGCCTTTTTGTCTGTAATTCCATCAACTGTAACCCCAGATAGTACAGGGGCCGTTGCATCAAGCGTCGTAAAAGTATAATCACCTGATATCGCATTATTAGCACTATCATCTATTGAGCCAACGCGTATGTGATATAGCGTGCCTTGGCTAAGTCCATCTATTACAACTGAATGGGTTGTTGTATCAGTATTATCAATCTTTAATCCCCCGTAACTTGTCGATGTTCCAAAATCTACTTTACTCGTTGAATCCTCATCCGTGGTCCAAGTGACCTTAGCTTCTTCCGGACCGATATCTGAAATTTCAACAAAGGTAATTTCAGGATAAATAGTATCCGTAGAACATTCAGAAATAACATCATCTCCATTTAGCTTTCCTGTGTGTTTAGAAAAAATCCTAAAAACGTCAAATATTTTATAAACTTTATATCCGCTATAACTATCACATGGCTCTACAAAATCGCTTGGAATTTTTGAAATTATATTTTCATCAATAAGAGAATCTAAGTTGATACAACTTGAGTCTCTTACCATTCCCTCGCGACAAACATTAATTGCTGCCTCTTCTGTGGATAAAACATTTTCATCATCAACTATTGGCAAGTTTGCAATAGTGGCTTGCTTATAAGCCTTTTCTAGGGAATGCACTCGTACTTTGCGTGCTACATCATGGCCAGCAAGTAAAATTTTAGTAGGTGAAACAGCCACGATGACAGATGTCATAAGCGTAACAATTATCCCTGTAGAAATCATGATTTCAATTAATGTAAATCCTGCCAATCTCTTTTTAATAAATTTAATTACTTTCATAAAAGATTTAAAAAATTGTGTTTTATTATGTTTTTCAATCATATTGTATAGCTAATAGAAACACACAATCACACTACAGAAATTAGTAGAATGAATTAATTTTAGCATAAAACTTAATTACACCACTCTTTTTATTGTTTCAGATATTAATCTGACTTACAGAACCATAAATACCAATACAATCAATCAATAAATTTTTCTTAAAAGAACTTACGTCTATCATTGCAGCATGAATATATTTGTTAGAATATCTCTTCTGTTTTCGGTATTACTTTTTACAGGTTGCTTTTTTGGCTCAGAAAATATTACCGACTGCAAAAAAGTTTGTAGCCAATATGGCTTTGCAGATGGCGTTTGCGAACCAACTAAAACTGTAAAAGAGGCTGAAATAATTAATAAAGGATCATGTAAAACAGATTCATCTGAAGCCTGTAAAAAATCAGGAAACTGCAATTGTTATTGCAGTGTAATTACAGAAGAAATGGCAAAAGAAATACTAAATGAAGGAATATTTAAAGCTCTCAGTTTTTCAACTGACGAACTTTTTACCATTACACTCCCAAAAAGTAATAAACGATGGATAGCAGAATTTGATGAATCCATACTTTCACTTGAATCAAATGATGTATTAGATTCGAACGATAATGATCTTATTTCTGAACATTTTACATTTAGCTCTATAAAAGAGGGGGTTGCCGATATTACATTTTCAAAAAAACAATCCCAAAAAAGTAATGCATCAGAAGAGCTCATATACAGAATAGAAGTTATTAGTGAAACACCTCAAGAAGATGATTTAAATGAAGTAATAGAAGTAATAAATAATTTTGATGATTGTGTTAGCGCAGGAAATATAATTATCGAAGGATCAATTAGGCAATGCGAGACTCCGAGTGGCGAACTATTTATTGAGGAAGATGAATATGAAATAAATATGGGTTATTAGAATCATCATTTTGTTTCCTTGGGGATACTAATGTTAGTTTCATCATTGGACAGTATCTGCATGCTCCCAGTATAGAGCCTCTTTTCGTGATGGGGAGGGCAAAGGCTCAGGATGTGGGGCTTCTAGGTATCTGTTCCCCGATGCGCGGGCGGAGTGAGAAACAGCACTACGCGCCCGTTCGCGCAGCTTCGTAAGCATCTCATATTTCTTTGAGATTTTAGGCACAAAATGAATGCGTAGGATAGTGTCCTGCGCCTCCAGAATTAATGTGCCAAATTGGAAGATGTTTTGAATGATGCCGTGTTGACATTTATTAATGTCCTGAAGCATCCAGAGATCAATGCTCTGGTGGTCATTAATTGCTACAAGTGTCTTTTTAATTCTATGAACCTTTTTATCTGTTACGACGATTACATAGAGGAAGTATTTGTAGAATCGTGACAAAAATTCGATATGAGATAGAAGGAATAATGTTGTGAGCATCAAAAGCAATAAGTGTCTAGAGTGAGCATCATTTATTCCTATCATTACGATGACGATGTATCCAGCACTAATAATAAGAGTGCTTTGGATAATCACTTTTGTAAGTGGCCACAGCATGCGTATCCAATGCTGATGGAAGCAAAAGCTGAATTCCTCATTGGCGTCTTTTCCCTGAAAGCATACCTCTGCCGATGGCAGGCAATTTTCTACCATAGAGAGAGGTAAGTAATAATAATCAGCCCCAAGAGTATCAGTGTATGGAGCAGTGCCATCATCGACATTCGTGCGACTGTGAAAAATCTAAAAAAGGAGCTATCCACTCCTCCTGTAAAACATATACCGGTGATTTTCTTACGGAAAAGTTCCCACATTGCCCCCTCAAGTATGAGAACAAATATGCCGCTTGCCAAGATGATGATGTAAGGGAACCTCATTGGTCATACGGAAATTATGGGGAACCTCCTATTATCCTCTCGGGGTTCCTCTTGTCAAGAATATTGTACAAATCTAGTGATTTTCAGGCAGGTGTTTTCATGTCATACATAGTCATGACTTCTTCGATCTTTTTCTCAAGTATTGTCGACATGTTGATAGTGAGTGGGAGTGGAATGGTCTGCTTTCCGATCTTGAGCTGTACTTTCTCTTTTCCAGGGAATGCTTCTAATACCTGTTTCAAATCCATTAGGAGCTTTTTAGGAGCTCTTTCCGGTAGATCAATTGTGTGGATGGAAATGCGGACAGGATCAACCTCTTCTTTTATTGATTTATTTTTTTTTGAATTATCCATTAGTCCTATTTCTTTTATTAAATCTGCTACCTCCATTCCTTCCGAAATCCATTTTCCCAATGGGCCATGAAAATCATTAGTGTCTTCTTCCTTTTCGATCTTCAGGGTTTCGCCGGCAATCACGTTTCCATCCTCGTCTAGTAGATCAATTTCTTCATTGTCCAAGCTGGGCGTTTTTGTGACAGAAAGGCCATTTTGAGCTTCTGTTTCGTTGTAGCAGCCCAAGTCTTTTGCCTTTTGGATCATGATACTTAGAGAAGCTTTTTTCACGGCGTCAGCACGCAGTTGTAGTTGTCCTACACGATAATCGAGTGTCCCACCCACAACGAGTACGGTATCAGGTTGCTCCAGCCACTCTGCAGCTTCTGCGTAAGTTCGCGGGAAGAGTGTCACTTCAATTTTTCCGGTTGGATCTTCTAAGAAGACAATGCCCATGGTTTCACCTTTCTTGGTTGTGATTTTTTTTACGGATTCCACAATGCCTGCGAGAGTGATTTTTTTCTTCACATCTTTCTGTGTGAGACTTTCGATGAGGTGCGCTTTTTTTCGTGTGTACTTTTTAAGACCTGCGAGTGGATGGCTTGAGATGTACATGCCCATCGTTTCCTTCTCCCATCCCAATTTCTCCAAGTTTGTTGCCGGAGGAATGGATGGGAATTCAATCTTTGCAGTTTCCGGATCCGCGTCCATATGGGCAAAAAGATCTGTTTGAGCACTGCTTATGTTATGTGTAGATTTTCCGTATTCCACGATTTTTTCGTAATTCTCAACCAGCATTTTACGTTCTCCCAGAGAATCCAATGCGCCGGATTTACCGAGGCATTCGAGCAATTTCTTATTGAGTATCTTGCTCGGTACGCGCTGAGCAAAGTCTTCAATACTTTCAAATTTTCCATCTTCCTCTCGCACGATGATGATTTCCTGTACAGAACTATCTCCAATTCCCTTTATTGCCGATAGTCCAAAGCGAATAGCATTACCTTTGTCACCCTCTTCCATTTTTTGGCTAGGGAGAGCGGTAAAGTGCCTCAGTGATTCATTGATATCCGGAGGAAGTACTTCTATGCCCATGGCGCGACATTCCTCAATTTCAATCATAACTCGGTCAGTTCGTTGTGCGTCTGAGCTTAAGAGCGCTGCCATGAATTCAGTTGGATAGTGAGCTTTTAAGTAGGCTGTTTCGTATGCAACACGTGCATAACCGGCGGCATGCGATTTATTAAATCCGTAACCTGCAAACGGCGTAACAACGTCATCAAAAATTTTCTCGGCGAGCTTCTTCTCGTATCCCTTCTTCGTTGCACCATTAATAAACTTCTCGCGTTGCGCATCTAATTCCTTTTTAATCTTCTTTCCGATTGCACGTCGTAAAATATCGGCTTCACCCAGTGAATATCCAGAGAACAACTGTGCGATTTGAAGAATTTGCTCCTGATAGATGCCAATACCGTAAGTTGGTTCCAAAATTGATTTTAGATCATTATGGACAAAGCTGATTTTTTCCTTCCCATGTTTTCGCTTAATATAACTTGGAATCCA
>SDBT01020291.1_pt1 | contig 10400 bp, 6 predicted proteins | sample 2277101 | NCBI WGS metagenome assembly SDBT01 (sample SAMN10404973, study PRJNA504765) | marine sediment metagenome | isolation source: marine sediment core GS10_PC15, 103 cmbsf | place: Arctic Ocean: Southern Knipovich Ridge | collected 2010
ATTCTATCTTTTATACTGTAAATAAGCAATGGAGTATCGCCATTGAGCCGTTAGCCATATTAGCTGTTAGCCTTCTGGCGGGTGCATTTATCCTGTCAGTTATATTAACCGCCGCGGTAAGGAAGTTTGCCCTGCGCACCGGCTTGGTCGCTCAACCCACCGAAGACCGCTTTCACGACTCAGCCGTACCATTAGGCGGCGGAATAGGGATATTCCTGACAATCGCCATTGCAATCCTCGCAGGGACGGCAACCGTTAAATTCCTCATCGCACCGGGGCATCTTTCATGGCTCGGCGAATCCGTTACAATCCACACCGAAGGCTTCCTCGAAAAAATCGACGACCTGCTGATCGTCCTCGCCGCCGTATTCGTATTACTTATCACCGGCCTCTACGATGACAAAAAGCATCTCGGCCCATTCGTCAAACTCTTAATCCAGTTTGCAGTCGCAGTAACCGCCGCCGCCTTTGCAGACATCCGGGTCGAATTCTTCATTCATAACAAGTTAATCACAACTTTACTCTCAGCCTTCTGGATCGTTCTGATTATCAATGCCTTCAACTTCCTCGACAATATGGACGGGGCCTCGGCCGGTATCGCGGCAATAACTTCGGCGGTACTTTTTGTGGCGGCGGCACTGTCAGGTCAAATCTTTATATCAGCAATAGCGCTTATCTTTATCGGCAGCTTGATGGGCTTTTTAATCTTCAACTTCCCGCCGGCGAAAATCTTCATGGGAGACGCAGGCTCTATGGTCGTTGGCTTCTTCATCGCCCTTTTGACTTTGCGCACAACATATTATCACCAGGACGCCGGCTCCGGACTATACGCCGTCTTTATGCCTCTTGTCGTAATGGCCGTACCACTCTACGATTTCCTCAGCGTAACAATCTTAAGAATCAGCCAGGGCAAAAGCCCATTTATCGGCGACACCCAGCACTTCTCTCACCGCCTGAAACGCCGAGGACTCTCAGACACCCAAACCGCCCTTACACTTTACCTCGCCACAATATGCACAGGCCTGGGCGCCATCTTTCTCTACCAGGTCGATTTAACAGGTGCAATACTTATCTTTGCCCAGACAATAATGATATTGACAATTATCGCCATATTCGAGATGACTTAACCCACCCAATCGGGTATAATACACGAAATAAAACAATTTGTCTGAAACAGAACAAAAAAATCTGTGTTAATCTGTATCTAATTTCTTCTATGAACTCAGAACTCAGAACTCAGAACTCAGAACTCAAAAAGCCTGCTGTTCTGCGCAGGGTTGAACATTTCCTGCTGATACTTTGTCTCTGCGTACTTGCCTTTCGGGCGATGTATATTGAAAGCCCCCACTCGATAGCGTCAAATCCGAAGCCATTGTTAGGCAGTGACGGCTTTAGTTTAATCATCTCGTCGGTGCTTATATTCTCAGCAGTCATCTACCTGATTTTCGCCTTTTGCCGCCGCAAAATTTTCTACCGCCCCACGGGCATCGCATTCGGCGTTATCATCTTCTTTATCGCCGGCCTTATCGCCGTCTTCATTGCCGCCAACAAACGCGCCGCCATAACAGATTTAGCAACCCTCATCGCGCCTATGCTCATGGCCCTTTTGCTTACTCAGATTCTTGACTCTCCTGCCAAGATAAAACTTGTCCTCATGGTCGTCATCGCCCTTGCCGCCGCAAGCTGTTACCAGTGCAACGACCAGCTCCTGGCCGGCAGCCAGGACATGATCGAAAACTACGAAGAAAATCCCCAGGCCCACCTCGACCTTATCGGCATCAAACCCGGCTCATTTGAACACATGCTATACGAACACAGACTGTACTCGAAGGATGTCCACGGCTTTCTGACCACAAGCAACTCAACAGGCTCCTTCGCCATTCTCGCCGTCTTCGCCGCAATCGGCTTGCTCATAGATAAACTAAAAACCCTCAACACAAAATCCGCACATACACCTCCGGCCTCCTACGCCGTCGCCGCGGTAATACTTGCTGCCGGACTAATCTTCGCACAGGCCAAAGGCTTTATCGGTGCCGGCGGCTCTTTTATCATCCTCGCGGTCTTTGTGGTCATTTGCCTCTTTATCGAAAAATCCAGAAACCCCGCCCCCGAAAGCTCATTAGAACCGTTTATTTGCTTCGGCATTGCCGCAGCCCTTGCAATCATCTGCCTGATTCTGACACAAAGCAAAGGTGCCGTCGCCTCCGCTGTTTTCTGCGCAATAGTCTTTATTGCTTTTCTTGTCTTTCCCAAATGGCTCACCGCTCATCGAAAGGCCATACTGATTATCTCTCTGCTGCTCCTTGCCGCCGGCTCAATTGTGGTTCTCTCGTATGGTCTCTCTCACGGCCTGCTCCCAGGCGGCAATTCCATGCTCGTACGATGGCAGTACTGGAGCGGAGCCGCAAAAATGTACGCCGACAAACCGATAACAGGGGTCGGAGGCGGAAACTTCGCCGGCTATTACCCACATTACAAAATCCCGTCAGCACCCGAAACAGTCCGAGACCCCCACAATTTCATTCTCAGCCTGCTTACTCAATACGGCCCATTCGGCCTGCTCGGTTTTTTAGCCGCTTTTCTCGTGCCGCTTTATAAAACCATTTTCAAAAACCCAACCACCCATCCACCGAAACCCGGCGCCGACAACAAACTCTTTAACACTTTATTTGCTTTCGCTTTATTTTTTATATGCGCCGCCCTTCTGATTTTCAGGCCCATAGTCATGGCCGACAAACTCGGCGACCAGCTCAGTGTGATTGTTTCCGTAGCAATTATATTATATGTCGCCCCTGTTTGTATTTTTGCCTTTATGTTTTGGCTGTTGGCAGTTGGTGAAAGAGCCGCACCGCCGACTACACAACCTGCAAACTCAGCGCTTAAGCCCGCTCTGTTCTGCGGCATCATGGCGGTCGTGATTCACAACCTTATAGATTTTGCCATTTTCGAACCGGCGGTATTGACTGCTTTTTGGGCAATAGTAGCCTGCCTTGCCGCCCTTGACTCCGGACAAAAAGGATACACCCGAATCACGCTGAAACTCAGCTGCGCCGCGCGAATCGCAGCCGTTGCCGCAGCCCTTATTATCACCTGGGCCTGCTTACACTACGCTCTCATTCCCACCATCAAGGCCGGCGCCAAAATCCAGTGGGCCATGCGAGCCGAGACAAATATAGCCGCCCTTTTGCACCAGGCTGCTCAGGATGACCCGCTTAACCCCAGAATATTCAATTTGAACGGCAGGGGTTATTTACAGTTTTACAAAAAGACGCGGGAGGATACCAATTTACTCGCCCGTGCTGAAAAAAGTTTTCTCAAGGCGATTAATTGCGACCCGGCTGATTTCAAAAATTATGACAAGCTGAGTGAAGTCTATAATCTACGTGCTGAAATATCTACCGGAATCGAAGCAGAACAATGGACGCAAAAGGCCTATCAATATGCCGCAATGGCAGTGGAGCGTTATCCAGGCAGGGCCAAACTGAGAATTAAACTTGGAAAACTTGCTGAAAAATCAGGAAAAACGGATATTGCACTCGATAATTATAACAAAGCCGTTGAAATTGAAGAAAGCTACCGCCGACAGTTTCGTTTGATGTATCCAGGCCGGGAAATGTTCAGCCGACTTGGACAGGAAAATTACAACTTCGCCACGGAGCGAATAAAGCAGTTCAGCGACTGATTTCCCAACTTAACTTTCAATCCGCTTGATTATCTCGTCAGGTATGTCGAAATTCGCATAGACATTCTGAACATCTTCGTGGTCTTCGAATTCCTCCATCAGACCTAAAATCTTTTTCGCTGTCTCAAGATTGTTCACCTTTACAGTACTTTGCGGAACCATTGATATCTCAGCCACCTCCGTTGGTATTTCTTTTTCCTCTAAGGCTTTTTTAAGCTCTTCATAAGAATCCGGGTCACACGTCAGCTCATAAACCTCGCCCACCGTCTCCATATCATCCGCTCCCGCCGCTAAAGCTATCTCCATCAGCTCATTCTCACCAATCGCCTCTGTCAAAACCGTTATCAAACCCTTCTTGCTGAACATCCAGTTAACACACCCGCTTGCCCCTAACGACCCGCCTCGTTTTTCGAAAATCTTTTTTATCCCCGGCCCCGTCCTGTTGCGGTTGTCCGTCAAGCCGTCAACCATTATCGCCACCCCCCCCGGTGCATACCCCTCGTAGAGAACATCTACATACGTAACTGCTTCAAGCTCGCCCGTACCCTTCTTGATTGCTTTTTCTATCGTGTCCTTGGGCATGTTGGCAGCCTTGGCCTTGTCGATTGCATACCTGAGCGACAGGTTCTGTGAAGGGTCGCCGCCGCCGGCCTTGGCCGCTACGATTATCATCCGCGCTATCTTGCTCCAAATCCTGCCGCGCTTTGCGTCGTTCGCCGCCTTTTTATATTTTATTCCCGCCCAGTGTGAATGTCCTGACATATTTATTTCCTAATGAATAACCTTATTCAACGGATACGTAAAAATCCCCGTTGCCCCGGCTCGCTTCAATTCCGGTATCAGCTTCCGCTCCACACTGTCCTCAACCACTATCTCAAGGGCAACATAATCCGCCTCCGCCAAGGATGAAACCGTCGGACTTCTCTCCGCCGGCAAAAGCCTTAATATCTTTTCAAGGTTGGCTTTGGGTACGTTCATCTTCATACCAACCCTCGTTTTGGCGTCTATCGCCGCCTTGAGCAGAATCGTAATGTTTTCGATCTTACGTCGTTTGAACTCATCTTCCCACGCTTCGGTATTTGCGATAAACCTTGTTGTCGAGGTAAGTACTGTGTCGATTATTCGCAAATTGTTCGCCGCCAGGGACGACCCCGTCTCCGTCAACTCAACTATCCCGTCAACCAGCCTCGCCTTTACCTCTGTCGCCCCCCAGCTAAACTCCACCTTAACCTCGATTTTCTTCTCGGCGAAATATTTCTTCGTCACGTTGACCAGCTCAGTAGCGATTATCCCTCCCTCAAGGTCTTTAGCCTTCTTGACCTTCGACTCATTTGAAACTGCCAGAACCCACCGCGCAGCCTTACTCGTCGCCTTGCTGTAAGAAAGCTCGCAGACTTCATGCACCTCGGATTCATTTTCCATAATCCAGTCATATCCGGTAATGCCGGCGTCTAACACTCCATCCGCAACATATCGGCTCATCTCCTGGGCACGCAGCATTATCAGTTGAATCTCGTCGTCGTCAATATGCGGAAAGTAGCTCCTTTCATAACCTGAAATATTGAACCCGGCCCTGGCAAAAAGGTCAAACGTCGCCTCTTGCAGACTCCCTTTCGGAATACCGACTTTTAGTACTTTCTGTAACAATGTCGCTCCTTTCTTAAGTTTTTTTGCCCTTTCTGGTCTTTGTAGCGCTGCCGCCTGTCTCTTTAGAAGGTTTCTTTACTCCTTTCCCCGATGTCTTCTTCCTGCTCTTTCCGGTTGCGTTTCTTTTCCCTGAAGCTTTCTTAACTGTTTTACTTCCGGCCGTTTCACTTTTTTTTCTTAAGAACCAATAGAAGGTGTATGCGTTAGCAGACGTAATTCGCCTTTCTAAAAAACCTGTTATCTCATCATCGGTAGCTCCCGGATGAACCAGCTCATCGGCCTTTAGATAATCTATCATCTTCTGTGTCAGCGGAATTGCATGGCCCTGAAGCGACGTCAAAAAGCAATAGTTAATAACAAACTTACTGTCGATGTCTAATTGTTCAAGCTCTTTCCTGGCCTGTTTTTTGCCCATTCCCACAAGGTCATCGAGACTGACCTTGTCATACCTGTTGAAAATCGCACTCAGTACTTGTTTCAGCGTCGAAGCTGTCTCCTGAAAAACAACACCGTTCCCTCCCAGAATCTCGAGGATTTCCTCATTCCTTGAGACTCGAAGGTCATTGAAATCAACAAAATATTTTTTAATTCTTTTCATGACGACTTTAGCCGCCGAGGCGCCCATACGCTCGCTGACTATACCATAAATCACCGCCTCGACAGGGTCGTCATACGCTGCCTTCTTGGGCTTGGGACCCTTGCGGTTCAGTGAGTTTAACAGCTTCTTGATTGTTTTGGCATATTCCTTACTGTTTCTCATAACCTTCGTATTGCCGTCATAAGTTTATTATCATTATCAGTTCTCATCCTCAGGCATCTGTGCACCTTTCTCGCCCAACTCCTTAGCCGTCTCCTCAATTATTCTCAGTGTTTCCAGCGTATTTTTTAGCTTCCTGTCCTCATGAAAGTGCAGACGCGGGCAAAACTTCGAAGTCATCTTGCGACCCAAAAGCATCTGTATATGTCCCGCAGCATGCTCTATTGCATCAATCGCCCTGCGACGAACGGCCTCACGCTCTTCCATAATACTCAGGTAAACATCCGCCCTGCGAAGATCGGCCGATACGTCCACCTCTGTCACACTTATAAAGCCTTTTATCCGGGGGTCACTCAGGCGATTCGTAATGATATCGCTCACTTCTTCCTTTATGACCCGGATAACTCTTTCTTGTCTTCTTGATGCCGTCACGATTGATATTCACCTGCTAACCCCGAAGGACGTCTTAAAGTTTCCGCGCCACCTCGACAATTTCATACGCTTCAAAAACATCATCAACCTTGACATCGTCAAAACCGACTAATTTAATCCCGCATTCAAAGCCCGTCCTGACCTCCTTGACATCGTTCTTGAAATGTTTCAGAGAATCGACCAGGCACTTGTCGTTGATAACTATATTGTCCCTGATAAGACGTATCTTGGCGCTCTTGGTTATACTGCCGCTGTTTACATAGCAGCCCGCGATGGTGCCGACGCCGGAAATCTTGAAAACCTCTCTAACCACGCACCTGCCTAAATCTTTCGACTCATAATCAGGCTCCAATAGACCGCTCATCGCGTCCTTAAGGTCCTCCGTTATCCTGTAAATAATGTTGTAATTTCTTATATCAATACCCTTCGACTCTGCGATTACTCTGACACGGTCATCGGCAACAACGTTAAAACCGATGATAATCGCACCCGAGGCCTCTGCTAAAACCACATCACCTTCGGTAATACCACCTACCGCCGCGTGCAGAATCTTGACCTTCACCTCCTCGGTGTTAAGATCCGTCAGGTAGCTTGTTAGAACATCCACCGAGCCCTGAACATCCGCTCTTAAGATAATATTCAACTCCTTGACCTGCCCCGCTTCAATCTGGCTGAAAAGATTGTCTAACGTAACCTGGGACCGCTGGAAAAGTGTTTTTTCTCTTGACCGTAACCTGTTCTGCTCCGCCGCCTCTTTGGCTCGGTTTATATCATTAACACAGAAAAATTTGTCACCCGCATAGGGAACATCGTTAAGCCCTGTAATCTCCACCGGCATTGAACTTGTCGCCTTCTTGATATTTCTTCCCTGGCTGTCCTTCAGTGTGCGAGCTCGTCCGTAGCTGCCGCCCGCTAAAACTATATCACCTTTTTTAAGCTGTCCTTCCTTGATCAGTACTGTTGCCACAGCACCTTCGGTCGAAGTCATCTTGGCCTCAACGACCCAGCCAAAAGCCGGTATCTTCGAATCCGCCTGGAAATCCTTCAAATCCGCCATGTAATCAATATGCTCAATCAAATCTCCTATTCCTTCTCCGGTAACCGCGCTGGTCTTTACCACTTCCGTTTTACCTCCCCATTCCGATGGTGCCAGCTCATATTCAGACAACTGCCCGTAGATGCGGTTAATGTCAACTCCTTGCAAATCAATCTTGTTCAGTGTCACAATTATATCAACTCCCGCCGCCTTGGCGTGGTTGATCGCCTCAACCGTCTGCGGCATTACACCATCATCAACGGCGACGACCAATACTACGATATCCGTCATATTCGCGCCTCGTGCCCGCATCGCCGTAAATGCCTCGTGACCAGGCGTGTCAAGAAAAGTTATCTTCCTGCCACCAATCTCTATCTGATAAGCACCTATGTGTTGTGTTATGCTGCCTGCTTCCCCCTCGGCAACATGGGTTGAACGGATTCGGTCTAACAAACTTGTCTTGCCGTGATCTACATGACCTAACATCGTTACCACTGGCGGACGCTTTTGAACGTTCTTACGCTCCTTCGCTTTAAACTCCGCCTCTATCTTCTGTTCCAGCCATTGCTTGGTTTCAACAGTCAGCTCCGTACCTAATTCCAGTGCCACTAATTCCGCAACCTCTGTGGCGATAACATCATTCGCCGCTGCCATTACACCCTGCTCCATAAGTTTCATCACGATGTCCCCCGTCTTTACCGCCAGCGCCGCCGAGAGGTCCTTGACTGTAATCGGCTCAATTATGGTTACTTTTTCCGGACGATCTGCGGGAATCGCTTCTTTGACCTTCTTGGTTTCTATTCTGCGGGATGGTCGCGACCGTAATGTCTCACCTCGTGCCGCCGCCAGACGCGCCTGCCTCTCCTCCACGTCTTTGGCATGCATGCGCCTCTTGGCTGCCCGGCTCTTTTTCAACTCTTCAGTAACGTCGTGCTCTCTTTTGCGACGTCCGTGAGTCTTTTCTTTCCCGCCTTTTTTAATTTTTAAAGGAGTTGATATCTCTACTTCCGGACCCATAAGAGGCTCAACAATAGGTGCATCATACCACGGCTGAGATGACTTCGGCCGATGCGCACGACGCTTCCGCGGCTCAACCTTTTCAACACGAACAACTTTGGGGCCCGAAAGTTTCACCGGCTCAGGCTTCTCGAGCTTTGGACCCGCTGGTGCCACCGCCTTCGGCTTTTTCGGCTTCACTATACGAGCGCGGGGCCGGACAGCCTTTTTCTCCTTAGCCTCGGCCTTCGGCTCTTCCGCTGCTGCCTCCGCCTTAGATGCTTCCTTGGCCTTCTCAGCGGCTTCAGGTTCGACCTTTTGGACTGCCTTCTTCTTGGCCCGTTTGCGCACCCGAACCTTCTTGAGGTCAACCCGTTGGGTATGCTCAACGGTGGTGATATGCTCCCCCTCGCTGAACCACTCACGAATAGTCGCCGCAAGACCGACCGTAATCGTTGACATGTGGTTCTTAACCCCCAGACCCTCTGCCTGGCACTTCTCCACGATGGAATTGCTCTTGACGCCAAGTTCCTTGGCTAAAATATGAACTCGGGTTGTCGTAACTTTGGCCAAAAATATTTCTCCACAACGAAATTTACCGAAACCGTTTCAAGATTGGAACTGTTTTTATTCTTTCTGCTGCTCCTGTTCCTCTTTTTGCTCCTGCACGGCCTGGGCCTGCTGTTGTTCCTGCTCCATGATGTCTTCTGCCTGTTTTTTACTCTTTTCTGCTGCCATCTTCTTGGCTTCTTCCCCGGCGCTCGTTACTATCCGGCAAGACGTCTCCTCATCAACCTCGAGCTCCGTTACCAATGGCTCCGGACCCACTTCTTCCAAATCCAGCACCGAGATTATTCCCAATGCCAGAAGTTTATCTACAAATGTATCATCAATACCATCGACATTCTTAAGGCAGCTTATAAGTCGTTCCACTTCCTGGTTGTATTCAGCCGGCGTCAATATGTCGATATCCCAGCCCGTCAGTCGTGCCGCCAAACGAACGTTTTGACCGTGTTTGCCTATGGCAATGCTCAACTGGTCCTCGCTGACCACCACCGTCGCCCTGCCAAGTTCGAAACAAATCGCTATCTCGCTGACTTTCGCCGGCATAAGTGAATTTGCAATTAACGCTTGCGAAGAGTCACTCCACCTTACAATATCAATCTTTTCTCCGCCCAATTCCTCTACAATGTTTTTGATTCTGCTGCCCCTTACACCCACGCACGCCCCAACCGCATCAACCTTGTCGTCGTGGCTCATTACAGCTATCTTCGTCCGGTAGCCGGACTCACGGGCAAGCACCTTAATTTCTATAATCGACTCAGCAACTTCAGGCACCTCTAACTCGAAAAGCTTCTTAATAAAATCAGGATGAGTCCGGGATAGAATTATCTTCACCTGGTTGGACGCCTCGCGAACATCGAGTATCAGACATCGTATCCGCTCGCCGGGATGGTGGGATTCCCCGGTTATCTGCTCGGATTTCGGCATAAATCCTTCCGCACGATTGTTGAGGTTGACAATCAATGTTCCGCTTTCAAACCGCACCACAGAGCCGCTGATGATTTCGCCCTTTCGCTGGACAAATTCCGCGAAAATACTGTCTCGCTCGTCAGCCTTTATTTTTTGTATCATCACCTGCTTGGCGGTCTGGGCTGGAATTCGCCCTAATTGCTGGATATCAACCGGCTCATCGTCGATAAAGGCGGCGATTTCGCCGGTGGTCCGGTCGATATTGACAACAATTTCGCTGTCCTCAGCGGTATCGAAATGTTTTCTAACGCCCGATACCATCGCCGCTTCGAGGTCTTGAAATATCGATTCACGCTCGATCTTCTTATCGCGGGAAA
>SDBT01020292.1_pt1 | contig 10400 bp, 8 predicted proteins | sample 2277101 | NCBI WGS metagenome assembly SDBT01 (sample SAMN10404973, study PRJNA504765) | marine sediment metagenome | isolation source: marine sediment core GS10_PC15, 103 cmbsf | place: Arctic Ocean: Southern Knipovich Ridge | collected 2010
CTCAGAATCATTTACATCACATGGTTTACACCTTATAACTTTCAGTTTTTATTCCTCCTTCTTTTTTCGATAATCTTTGATAGCTGCACGCAAGCCATCAGCGGCTAAGTTGGAACAGTGCATTTTTATTTTGGGTAATCCATCAAGGTTCTCAGCCACGTCACCCCTCGTTATTTTCAATGCCTCATCGAGAGTTTTCCCCTTTGCCAACTCTGTGATCATACTACTCGTTGCAATAGCAGCTCCGCAGCCAAACGTTTTAAACTTAATATCAGTTAGTATATTATCCTTTACTTTTATGTAAATATTCATTAAATCTCCACAAGTGGGATTACCCACTGATCCAATACCGTCTGCATCAGGTATCTCCCCCATGTTACGGGGTTTTCTGAAGTGGTCCATGACCTTCTCACTATACATTAATCAATCAACTCCTTAGGTGTTTCCTCTTCCTTCACAAGTTCTCTTAGAAACTCCTTAGATCCGGGATGTTTTCTAACTTTTTCTAGAGCGGATCTGTAAAGGTGGATCGATTCCTTCTCCTTTCTCAATGCTAAGTTTAATACTCGATCTAATGTCCACTCTGTTTCCATTACCATTTTGATCAAAGAGATTATGCACTAAGAATCGTATTAAGATTACGAATTCTCTTCAATCCTGTTAGATGATCGCTGAAAAGAGTCTTCAAAACTGAGTATCTAACCTAGATCAAGATTCAGATGAACATACATAGAGTTCTATAGTCAGTAGTAAATAAAATATGAAGTAGTAATTAAATAGATGGGGTAAGTGAATTTGAATTATGGATAAGAATGAACAAGAAATTCTGTCGATTCTCCGTACATTGTTGGCTTTAGAGAGAAATTTTCTAGCCGAAGAGAGAACATGTTTAGCCGAATTTAGAACTGGTTTAGCGTTTATTGTGTTAGGTCCAGTGGTAGGTACTGTTCTTGCTTACATCTTCTCCAGTCTGGCATTGGAGGAAGCACTTCTTTATGATCTGATTAGTTTCATATGTATCAGTATTATAACGGGATTGGGAATACGGATAACTCTTCGTTCACGATCACAACTAAAGGAAATAAGGAAAAAGAAAAATGCTTTAAAAGTTCGTCAATCTGAGATCACTAAAAGTTCCAAGGTTATTAATGATCTTCTAGGAGATTGTATCTGTATTGACGGTTTAAAAGTCAATGAATCATAATACATCTATTTTCCTTAATTTCCTGAGATTCACTGCAACTATTTTTGTCGATGAAAGTATGATCTTAATCATATTGTTTTTTACGTTATTCATAGACTCTGATATATCCAGTACATATTATAACTCAAGTGAATAGGTAATCGTTTATAGGAAAGAACTTCCAGTTTTTTTTATTTAACGAGATTAAGGTATTTCAGCAAATAATTTTCGATTAGCTTTGCATATTGGACATAAGTATGGTGGTTCTTCACGATAGCAAATATATCCTTCAGATTTAATGTATAGAATTGCCTTTGAAGAGAAACCTAAAGCATATTTGAGTTACCCCATCTCGTTTGCTATCGAAGAACAGATTGAAGCGGTGATAGAATTTAGGGATGAATTGAGAAAGGAAATCGTGGTCTTTGATCCTCTAAGTATCAGAGAAATGGGGTGGTTAACAGCGGCCATATCGATGAAGAAGTAGGGTAATGAAGAAATTAAAATCCTGTTTAAAGTGAATGGTAAAGAAGAAAAAGTTAATCTTTCGGTGAATGAAATTCATAGAATTCGGGATTATCTTGTGGACCAAACTGTAATCAGGGATTTTACTTTGATTGATCAAAGTGATTTCGTTGTGGTTGATTATTTTGAGCCTGAGATTAATTCACCTGGAGTGAATAGTGCGATGCAATATGCCCATGATAATGGTAAAGATGTAATACATATATTGGCCTGATGAAAGGATGAGTCCCTTCTTGGAGAGGAATCTAACTAAAAGTTTTAGAACTCAAGAAAAATTGTTACATTTCATAAGGAAGATGAATGTTTCACCGACAATGTAAGAGCTGATTTGGGTTCATAACCTATTTCAAATTGTTTTTTAATGCCAAGTCTTAGGTAAAAAAGATGTTATCTTGACTATTACCAATACCGCTAGTGAGATAGGGCCATGGAAAACGGGTTTAAGTTGTCATAAAGCTCTAGTATTGGGTTGAGCTTACTTCTTTTAGAGCTTATGATCGAGTAATAGTGTAACCCGCGTTTTGCCAAGCGAACATACCGCCTAACACGACATGGATATCAGTGTATCCTTTTCGCTGTAGGATACTTGCTCCGAGACTAGCACGATTACCTATGCTGCAGATGACGGCTGTAGTTTGATTTGTCAGTATCTCGGCAATGTGCTCTTTGAGGAGTCCCACATACATGTGGATTGCTCCTTCGACGTGTCCAGAATTCCATTCTTCATCACTTCTTACATCTAGTAAAGTTAAGTCTTTGCTTTTTTCTAATCGAGTTTTCAGCTCCTGTACAGTAAGTAAACCTAAGTGGTTGATAGGTAAAGCTTCGGTATACCATGTTTCCACACCAACGATGTAACCTTCAATCAGATCATACCCTATTCTTAGGAGATATTTCACAGCCGTTTCTAATTGATCTTTTTCTTTTAAGACCAATAGGATGGATTGATCATAGGGTAAAACCCAGCCAGCAAACAAGGGGAGTCCTCCTAACCATATATTATATGAACCGTTTATGTGTGCACTTCCAAAGGCCGGGGGTGTACGCGTATCTACAACCACAGCATCTTTATCAATCAATGTTCGGAATTCAGCTGGTGAAAGCAACTTAGGTTCTTGAAGGTTGCTTAGAACGGGAGGACCTTCTAGGTTGTACTGTTCCATCTTACGGAAATACGGTGATGTTTCGTGATGTTCATTTATTTTATGTTCGACAAATTGTTCTTTAGAGAGTTGAAGAAGCGGATTCATCCGACGTTCTAACCCTAACGTGCTCCATTCCCTATCAGCGATATTTCCCCCACAGACAGATCCTGAACCATGAGCAGGACACAAGATCACATGATCTCCCAACGGCAACAGTTTATTAAAAATGCTATTATAAAGATTCTCAGACCATTCCCTCCGCTTCACTAAACCACCAAAATCTGTACGCCCTACATCATTAACAAAAAGCGCATCACCAGTACAAACAAGAACAGTCTCTTCACCTGAAGCTAAATCAGCAACCGCATATGACATACACCCAGGAGTGTGACCCGGCGTATGAATAGCAGTGACTTTCAATTTCCCAACGTAAAATACTTGACCATCCTTAATTTTATTACCATATTTAAAATCTGGCCAAGGACCATGATAAATCTCTGCACCAGTAAGCTGTGCCAGTTCCAAAGAACCAACAACGTAATCTTCATTACGATGCGTCTCAAAAACATATTTGATGTTGGTTTCTTCTCGTTTAGCGATATCAATGTAGATTTGACAATCACGACGCGGATCTATAACTACCGCTTCATTCTCAGAACCTATAAAATATGAGAGATGTGCTAATCCTTCCGCTTTAATACGTTTAAAAATCATATCAGAGCTCTACCTCATTAAAATTTGAATATATATAAAATATTTATTTAATTTCTTCTACTATTTCTCGGGTCATATGTATCAGCCTTTCTAGTAAGTTGAAGTCATTTATCTCATTTTATAAAAATGATCTATTGTTATAGCTAGATAGAAATAATATATGAAAGTTAGTATAACTATAATATTGATCAATCTTCAAAAAAACATACAGAAATGAGGTATATTAATTTGAATGATAAAAAGAGGTATACAACTAAACGCGCGCGCATGTCGAGTCGAGACTGGTGGCCGAACCAGTTAAACCTGAATATTCTGCATCAGCATTCCTCCCTGTCCAATCCGATGGGCGAGGAGTTTAACTACGCTGAAGAATTCAAGAAACTCGACCTGAAGGCTCTGAAGAAGGACCTCTATGCGTTGATGACCGCCTCGCAGGACTGGTGGCCGGCTGATTACGGTCACTACGGGGGGCTCTTCATCCGGATGGCATGGCACAGTGCAGGCACATACCGCAGAGGAGACGGACGCGGAGGTGGCGGGTCCGGTAACCAACGCTTTGCACCTCTCAACAGCTGGCCGGACAACGTCAACCTCGATAAAGCGCGCCGTTTGCTTTGGCCGATCAAGCAGAAATACGGCAAAAAAATCTCCTGGGCCGACCTGATGATCCTCGCCGGCAACTGCGCTCTGGAATCGATGGGTGTTAAGACTTTTGGCTTCGGCGGCGGGCGCGAAGACATTTGGGAGCCAGAAGAAGACACTTACTGGGGACCCGAAAGTGAATGGCTTGACGACAAGCGCTACACCAACGACCGGAAACTCGATAATCCCCTCGCTGCCGTACAAATGGGCCTGATCTACGTGAACCCAGAAGGACCGAACGGCCAACCAAGTGCGGTCGCTTCTGGCCGCGACATTCGAGAGACATTCTCACGCATGGGGATGAATAACGAAGAGACCGTCGCACTCATCGCCGGTGGGCACACATTCGGTAAATGTCACGGTGCTGGCAGTGCGTCCCATTTGGGTACTGAGCCCGAAGGTGCAGGCATCGAAGAGCAAGGCCTTGGCTGGAAGAGTAGCTTCGGTAGTGGCAAGGGGGATGACACGATTTCCAGCGGCATCGAAGGCGCGTGGACGCCGAAACCGACTCAGTGGGGCATAGGTTATTTCGACATGCTGTTCGGCTACGATTGGGATCTGGTAAAGAGCCCAGCCGGTGCCTGGCAGTGGGTCCCGGTCAATCCGGATGAAAAGGATCTTGCACCCGCTGCTCACGATCCATCGAAGCGGGTTACGACCATCATGACCACGGCGGACATGGCGTTGCGGATGGATCCGATCTATCGGCCGATCTCGAAGCGGTTCCACGAGAACCCGGAGGAGTTCGCAGACGCATTTGCACGGGCGTGGTTCAAGCTGACGCACCGCGACATGGGTCCCCGTTCGCGATATCTAGGCCCGGAGGTTCCTAAGGAAGAGCTCATTTGGCAAGACCCGGTGCCCGCAGTCGATCATGAGCTGATCGATGCACAGGACATCGCAGACCTCAAGGGCAAGATTATTGCCTCGGGTCTGTCGATTTCGGAACTGGTCTCGACCGCCTGGGCGTCGGCATCCACGTTCCGTGGCTCCGACAAGCGTGGCGGTGCGAACGGGGCGCGTATCCGTCTTGCGCCGCAGAAGGATTGGGAAGTCAACCAGCCTGAGCAACTGGCGAAGGTGCTCGAAACCCTCAAGGGAATCCAAAAGGAGTTCAACAGTGCGCAGTCAGGCGGGAAGATAGTTTCGTTCGCCGACTTGATTGTTCTGGGTGGATGCGTAGGTGTCGAGCAAGCTGTGAAGAATGCGGGTCATGATATTTCCGTTCCCTTCACGTCGGGACGCACGGATGCGTTGCAGGAGCAAACCGATGTGGAGTCATTCGCCGTACTCGAACCGGCTGCAGACGGGTTCCGTAACTACCTCAAAACTAAATACGCCGTATCGGCAGAGGAATTGCTGGTTGATCGTGCACAGCTGCTAACGCTGACCGCTCCTGAGATGACTGTTCTCGTTGGCGGTATGCGCGTCTTAAATGTCAACTTCGGACATTCCCAGCACGGTGTCTTCACCAAGAGGCCAGAGACGCTTACCAATGACTTCTTCGTGAATCTGCTCGACATGAGCACGACATGGAAGGCAACCTCGGAAGATAAAGAAGTGTTCGAGGGTTGTGATCGCGCAACGGGCAAACTCAAGTGGACCGGTACCCGTGTCGACATTATCTTCGGTTCGAACTCTCAACTCCGGGCCTTGGCGGAATTCTACGGATGTGAGGACTCCCAGGAGAAGTTTCTGCACGACTTCGTAGCGGCGTGGAACAAGGTAATGAACCTTGACCGCTTCGACCTCGTCCGATTGTAGCAAGAGCTAGCTAGCATCTTTCCTTCTTTGAGGATATTCTCTATTAGGAAAGATGAGTGGTGCCCAGGGTGAGATTTGAACCCGCGACAGTTTTATCTCACTTTATTCTTATAAGTGCTTAAATTTTACTTTTGCATTATAAATGAGTGGGTGAAATAACGAATGGACAAATGGGAAGAGATGATGAAGAAATTTATGGAATACAGGGTACAATAAAATTTCAGAAAAAGATATTTTTATTTCAATTAAAAATGAACAAAAACAAATATTGAACTTGTACAAATAAATTCTAGATACTCTAAGAACACTCTAAAAAAAGGAAGGTTTGCGGGAGACGTCTCCAGTGATTCAGGGAGAAATAAGGGGAGTATCAGGGGGTAACAATCTTCTAAATAAAGTATACTCATTTCTTTTGAATTTCTTTTTAACATTTAATGATTTATTTAAAATAAAACACTAAACATAGGATAAAATGTCATATATCTAAGTTTTGTAGATAGAAAACAAAAAATAAATATGGTAAGAGCGAAGATATTTAACTAGGAATATTTTTTGATGAATAGTAATAATGTCAACATTATCGAGACTACTCCAATTGATAGCTGTAAGTATCTCTTAGTTGGGCTTCCTGATGTAGGTCTTGCAGGTTCTATAGCATTAAGCTATCTTATTCAAGAACAACAAATGGTTGAAATTGGACACCTTGAGTCAGATACTTTTCCACCTATCATAGTTATTCATAAAGGAGAACCAAAACATCCCTTAAGGATTTACCATAAGGGGGATGTAGTAGCCATAGTGTCTGAAATAGCTATAACTACTCAACTACTATCTTCAATCATACATTCAATTGTTGAATGGACGAAATCGAAGAATGTAGAGCTTATAATAGCCTTATCAGGTATAGCTATTCCTAATCGACTTGAGATTGAAGTACCAGCAGTCTATGGTGTGGGTTCTTCAGAAACTATAAAGAAACTTATTTTAAAAACAGATATTAAAATTCTTGAGGAAGGATTCATTACGGGATTCCATGCAGTTATGATGAAAGAATGTTTAAAGAAGAATGTGAACAACATAATCTTACTTGCACAGTCCCATCTTCAATATCCTGATCCGGAAGCATCAGCTTCTTTGATCACTTCTCTCGATGAATTAGTAGGATTGAAAGTAGATACCAAGAAATTGTTGGTTCAAGGAGAGGAGACAAGGTTGAAAGTGAGAGAGTTAATGCAGAGAACTCAGCATCAAATGCAACAAACACAGAAGGGACAAGAGCAGGAAATCCCATTAATGTATGTATAGGAAGTTGTTGAAAGTTGAAATATGATGAGTTTTCACAGTATATGTGGGATATCAAACGTCAAAGTTTAGTACCATTAACTAGTATCCAGGAAACAGAAGATAAGGTGATCATTGAAATCGATTTACCCCTTGTAAGGAAGCGTGATATTCACCTGAGATTGATTGAAGAGGGAATTGAGATAGAAGCTTCTCTTAAGAGATGTGTACAGTTCAAGAGTTGGGGAACTATTCAGAGGAGCTGTGAGTTCAGATCCTTCTACAAGATAATATCCCTGCCAACTCAAGTGCTCCCTGAAGGAGCAAAAGCTACTTCTAAAAAAGGGATTTTAAGGATTGAATTGAAAAAGAGAAAAAAAAGGGAATATAATATACCCATAGAATGATTAGAAAGGGGTATTCTGGTACATATGTATTGGTAGCCCGGAGGAGATATGAGCATATGCGCTCACATAACCCAAAAAATTCTTTGCTTTTTCTTCAATTCTATATACCTATTAGAGGGATATTTTAGTTAGATAGCAAGATGAATAGAGATCGCATCAACCGACGAATGATAAAACAAAAGATACACCCGTTATTTCTCTCAGCATGGCTGGTGATGTCTCCCGCAAACTCCTTTTTTTTTCGAATGAACTGCATCCAAATTGTCAGATAAATTACTTAACTACACATGGAACTATGGTAACATAGAGGTATCCTTCATCTGGAATCATAGTTTCTGAAGACTCCCTACCTGTATGTCAGTCCATGTCAACCAATTCACTCCAGTGTCACTCTGTACTTTTTGATTCAAGTTGAGCGAGAAGTTCTTCCTAAGGAGCAAATTGAGTCATATATATTTGTGAATAGATACCATTTAAGCTCAAAAGCTCTTCATGAGTCCCAATTTCCTTAAGTTTCCCGTTATCTAATACGATTATTCTATCTGCGTTCTTTATCGTTGACAGCCTTTGTGTGATTACAAAGGTCGTTCTGTCCTTGAGAAGTATGGCTAGAGCTTTTTGTAGCTCTCGTTCTGTCTTAGTATCAACGAAGGAAGTTGAGTCGTCGAGAATTAAGATTTTCGGGTCCATTAGAAGAGTTCGTGCAATTGCTATTCTCTGTTTTTGACCACCCGATAGGGTCAATCCTCTTTCACCAACGAGGGTATCATAACCCTTTGGAAAAGATAGGATGAATTCATGAGCTTGAGCCAGCTTCGCTACTTTAACAATTTCATTCATGGGAGTATTAAGCCTTCCGAAAGCTATATTCTCCTTAATTGTTGTTGAGAATAAGAAGACATCCTGTAGGACAATACCAACTTTGCTACGGAGAGACTTCAATGTCACATCTCGAACATCGTGTCCATCTATCGTTATTTTTCCTCTAACCGCATCATAGAATCTAGGAATCAAGTATATGAGAGAACTTTTACCTGATCCTGTGGCTCCGAGAATCGCTATTATCTCTCCAGGTTTAACGACAAAGCTTATCTTTTCTAATATGGGTCGATCTTTTAAATACTCAAAGGTTACATCACTGAATCTAACTTCTCCCTCTATTGGGGGTAATTCAATGGCATTCAGGTTATCTTCAACTTCAGGTTTTGCATCAATGATTTCGAAAACTCTCTTTGCTCCAGCCAACGCTTGACTATACATGGTAGTAAGCCAGCCCAGGGCTCTGACTGGAGCGGTTAATAAACCTAAATATTGACCACTTAGGAGTAGTGATCCCAAAGAAATAGTATTACGAATCACCTCACCTCCTCCAAACCAATACAAAGCCATTGTCCCTAAACCTAGAAGGAAGGCGGTAAACGGTTGGAAGGTAGATCTAAGTTTCATTTTCTCCACGTTTGAATCGAAGAAAGTATTGTTTGTCTCTGTGAATTGATTCAGTTCAAAGGGCTCGTTTATGAAGATTCTGACAACCATCATACCAACAATGTTCTGCTGAAGTATCGTATTCAAAATTCCGAATTTATGTCTTATCTTTGAGTTGATTGGTTCAATTTTTTTCATGAAGACATAATTAAGTGTGAACACGAAAGGAATCGTCGCCAACGAAAGGAAGATTAACCTAATTTCTATACCTCCAAGGTAATAACAAATGAGAATGATTTGAATGACTGAACCGAAGAATGAACTCATCCAAAAGGAATAAAACCGGGTCATTCTTCTTATATCACTCGTGAATCTAGCTACCAATTGGCCTGTTTTTGTTATATCATAAAAACTAAAGGACTTCTCCTGAAGAGATGTAAAGAGTTCGTTTCTAATGTCAAACACTACCCTCTGACTCGTATACGCGTGAATGTAGTTTATGGCAAAGGAAACGATACTGCTCACAGTAAACATTCCGACGATGAGAAGTAGGTAAAACGTTAGGTGATCGTAATGCCCTTGAAGGATAACATCATCAATAATCACTTTAGTTGAGATAAGCGGAATATAAACTCTAAAAAAGCGTCGTACCACTGTTAGGGCGAGGTCGAGGGTAACTAAATAGTAGTATCTTTTAAGATACCCTAACATTCTTGTTAAAATACTCATAATCTTCAACGCCTCTTTCAGTTAATATGATGGCAGAAGATCTAATGCAGTCACTCTCCTCATAAATGAGCTGTGTGTACTAAATATGTTTATTTCAGAAAGCATCCGGGCTACCAAACTCTAGTATTTCATATATTTTCTCAGGGTCTCCCATGTTCTCACGTTTTCTTAGAAGCATCTTCTAAACTTCCTTGATACCACTCCAAGAAGTTGATTAAACCGTTCTCCAAGTCTACCCTTGGTCTGTAATCCAACAATTTCTCAGCAAGCTTTATGTCGGCGAGGGTATGTGGAAAATCCCCTGGGTACCTTTCTTTCTTCACGACAGCCGTCTCCTCTTTTCCTGCTAACCTTGTGATCTCTTTTAGGAGGTTGTTGACGGAGATTCTTCTACCGCTTCCAATGTTGATAGCGATGCCGTTGGCTTCTTCAACTTCTGCCGCTCGCACGGTAGCTCTGACAACATCGTCTACATAGGTAAAGTCTCTAGTCTGTTCTCCATCTCCGTAGATTACTATAGGCTTGCCAGTGAGGACGTTGCTGACAAATATTCTGATCAATTGATCGGGTCTCTGTCGAGGACCG
>SDBT01019644.1_pt1 | contig 10399 bp, 8 predicted proteins | sample 2277101 | NCBI WGS metagenome assembly SDBT01 (sample SAMN10404973, study PRJNA504765) | marine sediment metagenome | isolation source: marine sediment core GS10_PC15, 103 cmbsf | place: Arctic Ocean: Southern Knipovich Ridge | collected 2010
TATCTTAGCTTTGAATTTTTTATGTGCCGTGATCGTACCCGGCCTGACAACAACCATGCCTCGCTCAACATCTTCTTTTTTGACACCGCGAAGCAATAAACCAACATTGTCACCAGCCAGACCTTCGTCTAATGTCTTTTTAAACATTTCAACACCGGTTACCACCGACTTAAGCACCTCTCCAAAACCAATTATTTCTACTTCATCACCAGTATTTATCTCACCAGTTTCAATTCTACCGGTAGCTACCGTACCACGGCCAGAAATGGTAAATACTGCTTCTACAGGCATCAAAAAAGCCTTTTCAATATCTCGAACTGGCTCCGGAATGTATTCATCAACTGCGTTCATTAATTTGTCTATGGCCTGATAGCCTAACTCGCCAGTATCGCCTTCTAATGCCTTGAGTGCAGATCCTCTGATCACAGGTATTTTATCACCAGGAAAATCATACTTACTCAGAAGCTCCCTAATTTCTTCTTCGACCATGTCGACCATTTCAGGATCGTCAACCATATCAACCTTGTTTAGAAATACAATCAAGGCCGGCACATTGACATTTTTGGCCAACACAATGTGCTCTTTTGTTTGAGGCATTGCGCCATCAACTGCAGAGACAACCAAAATCGCACCATCCATTTGTGCTGCACCGGTAATCATATTCTTGACATAGTCAGCGTGACCTGGACAATCAATATGAGCATAGTGACGCTTATCGGTTTCATACTCAACATGAGAAATTGCAATCGTAATACCACGCTCTTTTTCTTCTGGCGCATTATCAAAATCAGTAAAAGCACGTGCTTGCGCTAAACCTTTTTGAGATAAAAATTTGGTAATAGCTGCAGTTAACGTTGTTTTACCATGATCAACGTGACCAATAGTTCCTATATTAATATGCGGCTTGGTTCGCTTAAAAACATCTTTTGCCATTATTCTGTACTCCTAACAATATTTACACACTAGTCTACTTTTTCTCGACAATCAATTCCTGTACATTTTTAGGTACTTCACGATAGCATGCAAATTCCATTATATAACTTGCACGCCCCTTGCTCATAGAGCGCAAATCTGTCGCATAACCAAACATTTGGCCAAGCGGAACCTCCGCTACTACCTCCTGTTTAGCATCACTTGCCTCCGAGCCAAGGATTCTGCCCCGTCGCGAAACGAGATCGCTCATCACATCACCCATATGTTCATCAGGTGTTTCCACAGTGACTTTCATTATAGGTTCAAGTAATACAGGCGATGCTTTTTTCATACCTGCTCTAAATGCCATAGAAGCTGCAATTTTAAATGCTACTTCCGAAGAATCAACGTCATGAAATGACCCATCGTATAATGTTACACGAAGATCAACTGTAGGGTAGCCACCTATAACCCCCGAATTAATTGCATCTTCTATTCCCTTTTGAGCAGCAGGTATAAATTCTCTTGGTATAGTACCCCCCACAACTTTATTTACAAACTCAAATCCTGTACCGCGCTCTAAAGGTTCAATTTTTATCCATACATGACCATACTGACCACGACCACCAGACTGTTTTATATATTTACCTTCAGCCTCTGCACTACCCTGGACAGTCTCTTTGTAAGCAACTTGCAACTTGCCTTGCCTTACGTCAACTTTATGCTCTCTTTTCAAGCGATCAACAATAATTTCAAGATGAAGCTCACCCATACCTTCAATAACTGTTTGCCTTGTTTCCTCATCATATGAAAACTTAAACGATGGATCTTCTTGCATAATTTTTCGCAACGCCAAGCTCATCTTTTCATAGTCAGTTTTGCTTTTAGGCTCAATTGAAGTTGCAATCACTGGTATAGGCACAGTAATCGATTCAAGATGCACAATTTTATCTTTACCACAGAGCGTATCTCCAGTTTCAGCATCTTTGATACCTATTATAGCCACAATATCGCCAGCTTGCGCCCTATCAACCTCTTCTCGCTTGTCTGCATGCATTTTAAGCAACCGACTCACGCGTTCTTTAGAGCCAGATCGAGCGTTGTAAACGTATGATCCCGCCTTTAACTCACCAGAATATATACGAATAAAACTAAGCATCCCAACAAATGGGTCTGTCATAATTTTAAAGATAAGTGCGCAAAATGGCGCCTTGATATCCGCTTTTATTATTAAAACCTCATCTGAACGATCAATTTTTCCTTCTATCGACGGAATCTCTAATGGTGACGGCAAATAATCAATCACAGCATCCAACAATAACTGAACACCTTTATTTTTAAAGGCAGTCCCACAAAATGCTGGCGCAACTTTTTGCTGTAACACCCCTTTTCTCAATGCTGCTTTTATCTGCTCTACACTAATTTTTTCTTCATTTAAAAATTTGTCTGCCAAATCGTCGTCAAAATCACATACCGTTTCAATAATTTTAGTACGCAGCTCCTCAACCTGATCAGCATATTCATTTGGCACATCAGACCACGTTATCTCGGCCCCCATACTTTCTTGATCAAAGGTAGCAATTTTATCGGTCAGAACATCAATAATACCGAAAAACTCCTCAGCCGCACCAACAGGGATTTGCATTGGCAACGCCTTGCCGGCCAATTTATCATTTATATCATCAATAACCCTGAAATAATCAGCTCCGGTACGATCTAGCTTATTGACAAAGATAATACGCGGGACTTTATACCTGTTAGCTTGTCGCCAAACCGTTTCTGATTGTGGCTGCACCCCTTCGACCCCAGCAAAAATCGCTATCACACCGTCAAGCACGCGAAGTGATCGCTCTACTTCGATAGTGAAATCAACGTGACCTGGTGTATCAATAATATTAATTTGATAATCTTTCCAAAAACAGGTAGTTGCCGCTGAAGTAATAGTGATGCCACGCTCACGCTCCTGCTCCATCCAATCCATAATTGCTTCACCCTTATGGACTTCACCAATCTTATGCGAAATCCCCGTATAAAAAAGGATTCGCTCAGTCACAGTCGTTTTTCCAGCATCAATATGAGCTGCAATACCAATATTTCTATATTTTTCTAGTGGATAACGCATTAATAACCTTCAATCACCCAATGTATTTACCAAGCATAGTGAGAAAATGCACGATTTGCCTCGGCCATTCGCTGCACATCTGATCTTTTCTTTATTGCCGTACCTCTGCCTTCACTCGCATCAATCAACTCATGAGCAAGGCGTAACCCCATTGTCTTATCCGGACGCACCTTGGCTGCAGCTATAATCCACCTGAACCCAAGAGACTGCCGCCTTCGAGATCGCACCTCTCGCGGTATTTGATAGACACTGCCCCCCACTCTCCTTGGACGAACCTCAACAAGTGGCGTAACTTGCTCTAATGCCTTATGAAACAGATCTAGGGCCTTATTTTGATCGCCCTTAGACCTTTTAATAAGAACATCCATAGCTTCGTATACTATCCTGCGAGCCAAATCTTTTTTTCCGCTCTTCATAATAACATGTATCAATCTTTGAATTACCGGTGAGTTAAAACGCGCATCGTTACTTATCTCGCGTTCAAAACTCCCTCGTTTACGCCTAGGCATATCTTAGTCCTTTATTCCTTTATTACTTTGGGCGCTTAGTGCCATACAATGAGCGGCTTTGCCTTCTGTTCTCAACGCCAGCGGCATCTAAAGCACCACGAACAACTTGATATTTGACCCCCGGTAAATCTTTTACGCCTCCGCCTCGCACAAGCACCATAGAGTGCTCTTGCAAATTATGACCTTCCCCCGGAATATACGCCGTCACTTCAATGCCTGTTGATAATTTAACACGAGCAACTTTTCGCAGCGCCGAGTTCGGCTTCCTAGGGGCAACAGTAAATACCCGGGTGCAGACCCCCCGTACTTGCGGAGCTTTTTTCAAAGCCGGAGATTTCGATTTTTCTTTAATTTTTTTTCTCTTACGTCGGCATAGCTGATTTATTGTCGGCATACCAAAAAATCCTATCTTTAAAAGTGCAAATTAAAACACTAACTTTTGCAATATGAGAATGAAAAGCCGAAAATGCATCATATTAAGGCAATATAAGCAATATGATGTTATTTGTTATTTTACCCTTTTTGATAATTTTTTCAAGTAAAATTATCTAATCCGTGCGATATAAGGGTAAAAATTTTCAAATGGACCAATATGCCTCTCGAGGGGACTCGGTGGAATTGCTTGGATTCTAGACTATAATCGAAGGCCACACATAGTTGTAGCAACCAAACAAGCAGTATGATAAAAGCAAAGCAGAGAGTCTTTCTAGACTTAGTAGCTTATTAATGCTACGTTACCATAGCTATTTATTAACCTCAAATTATTTTTAAATGTGTGTCAAATTACCGATAGGTATTACCCACGACAAGGAAATTTTATATGGCTTTTTTAAAACCTTTCTTGCTACTTTTTCAAAACCTTTATTTTATCTTTATCGGTCTTTTTGGTTTAGGATTTTTAATAGGTTTTCATGAGCTTGGCCACTTTATTTTTTGTAAGCTTTTCAATATTCATACCCCATCATTTTCTATAGGGTTTGGCAAAAAAATAATTTCAAGAAAAATTGGCGAGACAGAATTCTCCTTATCGGCCATACCATTGGGTGGCTATGTTGAAATTGCTGGCTCTGCTGAAATTGGCCAAGGTGAACAAAAAGATGCTCAAACAAGAGATGAGCGATCATTTGCCCTCAAACCTTATTACCAAAAATTACTTGTCATGAGTGGCGGCATCATTTTTAACTTACTCTTTTCCTACACCGTGCTCATTCTGCTTTTTATGGCCGGCATGCCTAAATCAAAATTCTTGTATCCAAAGAATGCCATTCCTGTCATACAGGAAATTATAGAAAATTCATCGGCATATAAATTCGGGCTTAAAACAGGAGATACTATACTGGCTATTAATGGTAAGGAATTTTCAGGCAATGTAATACAATTGATGAAGCATATCAAGACACTTGCAAATCAAAAAGCAACTATATTAATTGAACGTGATAATACAAAACAAGAAATAGAACTTATCATTGATGAACAACAATCGCCTTTTGACCAAACGACGGTTGGCTCATTGGGAGTTATTTTTGAAATGACAGAATTGCCAGGATATTCTTTTCTGGAATCAATTAAACAAGGCATTCAACTGACCAATGCATATATCTATCAAACATTTTACAGTTTTGCTTCCATATTCCGAAAAAAGGATGTTAGCCAACTTTCTGGGCCGCTTATGATTATTTCGCTAACAGTCAGTGGTGCTGCACACGGCATTAAGATATTTCTCATACTGCTGGCTATAATTAGTATCAGCTTGGCTGTTTTAAACTTACTTCCATTGCCTATTTTAGATGGCGGGCAAATCCTCTTTTATACCATTGAAGCAATTATTCGCAGACCATTGCCTACTCGTATCAAAGAATATATCCATATTGGATCTTGGATTGGCATCTTGTTACTTATGCTCTATGTAAGCGTGAACGACATTGCACGCATCGCTGATCCACACGTTGAAACACTAAAAAAATTTATTGGTTGGAATAAGTAAATAAAAAACATGCATATAAAAAAAAGCGCAGAAATTATCTGCGCTTTTTTATTGACCAAATTTTTTTAATAGTAGCCTTAGGCCCGTGATGTATAAACTTCTACCTTTGGTGTATAAACTTCTGCCTTTTGGGCTTCGTGTGGATGGTCTGCTGATGCATACACTTTAAGCTTTTTATAAATTTGTCTACTTAGCTTATTTTTTGGCAACATCCCTTTAACTGCTTTTTCGACCAACCATGTTGGGTGTTTCTCAAGCAACTCTTGAGCAGATAGTTCTTTTAATCCTCCCATCCAACCAGTATAGCGGTAGTACTTTTTATCTTTCCATTTTTTACCGGTCAAAATTATTTTATCTGCATTGATAACAATGACATAATCACCACAATCGGTATGGGCTGTGTAATAAGGTTTATCTTTTCCACGAAGAATATCAGCTATCTCTGATACTAATCGCCCAAGAACCTTGTCTTTTGCGTCTATCAACAACCACTTAGGCCGCCTATCCTCTTTACGCAAATAAAAAGTCTTATTCATATCACTCATGGTTGCCTTTCAATCTTCTTTCACACTTAGTAATACTAGAATTGGGGATGATATTGAACTATATCTCTTATAATCAAAATAACATGAATCTACGTTTAAAGCTAGTAGAAAATAAGGTCAATGAGCCCCCGCTTGATGCAATAATTAAATCAAATCAGGAGTCAATGCCAGCATATCAATGCTCTAGATCGACATCAGGCTCAAATTCATCGTCTGGTTCAAAAAGCACTTCATCTTCATTCTGCATAGCATCTTTAAAGCCTTGCTGGACCATTTTTTCTACCTGATCAGCAGTCTTTGGAAGCTGTTCACTCAAACAAACAGCACCTTCTTTTACTATCCAATAATCATCTTCTATTCTGATGCCAATGCCTTCCTCGGGAATATATATACCTGGCTCTATGGTAATGACATCACCTTCTTGCAGGGGCATCGTATAATCACCAACATCATGTACATCAAGTCCTAGATGGTGCCCAAGGCCATGGGTAAAATACTGGTCATACCCTTTATTTTTCAGAAACTCTTTGGCCAAATGATGGAGTGACTTATCAGGCTTTTCTTTATTTGATAACCAATAACCTGGTTTTACCAAGTCAGCAATATATTGTTGTGCTTCAAGCACGATATTATACAATTGGCGTTGACGCTTAGTAAAGGTACCTGATACTGGATATGTTCTTGTTAAATCGGCACAATAATAATTATACTCCGCACCAATATCAACTATCACGAGGTCCCCGTCCTTTAATGTGTCTTTATTTTGCGTGTAATGTAGTATGGTTGTATTCGGACCACTTGCTACAATACTGGCAAATGCTGGTCGAGCTCCAGAAGCGGTAAATATATATTCTAAGCTCGCTTGTACCTCACATTCTAATGCGCCCGATTTAATTGACTGTGCAGCAGCTTCATGTGCCATAGTAGTTATATCTATTGCAGCATGTAAAAGATCAATCTCATGCATATCTTTTTTTTGACGAGATTTGGCAATAAGACCGGAAATATTAATAACATTCGATTTGGCTTCAGGTACAAACACATGTATACGATTAAGCACAAAGCGTTGCCCTATATATTCATACGCATTGTCAGGATTAAGAACAAATAATGTGCCTTTTTTAGCAACTAATTCTTCTATCTTTTTTAAAAATTCTGCATAATATGGGCGCGATGAAAACGGTCCAAATTGGTATCCAGGGCACTGCTGACCCAAAACAACAATGCTATCCAAGCCTAGTTTTTTTGCGTTATCTTGCGTCAATTCAATCGAAGATTTAACCCACTTTGATCGACTTTCTGTATGACATGGTGTATAAAGTGTAGATGCACCATCAAGATCAAGCGTCAAAACAAGTCCTGGTTCGGCAATACCAGTATAATAATAGAAGGTACTTTCCTGTCTAAACTTACTACTATCGATTTCAAAGTCAGCAAATAGCACAACACACCCGCCAATAACATCTGGGTATGCTTGCTTTATCGCTTGCAACAAATCTTTTCTACGCAAAGCATACATTGAAAAATCACTTTTTTGATTGAGGTCAAAAAACATCCAAATACCCTTTAAAATAATCTCCGCTCTGATAATGCTTTATAAATAGTAACACGATCCATTGAATCCAATGATGAGCCTACCGGCAACCCACGTGCAAGACAGGAAATGATCACTTTTTTTTCTTTTAATTTGTTTGCGATATAGGCAGCAGTAGCTTCACCCTCAGGTGTTTGATTAATTGCCAAAATAATTTCTCCAATACCCTCGTCTGCTCGCTTTACCAACTGATCAATAGTCAAATCTTCTGGGCCTACACCATCAAGTGGACAAACTACACCGCCCAAAACATGATAGACCCCAGTATACCCCCTGGTTTTTTCTATAGCAAACAGCTCGTGCCATGTCTCAACTACACATACAAGGTTCTGATTGCGTTTTGATGAAGAACAAAACATACAAGCTTGATCTACTTCTTGCCAGCAAAAACAAATTGCACAGAGAGCTAACTTTTTTTTTGCTTGTGAAAGTACATTACAAAACTGTTCGACTTGATCTGGTTTCATTTGTAAAAAATGGGTAGCAACCCGATATACATTCTTCGATGCTAAATAAGGAACCCGCTGCAAATTCTTTATTAATAGAGCAAGTGTAGGAAGATTTTCGAACATAATTATATTTATTATGCTAATTTAAATTTTTTTACCAAACTCGTCTGCAAGACACCTAAGAAAGTACTTAGGACCATATACAACGCCAATCCAGAAGAAAAATTTGCAGTAAATGCTCCAAGTACCAATGCCGTTGCTACAGTTGTCATGCGTTGCTGCGCATCTGCAGTTGCCGCTTGCCCTAGCATGCTAAGCGTTACGGCAAATGGCAAAATATAATAAGGGTCCTTTGCTGAAAGATCACTAATCCACAACATCGGTGCTTGATATAATTCGATAGAACTATTGAGTAATCTACTGAGCACAAAAAAGACCGGCATCTGAAAAAGCAATACTGGTAAGCAGCCGCCAAGGCCAGGTATACCATGTTTTTTTATCAAGGTTGCCCGTTCCTGCGTTAATATCTCTGGCTGTCCCTTATATCGCTGCTCTAGATAAGCAAGCTTTTTCTTGAGTTCTGCCCCTCCTTTCTTGCCTCGTTCACTTTTGAAGGTAAATGGAAACATCAATAGCCTCAGCAAAAACGTCAGCACAATAATTGCAAGACCATAGTTTCCCAAATATTTGTATAACCACTTGAGTAGAGAAAGTAAAAAGCGTGAAAGCGGCGCTAAAATACCAATATAATCAAGCGTTTTTTCCAAACGGGCATCTACCGGCATTATCGCATCAACATCTTTAGGGCCAAAATAGAATGAGCACGTCCATGCTGTATGCGTAGTGGCAGCAGGACCTTCCAAAATAGCATACAAGCCAATTTTAGCGCTAAATTTGTAGTATGCGCGTTGAATAAAATTATCTGGATCATTAATCATTGCGTGTACATAGTATCGGTTATCAATACCAAATAGTTCCGGCACAAACCAGCCAGTGGATGTAGTAAGTTTATCTTTTGTAATTTTCTCAAACTTCCCTTGGGTCTCAATAATCGCAGATTTGATATCATCTTTGGCAATACCTGGTATCACCGGTGCGGGATAGAAAATGCGTGGACGGATAGACTTTGCCTTATCAGCTTTTGGGCTTACGGCAAGTTGCAGATCAATTTTATGAAGATTATGGTGAATAATAAATTTTTTGCTGACAGCAGCCTCACCGATATCCGACTTATAGGTAAGTTCAGTTACTGCATCACTATCTTTGCGCTCAACCAATTGATAATAATATGGTGTTTTTTCATCAAATGCGACCAAAAAACAGCGATTTTCGCGTTCATCTTCTCCAACGGGAAATATAGTACCCTGAAGTATTTCGCCTCCATTTACATGACGCTTAAACTCCAAGCGATCAAGAGAAGCACCATCCGTTGAAAAAACCAGGTGAGCCCACTTGGTGTCTACCTCAGTCAGCGTAGTGCGAGCTGGTCGCTTAACATCAACAAAATCAACTTCTATATGCAAAGGTTCGAGCTCCTGAGTAGTCTGCGGAGCAACAAATGTACGAGCAGCTTGTTGGTCTGCGACTAGATACGGGCGAAGCATCTTGACAAAAAAATACTGAAAACCCCAGATAGCAAGCATTGCCAGGGCTAATGGGATCAAAAGATCTTTTATATTCATACTATGATTACCTCAAATCTGCTATATTAGTGCTGTTAAATTAATGTAGATAATCCACTTTCTTGTCACATTTAGCATTATTAGATCAAGAAAAAGAATATCATGCCCAAATAAAATTTACAATCAGAAAAATTTAATGAATAGCCTTTATGAATAACTTATAATTAAGACTAGCATACAAAAATAACTTCGGCTAGCATGCTCAGTTAAAAATTAATATTTTACAGCTTAATCATCTTAGGTTATAAAAACTATAATGATATCTTATTGATAACCACTTCTCAAAAAAGGAAGAAGTATGAGAATGCAGAAAAGAAGATTCCGTATTGGCCAACTAGCTAAGATGCTCAAAGTTGAACGCTTTGTCGTTCGTTTTTGGGAAAAAGAATTTAGTCTCAAAACAACGCGCTCTTCTGGCAAACAGCGTTTTTATGATGAGGATGATTTAAAAAAATTCATCTACATTAAAGATCTTTTGTACAACAAGGGCTTTACGATTGTTGGAGCCAAAAAACAGCTGATACAAAAAACCCAATTAGTTCAAAAGGAAGCTGACTATAGTGCCATTATTGCTTCATTGATGTTTCTTTTTTTTTTTTTTT
>SDBT01020294.1_pt1 | contig 10399 bp, 9 predicted proteins | sample 2277101 | NCBI WGS metagenome assembly SDBT01 (sample SAMN10404973, study PRJNA504765) | marine sediment metagenome | isolation source: marine sediment core GS10_PC15, 103 cmbsf | place: Arctic Ocean: Southern Knipovich Ridge | collected 2010
TGCCATCAATCGTCCTCGATGCCTACGGGATGGTCGAGCTCTCCTCGCTGGCCTGCCTGAAGATCCAGGTGCCCGGCATCAGCTTCCCCCCAAAATGCGTGGGCTTCCCCATGCCGCCGATTCACGCCCGTATACTCGACGAGAGCGGTAACAAGGTCAAGACCGGCGAGGTTGGAGAGCTGGCCATGAAGGGGCCGTGCGTGATGAAGGGGTACTGGGCCAACCCTGAGGAAACGGAGGCCCAGATGTCGGGCGGGTGGTTCCGTACCGGCGATATGGCCAGGAAGGACCGCCTGGGGCGTGTTTACTTCGTTGATCGCAAGAAGGACGTGGTGAAGAGCGGCGGCTACTCCGTCTTCTCGGTCGAGGTCGAGCAGGAGATACTGGAGCACCCGGCAGTCCTGGAAGTCGCGGTGGTGGGCATCCCCCACCCCACCAAGAAGGAGGCACCAGTGGCGGTTGTGGTCCTGGAGGAGGGCGAGACAATCACCGAGGAGGAACTCCACGCCTGGTGTCGGGAGAACATCGCCCGGTATAAGAGCCCGCGCAAGTTGAAAATCGTGGCCACGTCGGAGATGCCACGCACCCACACGTTAAAGATACTCAAGCGGGAACTTCGCGACAGGTACGCCGACCTCTTCGCCGAAGACACAGGCGCCTGAACCCCGATTAAATGAGGGCCGGCCGGCCCTCAGAGAGGGACGGCAGGCAACGGACCGGTCACCGCCCTGGTGAACGCTTTCCTACAACCCTTTGTTGCTCTTCCTGGTCAGCTTGTCATCCTCAAAGTTGCAGGTTACCGAGGACCCCGGCTCGTCTCCGTCCCAGGCGTAGGTTACCGTATGCCCTGGTTGCCCCGGGCTTCCGGCCTCTGCCTGCTTCTTCCCCTGACCACCGAAGATCCCCCAGACCTGGCTGTAGCTCATGTCGTCCTGGACCTGATCGTAGGCTGCCTGGGTCACCTTGACGGTCCCATACTTCGGCTCGGGTTCGGGTTTCGGTGCTGGGGTGGTCGTTGGGGTGGTCGGCTGCTCGACCGCGGGCTGGTCGCCGGAAGAGTCCCGCCAGGTTGTAAAGTAGAGGACGCCAAGAACCAGCGCCGCGACAACCAGGAGTGCGATTACAACGATCCCGATTGTCTTTCCGGTGCTGTTGCCCGCAGACGGGGGAATGCCGGCCACTGTCTGGGTTACCTGCACCTCGGGGGGCATTGCCTGCGGTTGCGCCGTCAGGTCCTGATCAGACAGGCGATACTTCTTCTGCACGGTCCTGGAGTAGACGACGTACTTGAACTCCGGCTTCTGTGCGTCGGGTTCTACCGCCTCAACCACCACCTGCTCGCCCTGCCTGAAGGCAGTCCCGATGTCGCGGGTGATCACACAGTTCTCTCCCGGCCTGATGTCGTTCATCTGGTTCTTCCTCCCTTTTTCATCTCTGCTCCCGTGCCGGGCTTGGCTCTATCGGCTCGGAACTGCCTGGAAGCGGCTCTTGCTTCCGTTGCCATGGCCAGCGCCCCTCTATCTCCATCTCCAGGTTGACGCTCAAGAACGAGCGTATCAGCACCAGTACCGCCAGGGTCCCCAGGCTCTGATAGGTGAGATCGATCGCCACCGTACGAATTATGTCGCCCGCTATCAATATTTCGAGGCCCAGCAGGATGCTGCGGCCTATGCCGGCCCGGTACATCTTGTACGCTTCGTGGGCCATGGAACTGTCCCGTTTCAACCACCGCCTGATGAAAGAAACGGTCGCTATGGTGATGCCGGCGATGATTAGGAAGACGCCGGCGCCATCGATGACTTTGCTGACAACCTCCACTACTTCCTTGAAGTCCACGCCCGCTCCTCCATCGCATCCATTTCTCAGGCAGCCCAAAACAACGAACACGGGCACTGCCCCATTTACAGCGGGGCAATGGCCACCCCGCATTGCTTCATACGTATTGATAATACGATGAAGAAGGCGCTTTTCCCTGCCTTTGCCGCTATTAACATCGTTCATGCTGTTGCCTGGAGGGGGGCGCCCGCGCTTCTCCACCGTTTTCGCGCAGTGCTCCCCGCGAGTCATTGTGACGTCCCCCCCTCGGCCTTCAGGCGGTATCCCCGCCTGGCCCTGGTGGTCCACGGCAGGCATGGTAGGAGCAGGTCTTATATGGCACAATAGGGACGCGCCCCCATCGTCTAGAGGCCTAGGATACCGGCCTTTCAAGCCGGCGACACGGATTCGAATTCCGTTGGGGGCACCAGAGCGTTCTTAATCTGGTATGCTGTTAGCTGCCTGTTATTCGCGGAGCCGTGGTGTAGTCTGGTTTAACACGCTGGCCTGTCAAGCCAGAGATCGCGGGTTCAAATCCCGTCGGCTCCGCCATACACCCAACCCGGCCGGCCGGGTTCTCCGGGTACACTTCCGTTACACTGTTGTTGCGCTATAATACGGTTGTCAACGGCATCGAACACCGTCGGCTCCGCCTTGTGGACAATCGAACAAGTGGCGAGATAGCTCAGTTGGTAGAGCACATGACTGAAAATCATGGTGTCCCCAGTTCGAATCTGGGTCTCGCCACCACTCGAGTATCCGCGTCCTCAAGCGATTCCCAGCAATGTTGCGTTTGGTGCCTTGCGTTTGGTGCCTGCGTTTGGTGCCTGTCACCATCTTGCGTTTTGTTGGCCTTGCGTTTGGTGCCTGTCACCATCTTGCGATAACTTTAAGGCGACCCGACGCTAAGGGACCATCCAAATATCCCCAAGAGTTGCCGCATTAAGGTCTGGAAGTCGGGTCGCTTCCCCTCAACAGAAGGAGACCCTCGTGGAGGACGAAGAGATGGCGATTGAGGACGCAATCCGGTGGTCGAAAAGACGGGATGAGTGTCCCCTGACAACGGGGAATCAGGCTAATTGGAGGCGACATGAGAAGGCCGGGCGACGAACCGGCGGTAAACGACGGTCAATCATGCCGGAAAGGATGGACTTGTGGTATGGTGTTGGCATTGGAGAAGGCATATGGGGAAATATCGGCTAAATGAATATCCCGCCTGGATACCAAGAGTATTGCTTGTTGTTGGGTTGGTAATAGTTACAACAGGTGGAATACTCATGCTTATTGTAGGGCCGTTAACAAATTATACAATTGACATAATCGGTATCACTGTTGCCGTAGTAGGTTTTGCTGTTTATTACTGGTCCCGTAGGGCGTTAAAAGAATCGGATAAACGGTGGTTGTCCATTTCGAGGAAGATAGAGTGGGTTATTATTTTGTCGGTGCTGGTTGGTGAATTGATTATTATTCTTGTATTCAAAGATGGTAACAAACTAGATGTAGTACCGTATGTACTAATTTTCGTTGCAGCAGGGATAGGATATCTTTGCAGGTTGTCGTTCATAAAGAAACACGGGGTTCCTCCTGAAATATACAAGCAAATTCACTCTACAGAGGAAAAAACGAGTCTCAGTGAAATGAGTCTCAGCGATATCTTTGGAAAACCCGATGTCCCCGCCGGTAGATTGTACGAGGAAGAAGAAGAGGAGATTAAACGAAACAGAAAAGCATAAAATGAACTGAGGTAAGCTCGGATATTCCCCCTTAATCTACATTGTCCCAGCTATCTTAGCAATAACATCACTATCCTTCTCCATAAGCGGTCTAATAGGCTTTCGCAAACAAACATACAAACGTGGAAGAGGCATGGGCATTGCTGGAATTATTATTTCGGGCCTGCTGCTTGTTGTAGTTGTCACATTATTGATAATCAGTCCTTAGTTTTAGTTAGGAATAGGGTGAGAACCAAAGTGAGCAAGATGTTACCTTTTGGAATAAAAAGGTAACAAAAAGGGGCCAAGGCGAGTAATCTCGACAATCATGTGAAATCACAACATGTAGTTTATATGAAATATTACCGTTGAAGGATGCTTCGAGGACTTGTGGGACAAGACCGTCGAAATCCTACAGGCACACTGGCCTGCGGTCGAGGCGTTGGCAAAGGCCCTCCTCGACAAGGGAAGGTTGGAGAGGGACGAGATTCTGGAGATTTGGGAGAAGTACGAAGCCCAGTGATGTCGTCAAAGGCGGCTCCGTCCCCCAACCCCCAGTGCCATCTACCAAACCTATAAAATCAATCGGTGACTATAAGGTTCTTAATACTTCGTGCGATAGTCCGTGAGGCTCCGAGTTTTTCATCCATTGCCTCGATAACTTCGTCAGGAAGACTATCAATCAGGCGAAGTTCACACCGACAGAACCTACCTGATAGAACCTGACGGGAATAGACAATCGGGTCAGTGCAAATGATGACCGTCGGGACCGGGAATGCATCTTCGCAAATGTCAGTAACGAAAAGTCCATCCCTACAATAGGGTTCAGACTGGTACCGGGTGATTCTTGAGGTGCATTTAAGGCAGTAGATGGTCGTATCGTTGCAGTCGAGATTTACCGGAATGAGTAGTTTATTCCCTGAACTACCATCTTCAAATTGAACCTCTGTAAATATGATAATTCCACGTTTGAATTGTTGATTGAAGACTTCAGGCGTGTTAAGGGGAATTGAGGTCATCGATTGTATTCAAAGAACTCCCGGTCTTCTTGGTCCTCCTCCAGCAACTCAATCCGAAGCCGATTATAGTCTTCGTCTGGACCATCAAACATTAGCCGAAAGTCGATGGCATCATTCAACTCCGTCTCCCGGTACGCTTTTTCATCGTGAGTAATGTCAATCAGTTGGGGTCCTGTCTTCGCTCCATACTCCTCGGCAACCCTATTAAGAATCTCCATTTCCGATTCTGATAGGTCGGAGAAATCCACGCCTTCTTTCACACTGAAGGTCGGGTGTCTCCCCACACGAGTAACATTAAGAGACTCTAGTAGTTTGTCAACGTTGGAATCAGGACTGTCGACCATCTCCTCGCCACAGGCACCTTCCATAATGTCCAAGGATACCGTTGGGACTAGGCCATATGGTAAAGCATAGTAATTATCACCAAGGATTGGCCTTCCAAACTCTATTAAATGATATTTGTCTGCAAAATAGACCAGTTTCGAAATCTTTAGTCTGTCTAATCCCGTAACGCCTATGTGGGACAGATAAGCAATAGACTTGATAAGTTTCTCGACACGGTATTTGAACCTGATTACGGTTGGACTCATCATCTTCCTCACGAGATTGCCTGTTGCTACTTCTAAATATATTATACTCCAAATAGAAGCATACCTTTGTAAAGTTGATAATAATAGGACGACCAAACCGGACCGGCCAGAACTGTCCGTGAATATATGTGACTTCTCCCCTTGCCTGTATTGCTTAGTAATTCGGCCTATATTCGGCCAAACCGGGCTCCACGACCACTCCCTCAAGGAAGCGCAGGTAGTCGTTGTTTGGCTTAACCAAGCGGAATACACGCCAAAACCTCCCTTGGGCTCCCAGGGGCTCCCCCGTATGCACATGACTGAAAATCATGGTGTCCCCAGTTCGAATCTGGGTCTCGCCACCACTCGAGTATCCGCGTCCTCAAGCGATTCCCAGCAATACAACCAAATCCACTGTTTTCTTCGCTGAATGTCCCAAATCAACTCTATAGCAATATCCTTTGTAGCGCCGGCATCTTGCCGGCAATATCCTCTGTAGCGCCGGCATCTTGCCGGCAATATCCTCTGTAGCGCCGGCATCTTGCCGGCAATATCCTTTGTAGCGCCGGCATCTTGCCGGCATCTTTATCTGCCGAATGCCGCCTGGAAGGCGGCGCTACAAGGGAGATCGAATACAGACTGTAGCGCCGGCATCTTGCCGGCTTCACCTAGGTTACGTCGACCTTCGAGGACAAGCGTTCTATGGACTTCTCCAGGAATGAGTCGTCTTCGATTCGGACCTCTACCGCCCCTTCAGGGCAGGCGGCCGCACAGTGTCCGCAACCTTTGCAGCTATCATCGATGACCGCTCGCCCGTTCTCCAGGTGAATCGCCCCGGCGAAACACGTCTCAGTACATGTCCCGCACCCTGTGCATCTATCGGTTACCGCGATCCTAAGACCCGGCATCCTGGTGAGACAATCGCTTATTCTATCGGCGATATCCGGGATTATGGTCCATACGCAACAGCATGGACAGCAGTTGCAGATTGTGAGGAGCTTCTCTCCGGGCCCGACGTTCAACCAGACGCTATCGATCTTGTTACGGCCGATAAGGTGGAAGAGTCCCTCTTCCCTGCAACGCCTGACGTGCCGGAGGGCCTCTTCTCTGGTGACCGACCTTCCCAGCTTCGGATTGATACCCCTGGCCGCCTCTCCCAGGAACAGGCATCCCAGGTCCACGGGGTAATTCTCGCAGCTCAGGGAGTCCCTGCAGATACAGTTGTCCATTATCCACAGGAAACCGGCTTTCTCTATGAAATGCTCGACGATCTGGCAGGGCAGGATGACCTGCGCGCTTTCCTCGACGTTCTCGTCAATGGGGACAACCTTATCCAGCGGAAGAACCATGAGGTCATCGCCCTTGAAAAGTGCCCTCTCAATGAGCCCACCAAGCAGGGGAACCCTTGTCAGCCTCGCAGTGGCAAAGCGGTAGGGGAAGCTCTTCTTGACCAGGCCAACGAACCACATCGGCCGAGACAACTGCTACAACCTCCTCGCCGGGCCACGCTGGCGACCCGCCGCCCTTACGATTCGCCTCTTCTTAGAAAGGACTTACACTAGGCGCAGGTGATATCTTAATCCAGAAAGACAGCAAACTCACGATAACAAGAGTCATGCCCACCCCAAAGAGCCCCATTTGAAACCACAAAGAAGTGAGTGAACAGCTGTCCCACGAGTATGCCTTCTCGTTGACGGGGGCCGCTGCGTTCGGCATCAACGTCGACCCACCGGCATAGGCGATGTGTGAGGCCATACCGGCAAGGATGGAGGCACCGAGAAAGCCGATACCGACTAGAGCCACCCAGAAGACCCAGTCCTTGTTCCCCGATGCGCCACTCGAAAGGGCGGTCCCGCCACCAAAGAACAGTCCAAAGGACGCTATGATGAGCAACCAGTTGGCGATGGTCATCCTGGTGTTCGCGAAATCCATATTGATTACTTTGAGCTGTTTGGGCTTTTTTTCGGTCTTGGCCTTCTCTTTTTCAACCATCCCTTCAGTTGTTTCCACTTTCTCTTTCTCAGGCAAACCGTTCATCTTTTCCTCCTGTTCTCCGGCCCCATGGTACGTACCGTTTCTCCAACGGCTTATTCTACCCCAATTCGCCCCTCCGAAACACAAGGGGGACAACAAAGGCGATGCCTTTTGCTTCCCTGTTCGCCGGCGGGGTCGGCGCGGTGGTGGAAAGGCAGGGGGGATTGCCAATGTAGCCGCCAGGTATGTGTGGCATAGCCGGCCTAACTGCTACCGGCATCCGACTGTCCAACCGGGGCACCCCCGGTACCGGGGGCGGAATCATCGGGGGCCGAGTCTTGTGGTTCCGGAACTGGAGCGGGTTCCGGCTCGGGGGTTGGGGGTGGTTCTGGGGCAGCGATTATAAAGACAGGCGTGCCGACCTTGACCTTGTTGAAAAGTTGCTGCGCTCCCCACTCGGACATCCTTATGCATCCGTGTGATACCGAGTACCCCAGGGAAGCAGCATCAGGTGTAGCGTGGATGCCGATGCTGTCTCCTATTGCCATCCAGTACGGTCCCAGCGGGTTCCCCGGCCCGGGAGGTATTGGCTCTTCGTCCTTGGCCCACTCGCTCTTGGGAGGGTACCAGGTCGGGTCTTTCTCCTTCTTTATGATGTAGAACTTGCCGTTGGGGGTCGGGTACTCGGGGCTGCCCAGTGCAACCGGGAAAGTCCCTTCCAGGGTCTCACCCTGGTAGAGGTAGAGCGTGTGCTCACCTTGCTTTATCACAACGATGTACTTAATGTCCTCGTCCGATATCTCGGGCTTGAGTATCTCGGTTACGACCGGCAGCTTCCTGTTGTTGGTGGGCAGAGCTGATACTATCGACCGCAGGGTGTCCTCCTGCTGTACCTCCAGCCCATCTCGCGAGTAGCTTATTTCGGGATGGCCCTCCGACATGTCGATGCTGGCGCTTATGGGGGGGTAGTTCAGACTCCTGGCGACTTCGACGACAAAGCCCTCAAGCTTGGCCTCGTCGTAACTCATGGTGAGCGGGACGTTGACACGGAGTGGCTTGTTCAAGAACCTTCTCGTCATTCGCTCCAGGACGTTTCTTCCCATACCTTCCATGAACGCCTGGTCGACCATCCCGTCCACGTCCACGGTGAGATCGATGCTCGACAGGTCCAGGGTGAACTCCTCGTCGTCATGATAGAGAACCATGGGTTCGCTTATGGGGGCAACCAGCGAGCTGGCGATATAGGATGTCGCCTCTTCTCTCGACATGCCTCCAACCGGCCTGCCGTCTATCGTTATGCCGGGGAATATCTTTCCGTGCTGGGTAACATCGATTATCAGCAACGACAGCAGGAGTCCAAAGATCATTACTACCAGGAAAGCTGCCGAAAGGAGCAGTACGACCCTCTTGCGGTTGGCCCGCCTGAGATAAAGGTAAGTCCTGCGGATTCTCCTGGACCCGCCAAAGATGCCTTTTGGGGATGCTGTCTGGGTTTTCAATATGGTTCTTCTGGTCCATGTGATACGAGCTACAATCGTCTATATATTCGACGTCTACAGTTCATATCCCGTTCAGCGGGCTGTATTTGACCGATATTCCCCATATGTTTCCTCCAACGCTGCTATTCCGGCAAGATCTTGGCCCTTCAGGCACGGTTGGCTGGTGTGTGGCGGCAAACGACGGTCAATCGCACCGGAAGGGCCGGATTCGTAGTAAGATATCGGCATTGGAGAAGGCATATGGGGAAATATCGGATAAGAAACGATAATTGAAAAACCTACTTGAAAGCTAATCTTTTCAACGCTTGAAAGGTTGGGCAAAGGTGAGTAGTAGATGAGAGTAGCCAGGCCCTTAGCTATCTCGCTCGCATTTGTACTCGCAGTGTTCCTCTTGGCCTCATGTGCTGCACCCGATATTGAGACCGCCGGATATACCTGGAGCCTGCAACACGAACTGGAGGACTTCAATTTCTGGGATGTGTCCGCACTGGATGGGGAGAATGTCTGGGCGGTGGGTTTCGATAGAGACTACAATGGTTCCGCCTACTACTTCAACGGGAAACATTGGACGAAGGCAGGCTCATTCGAGGGAAAGATCAGCACGGTCTCCGCGCTGGATCGGAAGCATGTCTGGGCTGCAGGCGACGGGATATACTTCTTTGACGGTAAATCCTGGAGGGAGCAGCACCAGCCCGAAGAAGTGATCAACGGCATCTCAGCCGTCGACCAGGAACACGTATGGGCCGTCGGGGATAGGGGGGGCATCTACTTTTTCAACGGCTCCTCTTGGACCAAACAGTTCCAGGCCAGGGGGGGCACGTTATGCGTCTCGGCCATCGACCCCGAACACGTGTGGGCCGTGGGACAGGGGGAGGACCTCCTTTTCTACAACGGCTCCACCTGGGATCGGCAGCTGGATCTCTTGAGAATCACGCTGTTCAGCGTTTTCGGCGCCGATGACGACCAGGTGTGGATGGTCGGCGGTGATGAGTGGATATTCCCGGTGTACGAGTCTACCGGCGGGTACCCCCATACCGGTCACATAGCGCTCTTTGACGGCTCATCCTGGGAGAGAGTATATCGGGCCGATGAGACCCTTTTCGATATCTCTGCCCCCGACCGTGACCACGTCTGGGCCGCGGGACAAAGACACGTATACTATCATGACGGTTCTTCCTGGGAAAAACAGTTCTCCTACGAAATGGGGATCTACAGTGTATCTGCTCCTGACCCCGAGCACGTCTGGGTAGTGGGAGGCCCGCGGATATACTCTGGGAAGAAGTAGCCTTGGAAACGGAATCAACCGAGAAGGAGGTCTTATCGTGGCATTATCTCTGGGAGAGGTCGTCAATGGGGCAGTTGGGCCTTTTGACTCCTACTGCGACGGGTACGGGAACGTCGGCGCCAGCGGGCTGGGATACGTTTCGGTGCTGAAGTTGGAGACGGGGAAGGCGCTTGTGGACATGGACAGCCTTCTCGAAGGCATCGTCTCCTACGATAGGGCCGAGACCGATGGCGCCTACGTTGGACAGATCAACATGATCGCCGCCTCGTCTTTCTGTGGCCTGAACGGTGCGGCGTGGGGCTATCATCTGGCAAAAGCTGAATCGATCGCCGACGGTTCGATAAAGCCGCTGTTCACCAGGAAACGGAAGGACGGGGCGGAGATCCCGGCATACTCCGTTGAGCCGCTACTGGATGCGGGAAAGCGGCTGTTTGGGACCAGCGAACAGAGGAGGTTCCCCCTGCTCCCCGGGTCCCACGTCAGGTGTGCGGTCAAGTCGAATACGATACCGGGGCCCACTTCCGTG
>SDBT01020295.1_pt1 | contig 10399 bp, 10 predicted proteins | sample 2277101 | NCBI WGS metagenome assembly SDBT01 (sample SAMN10404973, study PRJNA504765) | marine sediment metagenome | isolation source: marine sediment core GS10_PC15, 103 cmbsf | place: Arctic Ocean: Southern Knipovich Ridge | collected 2010
ATGCTGGTCTAATTCATCATAGATAAAAAGTAAATCAGCTAACTGTTCTTGTGTTGTAGCTGGTGGTATTCCACTGTGGAAATTAGGACAATCTAAGGAGACTAAGAATTTCTCCATAGCATTTTCTATTAATGCTAAGTAATATACTGAGTCTGTGGTTTTAGTTATACCTGTAGTTAGATTACGTCCACCAGATGGCAGATCAACTGCTGCACCCGCTATAAAACCACGCAGAGTTACTAGAGCTATAGTACCATTGAACGTACCATTGCCAAATCCGCGTGTTACAACTGTTCGTATTGCCATTTTAGTTTAGTTACACTCTCTTCAAATCTGTAGGAAGTGTAGCACTATCAAGCGTAACTATGAATGCTGTAGTAGTATTATCAAGTTGTCGAACTGTCCAGCTTGTGCCAGCAATTCCGAACTGCATCAACATCTGATGTATTGCAAACTGAGATTGTTCAAGCGTAGGAGCTACACCATTCGCTGCATATGATTCAGTCATTTGAGTTGTGAGTACATCTGATACAGTAATATCATTAAGAGCAGCTACTGATGCTATTATATTTTCAATTTCTTCAATTATCGAACCTGTTATACCAGCACCAGCATCACCTAATGTTAATTTATCAGTTTCTAATTTAATAGCATCAGCAGCAATTTTAACAAGGTCAACTATTGCAACTAGCTTACCAGAAGAATCATCTAATTCAGACATTCGTGCTGCTGTAACTTCACTGGCTAAGGCTGCAAAATCTGTACCTCTCATTGCAGTAGTAGGAATAGCGTCAATATCCGCTGGAATGTTTGCAGCATCTAATTCTGCAAGACGACCCTCAGTAATAATTGCATCCTGTGCATCTTGCTTTGACTCAGTTGCTAGCAATCCATGAGCAGTATCCATCTCAGCTTTGGTTGGCCCAGCTAAGACTACACCATTAGTACCACGCATAGCTTCTCTGATATAAGTCTGGTACATTACACCAGTTGCATCAGTTATTTCGTAGTCATTAGCTCCAACTGTTAACTTCTGAGATTTAAAAGTTATACGAATTGAATCCCCTGCTGCGTATGTTGAAACTGCATCGAAGACTTCATCGTAATACACCAGACCAGCAGCTTCAGACATTGCAGCATCACTTACGATGTTAGTCCAACTTGTACCACCAATTGCCTTTCTGTCTATAGAAATAGTACCAGGGGTTATTTCAATAGTTGCTGGCAAATCATCAAGCGAGTTAATCAATTGGAATGCAATTCTAACAGTTGCAGTATTAGCTAAGTCGATAATAGGGATAATAGGCATGACATTTAGAATGTCAGTTATACCACCACCGCCACCAGTTATCCAAGATGCATCACCTCTGTCTCTAATAGCTTGTAATGATTCAGTTGTGTTAACGAAGTCATCCCAATCAGCAGTTGCTTCCTTACTAACTATTTTAGCAAAGATTGAATCATCTAGTATATCAGCACCAACAACTGCTACTGCAACAAGATGGTCTAATCCTAAAGCTACTAAAGCATCGTTAACTTTCGATTCTACTTGAGCAGCAGTTAATGGAGTAGCTGTATTAGCACCATCTGTGCCTACCATATCAGTATTAGTAGTTGTTGTGTCTACTAATAGAACCCCTGCAACTTTATTTGTTGCAGGGTCGTATCCGTCATCGACAAAATCTTTTAAGTCAGCAAGTGATTGAGCAACATTTGATATCTTTGTAATATTTACATCAATTTCACCATTAGCAGCTTGATTGATTTGTCCAGCACCTGTGCCTCTTGTATACAAACCACCAGCAGCCTCAGCAGCAGCATTAGGTAAAGCAGTCATGCCTCCCCTAACAGCATCTTCTACATCAACATCTGTTAATAAAACTTCGACACCAATAACTACCATACCTGTTATGAAACCACCAATCATAACAGAATCTACACCTGTTGCAAACGCAAGGTCGGGTATATCGAATCTGTAATAGCCATCATCGATATGCTCAATGCCACCATCAGCATGGGCAGTTGTTAATGCAGCTAACGCAGCAGGTGTTATTGTAGTTTTAGTTGCAAGCTCTCTACGATACCACATTGCAATACCAGAGCTATCATGCTCTACAGCTTGCTCAGGTGTACCATCTGTAGAGTCAATAATTCTAATAATAACAGACTCATTTGTAGAACCTTTTAAAATTTGCTTAGGCATTTTTTTAGTTATACCTCTCTATTAGGCTGCTGCTCGTCCTTCTAAATGGTCATGCTGCATCATTTGGGGTAAAATAGTACCACCTGCAACCGCTGCCAGTTCAGTCGAAAACGCTACAAATGACCTATCCTCGATTTGCGAATCCGAAACAGAGGATACCTGTCCATCCAAGTCTAAATCCAACGCGCCCGATTGGCTAGTTAATACGAACATCGTAAATAGTGGGTTTTCATCCGTTGCGTCGTAGCCTTTAGAATCTATTTTATCCCGACCAGTAGGTGTAACAGTACCACCAACTGTTGCCTGTATTCGTGCTTCTTTGGCTACGGCATCACAATCAGAAACCGCCGAACCAATTACAATAACATCACTTGTAACAGGGCTGATGTTAGGAGCAATGGCTGCAATTTCTTCGTAAACATTATCAGTTGTAAGAGTTAGTTCAGCCTCTGTCCATACAAAGGCATGGTCTTGAAAAGCATTGAGACGAAGCGCGAACACAGCACTGAATCTGTGGTCGAAAGAACCACCTCCGCCCGAGTCATCTCTCGATTGTACCCAGAATTGATGAGCGGCAGCGGATAGAGTATGTACCCTGCTTAGTCCAAGAACTCTCTGTTCAGATGTATCTTCCCCCTCCTCATTAAATAGAGGAGCATCATCGGTAGGAGAGGCAGTTGTGCCATCCAAACGCAGGCGGCACTCATAGCTAGAAGCAGTAACATTAACTGCCGTATTAGTACAGAATAAAACCAGCCAGTCGTCATTTGTGTTTGCTGGGGTGAATTCCCCTGTAGTAGCAAAGTCTACGAACGATGTGGTGTGCGCTATAGGTGTGCCCGTGTCATCGTCTTCACCATAGAACCAGTCAGCGGCATCAAGAGTGTCGAGATTGATGGCGACCATCACAATAGTGTCAGCCTTGACAATCTTGGCAGTATTGGAAATAGTCTGAATTTGAAACTTGATTATATTCTCGCCCGCGCTGGCAGAGGCAGTGAACTTCTTCACATACATATAGTTAGGCCGAGTAGAGCCATTGTAGGGCTCGATAATAGCATTTGAACCAGCCAGCAGAGTCGGGGTAGTACCAATGACAACACGAAAGCCAAATGTCTCGTTGGCATCGTTTCCATTAATCTGAGCCGTGACAATCAGAAGATACTCAGCGCTGTCCACAATGTCAGCATCAGCAATCTCTAGCGCATCCGTCCAGGTAGTGTCCCCTGTGTGCGTCTGCTCTGTAACTTCCGTTGCCGAGGCGTAACCAATAGCAGTCATATTATCGGTTCTACTTCATCAAAACTACCAGTGCTCCGGTGGGTGTGAAACTCTAATGTTTTTGAAATACTAGCAGAATCAAAAACAAAGTCACGTATAAAGTCCATTGCACTATCAGTGTAGTCATCTGCGATTTCGTCTAGTCTTGACACCTCTTCTTCTGTAGCTACTAAAGCTACAGATTTTGGGTAAAATACAACCTCATCTTTTTTAACTGTGTAAACATCCAAACCCCATCCGAATTCGCTTATGGGTATAGATGGTACTAATGCAAAAGCTAACCGTGATAGTTCGCCCTCTAAATCAGCTTGCAAACTTGATGAAGTTACAGCAGCACGAATATCCTCTATACTAAGAGTGGTTAATATAGTGGATGTTAGCTTTATATAAAAACTAGGCGGGTCAAGTTGTACCATTAAATTTATACCTACTTACAGACGAATAAATGTAGCTATTGAAGACATTATGCCATCTCCACAGTCAAACTAATTATCATCTCATCTGTTGGAGTCTGTGTAAATACATCACGAGTTACAAGAATTCCAAATAAGGAACGTGATGTAGCACTAACTCTGAATGCTAATGGAAGATTTCCAAGTGCTAAAGATGGGGTAACAATTGCTTCTGAGTCCCCACCTAAATTTTCTAGAATTGGGAAATCTATCTTGCCAACAAAATTAGCTAAATCAGCATGTAAAAGTGCAGTATTAGCTATGTTATCATCAAGGTTACTTGTAGGAGTAGCAGTAAAAAGATACAGTGTTAATGCTGGAACTACAGCAGTTGTTTCACTAATGACAACTGCTTTCACAATTTTAGCTGCATTTAAAAATGCTGGTACAATTTCTGCAAATTCCCACGGCGTTCCAATTGTTATGCTTTCTGATAAGACATCCTCAGCAGCGTAAGCAGCAGCAGCAATTAACGCTTTTGTTACACTAACTTCAGGGAGAAGATTCATATTATTTGGACTAACCATTTTGTTTCACTCCTTCACTATTGATATTATTTGTTACCAAATGCTATTAAGTGTTACCAGCCTCTAGCTACAAATGCATTGTCTGGCATAACGATAGAACCACCAGCAAGATTATAGGTATGTATTATTGTTTGCTGAAACTCTTCTGCTAAGAATGAAAGTGATGCACCATCAGCCATTAAAAAATCATAATCGTCTGGTGGTGTTCCAGTCATTGCATCGCTTAATGAGATATAAACTATACCACCTGATTTATTATGAAGTGTAATAACTGTAACAGCTGATGCAAAAGTCAAAGTAGAATCATTATCTTGAACTAATGTTCCGGTTGCACCAATAGAAGCACCAGTTTTAATAGCCAAATCAGTTCTCCTACTGAATATGAAATACCAATAAATGTTTAGTCTTTCTGAAGATGTCTTATTAACAGTTATTAAAGCACGAGCCCACATATTACCAGCATTAGCTAAACCAAAAAGACCTACTTCTCTTATGTTTACATTAGCCTCTGCTGTACCAAATTGTGTAACAAGTCTAGCTGTGAATAAATCTTTCAACGACCTTGATGTTGTAACTTTTGCATCATTGGCACCATCATATTGGGACAATGTAGCAAGTGCTGTATCAGAAGCAGTCACAGCAGTAGTACCAGTTCCAACAGCTATAAAGTTTGCAAGGTTAGGACTAGCACCGATCATTACTTGTGCAAGTTCTTCGCGTCCTTTATTGACAATTGCATTTCTAGTACCTAGTGGAAGTCTATTTTGAATCCACAGAGGTAGATAATTGTAGTACCACCTTTGTGTTTTGCCAACTCCACGTTTGACAACCTTACCAGTTTTATCATTTATTAATTCCCAATCAACATAACCATTTAATTCTACAGGTGTAGACAATCTGTTACTTGAAGAATTAGAAGCTAAAGCGGCAGACATACTTCTACGATTCATCATTATTGCCAAACTGCTCCCATCCCCCAACGAGAAGCCATTGGCGTAGCATTTACTTCGTCGCTAAATCCTCCAGGCCCCCAAACATGAGTATTGGTAGCTGTAAACAAATTGGTTTTCACATTATCACTTACGCCTTGGAATTCAATTCCATGTGAAGTTCGATTAAGTGGTCGATTTGGGTTACCCCTTTGAGCTTGGAAAACTTCTGTATACAAAATACCTAAGAGCTGTGCGATTGCAATCTCATCATCTGTGTTAGCCATATTAGATTATTTTCATCATTTAAAGTCTTGCACCACGCGGGATATTTGAAAATAGAATTCTAGACTCAATAACTGTATTACCATCTTGGTCGTCAGGAGTTCTAACAATTTTTCTAACTTGAATAACATAGGCTTGAAAATCCAAACTTTGTTTTAACCAAACAAAATCAAATGTTTGTCCAGACGCCCAACCTTTCGTAAATGAACGAAATGAACCTCTTCTAATGACATTAGATTTTCGTGCAAGAATAATTTCAGAGATTCTATCTAGCTCAGTTTGGTCAGCAACAGATAATCCACTAGCCTTAGAGAAAAGAAACTCATGGATACCATCTCCACCTTCTCTTGTAGATATATCATCAATTGTTGAAATTTCAATATTCTCATGATTGTCAAAAAAGCCATAATTGTAAATTATAGTTATAATTTCACCATTGCTAATATCTGCTGCTGCGATTCTAACATATGATGAATCTGAACCTACTGGCCCTACAAAGACAGCAACTTCTCCAGATGTCACAGCAACTTCAGGAAGTATATCAACATCCTCTAGTATTTGTGTTAGTTCACCACCACCATCTATCGTTATGGATACAAGATTTAACTCTGAGAAAGGTCTTCGAGAGAGTTTAAATTTTAAATCCTGTCCTGTTAACCAAATAAAAGTATCCTCTATTGTTGAAGTTGATTTGATATAGGAATCTCCAAGAATAATCTTAGTCCCTATTCCCCTTATAGATTCATCAACTGATACTAGAAAAGCATCATTAATATTTTCATCTACTAATAAAGTAGCTCTATCATGACCAGACACAGTTGTTGGTAGTGGAGCCTCAACATCAGACAATTGTTTTAGCTCTATCTGTTTTGCAAAATTAACGCGAAACAACATTCCTGCTGCTTCTTCAATAACTGATAAAGCCTGTGTTGGTAAGACCAATTCAAATCTTTGTTCTCTGATAATAGGGCCATTTTGGATTTGCGTTTTGTCTCCTTGAAAGTCATTATAGTGAGCATCAAGAGAATTAGATGCAGTTTGCAAATCGTCTAGTATTTCCTTAACTATACTACCTGCAACAGCCGAAGCATAAATTTTATTCAAATACCGTCTATCCAAGAAATGCGTGTAATCAACACACTGACAATCATAGAAAATTTCTCTATTAGCTTCACCCATTGATGTGCTAACATCTAATAAAGCACCTGCGAATTCAGTTGTTGAACCATCCTTATAGATAATTTCTGCACCTGCAAGTGGGGGTGGTAATGAATCATCATAAGTATCTGTTAAAAAGGTAAGAGATGAACCTTTAATCTCTCTAGTATCCATAGAACGAATACTTTTATAGTTTATAACACTAGTGTAATCGACCCCATTAATTGTTATAGTAATTGCCATTTTTTAAATCTATCCAAGATTACTTCGAGAAAGACTGATGTTATTCCCTTGTGTTTGTAGTGTCTCAAAAATTCTGGTAGCAACGCTACTAGCCAACTCATCAGGGGAATCTACATTATTACCATGAACATCAACATTGATAGTTAGAATAGTACCTTGTGTGTTTCCATTTGTAGAAGAAAGTCCTTGAAAAGAATTAGGGAGAAGCCCACTCGGCAAACTAGACGATGAACTATTTGAAGAATTATCATCTCCAAGACCAAAGAAATCTGCCGCTTTTCCACCTAAATCTTTGAAAAAATCTTTTAGCCTATTAAGAACATCCCCAAGCATATTCCAAAATCCCTTAGCAGCATTCTTTAGGCCATCGAATGTGCTCCCTACACTCTCGCCAAAAGTTTTAAAGAGACTCTTAGATTCTTCTGTTCCACGTTTTGATTCTTCTATCATATTATCTGTATTATCTTTTGCAAAGCCCATCAAATCAGAGGATAATCGTTCTCGACTACGTTGAATCTCACTAGCAGTATTCTTAGCTGATTTCTCCTCAGTTTCAAATGATGCAATTATTCTATCAGATGCATTTTCTAAATTAGTTGCATTATTCTCAGTCATCCCTCTAAAAATATCTGCTATTTCTTCTGCTGCATCTTTTTCAAGACCAACTTGCAAAAGAGGGAATAAAGTTTTTAAATCAATGAATTCTGTTTCAGCATCGTCAAGAGCTTTTTGAATATGCCTAGGTATTTCAACTTCTGCATCTGCAAAAGCAGCAACAAGGTCTTCAATACTAACTATACCTGTACTACTTAGAGCAATTAATGCAGCACCAGCTCGTGAGTCTAGTTCTTCAAAACTACTTCTAAATCCATCTAAGCCAGCTTCACCCTCTTCGATAAATCCTTTCATAGTGTCCAAGGCACCAGAGAATGCTTCATCAAATTCTGTACCAGGTTTTAGAGCTAGAAACGCCTTAGCGAAAATTTCTATATTTTTAGCAGGATCACCCTTACCTATCTTTTCAATTTCGAGTAAAGCACCAGTAATAGCTTTCTGGAATTCTTCTGCATTCTTTCCTGTTAGGCCCAGACCAGCCACTATATCCTTTGCTCTACTTGTAGCTAGTTCAAATGCTTTCGTGTTCCGAGTTAAGATAAAGAATTGGTCAGATAATTTCTTTGCTTCTTTGCTAGTAGCAAACAATTTTGATACTTGGTCAAATGCTAATTTACCAATTATTGTTAATGCAGCTAGAGCAAGTGATAGCTTAATAGCACCTGAGAATTGCAAGAAAATAAGGGAGAAGGCTACACCTAAGATATTCTTTTCCATCAAAGCTAAACCAAGAAGGGAACCTTGCGCTGCTGAGGATAAACCACGAACACCTCTAGCTGCACCTGCTGAGACATCCCCCATAAATACCATACGTCTGCTGTTAGCTTGCATTGATTGCTCTGTTGCAAGAACACTAGTAGCTGTATTCTTTAACTCAGCAGATAATTCAATTAGACGAGCCTTGAATAAAGTGCTATCTACTGATGCAATTTCAGCAGCACGCGAATACCGAAATAGAGCTTCAGAAGTTATATTAGCATTAGTACCAGTCCGTAGAAGTTGTGTACCTAACTGATTAGCTGCTCTTTCACCCTTAAAACCTTTTCCAGTTAATTCAGCACCAACTTGTCTAAGGCGTTGAGCAGTAGATTGAGCGATAGAGTTCAACCCTTGCATACGTCCGCGTATTTCATCTACTTGACGTGCTGCATTGCCCTCGATGTTGAATAAAGCTGTGTAAGCTCTTGAGACCATATTAGTTAATACTTACCATTCTTCTAATACTCACCACGGTCTACTCCAATTACTAACCTATATTCTCCAGGCTCAGCACGTTTTGTAGCAGAGATAAAAATTCTCTGTACTGTATCACCACGGCCAGGAACTAGAAAAACATCAGGTATTGTTACTTCAATATTATCATCAGGTGTCACCTCAACTGTGAACATAACATCGAGATTTGCTTCTGAAGCGTTAAAAATTTTACGTTCTAATTCTTGTGTCTCACCAGGAAATAAATTCAGAGTAACTTCAGTTGAATCACAAGCTGGCTCACAATGTATCGGCTCCCCAATTGTAATATTGAAAGGCCAAAATCCAACTGTGTAACCAGAAGAGATTACAACTTGCGCTGTAATAATTGAGAACATAATTAAGATTACAACAAGTTCAGATGTTACTCGTCCTCTTAACATTTTTACTTGCTCACAAAATGACTTATTAATACCATTGTTAACCCACCTGAAAAAGCAGATACCGCAGCTACTATGAATACAATATCAAGCATTTTCTTCTTACTCATCTTCCAAGATGGTTTAAATAGTGACATTAGCACCCGTATTTAGTGGAACAAATCTTCCGCCAGCACCACGCCGAACAACTTGTTTAGTCTGACCAGCTTTAGGCCCTTTCCTAAAGAAAATAGCTTCTATATCCGTAAACATGAAAGCTCCTGCTTTTTTAACAAGTTCTGTTGCTCTAGGTGTTACTCCCACTACTTGTGAGCCACCCGAGAAAACAAAAATGTGACTCAATATAGGATTAGGTCTAACACCTCTACGTGCGATACTGGTTGCAATTGCTTTTCCTGCTGATGGGTTTCCGAGTCTTATACCTGCCCAAACTGTTAAATTTCTAACCATTTCAGCAGGTACTAGAACTCCTGATGCATCAGAAAAAGTTACTGGGTTAGACCCATGTTCTAACACCTGCCAATAAATAGGTAGACGTTCAGCTTGTCCACCTGTTGGTATTAATTCAATGTTTAAAGTTGCTACTCCAGCGGTTGAAACTCTACTCCGTAAACTTTGTCTGTATGTACCAGTGAAGTCATGTATCAAAGGTAGTAAATCAGCAATTATTAACCGACCTAGTGATTCCAGAAAACGACGTTTCATACCAGTGATATTAAGGCTAACCTCAGCAAGCATAGCTTCATAATCTAACCACTGAGTTATATCAACTTTAAAAACCATTTAATAGCTTATCTACCCCTTTTGTTACTGACAGAATTAAACTTTGCTTTTGCAGTATTCTGAGCAGCTTCAATTCGTTGTGCTTGACTCTTAGCCCCTCTCCAAACTCCTAATCTAGCAATGTCTAACTGTGTAATATTCTGTCTGACCTCCCACGGAGGAATCTCCCATAAGTCAGACAGAATAATGTCCCAAAATATACTCCAAATAGAGTGTGGTATCGTTGACGACCTATTTGTACTTAGGAAATAGGTATCTACGAAGTCACGCTCTTCCGTACTAAATTTAGGAT
>SDBT01020296.1_pt1 | contig 10399 bp, 9 predicted proteins | sample 2277101 | NCBI WGS metagenome assembly SDBT01 (sample SAMN10404973, study PRJNA504765) | marine sediment metagenome | isolation source: marine sediment core GS10_PC15, 103 cmbsf | place: Arctic Ocean: Southern Knipovich Ridge | collected 2010
GACAGTCCCATCCATGAAGTAAAAATGGATGTGGATTTTGTGAAAAATTTCTTTTCGACTTTACCATTTGTCCCCACAGGCGCCCAAAAGGTGGTTATTTATGAGATTTTATCTGATTTTGAAAAACCTTATCCCATGATGCGGCTTTTAGAAGGGGATGTGGGGTCGGGCAAAACTGTAGTTGCAGTTACTGCACTCCTCAATGCCGTAATTCATGGCTATCAGGCGGCGATTATGGCGCCTACAGAGGTTTTGGCGCGCCAGCACATGTCTTCAATCACCCAGTTAATCCAGAATTATGAAGCCAAGTTTCCTCTGAAAAACCCCATCAACATACAGTTTTTGACTGGTTCATTAAAACCCAAAGAAAAAAAGTCCGTGCAGGACGGGGTGAATAACGGCCAGGTGGATATTGTGATCGGAACACACGCACTGATTCAGGAATCCATCCGTTTTCCACGGCTTGGCTTGGCGGTTGTGGATGAACAGCACCGTTTTGGCGTGAAACAGCGTGAAGTTTTAATGAAACAGGGGAGTCCGCATATTCTGAATATGACTGCCACTCCGATACCAAGGACGCTGGCAATGGTGGCTTATGGGGATCATGATTTATCTGTCATCAATGAAATGCCCCCCGGACGCCAGACAATTGTCACTAAAGTCGTGCCTCCTAAAGATCGGACAAAAGTGAATTTATTTATTGAAGACAAAATCAAAAAAGGGGAGCAGGTGTATGTGATCTGCCCTTTGATTGATGATTCCGAGAAGCTTGAAGTTAAGTCCGTAAAAGCTGAATATGAAAGGCTCCATAAAGTGTTTCCGGATTTCAAAATCGGACTTTTGCACGGAAGATTAAAATCTGAGGAAAAAGAAGCGGTTATGAAGAGATTTAATGACAACGAAATTGATATTCTGGTTTCCACATCTGTAATTGAAGTAGGGGTGGATGTTCCAAATGCCACTATTATGCTGATTGAGGGGGCGGAACGGTTCGGCCTTTCTCAATTACATCAGTTCCGCGGGCGGGTTGGCAGAAGCGAAAAGCAATCATACTGCTTTTTATGCACCAGTCCGGATGCTCAGAGTTCTTACATCCGCTTAAAAGCCATGGTGGATCATACTGATGGCTTTAAATTGGCGGAAATCGACCTGAAACTCCGAGGCCCGGGTGAAGTGTATGGCATCCGGCAATCCGGCATACCGGATCTCAAAATCGCTACTCTGACGAACGGGGTATTGGTCGTACGTGTACGTAAGGCGGCGGAGCATATGGTTGAAAAGAAGAATTTGGATAAATATCCGGCCCTGAAGAGCATGCTTGTCCGATTGAGGAATAAGATGGAGAAAGCTTAAATTAGACCCCTAACCCAGACCCCTAACCCAGACCCCTAACCCGCCGCGGCGGGTTCCCCCTCACTTGAGGGGGAAATGGGGGTGGGGTTTTTAATTTAAGCCTTCTGATTCAATATAAGATTTGGTGTTTTTCCGAGTAAAAAATGTATTCAATAAAACAATTTAGAGTTTTTGTCTGCCTAAAAGATTTGCAAAAAATAACCCAATTACGTATAATGCTCTGATTCGTTCAACGCGAATTCAAACATTCCAGATCTGCTTCGCGGCTCATTATACAGCCGGACAGAAATAGATCACTGGAAACCCCGTTGACCTTTTACATTTCATTTTACTTTACTGCTTTGTCCTGAGTTATACCGTCATGTCGCTTGCGACACAATATGACACCGTAACATTAAGGTCCCGGCGGTTACGTAAAGTCTGGGGGCTAGCTTATCTCTGATCTCATATCTCATATCTCATATCTCAGATTCAAATCAGAAATCTGAAATCAGAAATAATTTGGCTTCTAGGCTTTGCGATGCAGTTCCTCACGACTAGTGCGAACTCAACCCCCTTATAATCTGTTGTCTTGATTTTTAAAACAAAAATAAAAATACAAAGGTAACGTATAGATTGCGTCTTGGAAGGACGAAAACAAAAACCAAAGTGCAGCTTAGAACTTTTCCAACCTAGTCACCTGGATAAGTTTGGTTTCGACCGGTTTCTCGATACGTTGTAAATGTATCTGCATAAACTGGACTCATCGAAATCAGACAAAAGACCCTGATTCTCTTGATTCGGGGTTTTTTGTTGTTCCGAAAAACTTTTTTAAAGGATTCAGGAAACAGGACTCAGGATTCAGCTGATTCCTGAGTCCTTAATTATATTTGCGTCTCGGCGATGAATTTTTTGGATTTATCATAGTCCTCATCGCTGATCTTCCCTTCTTCTTTCAGGATGTCTAAAATTTCATTGATTCCGAGCACGTTGTGGAGTTTAAAGCCGCGTTCTTCCAGTTTTTTTCTTCCGCCCTGTTCCCTGTCTACGAGTACTACAAAATCTGTGATTTTCAGGCCAGCAGCTTCAAATGGCTCAACTGTTTCAAATTTACTGTCACCTGTTGTAATAAGGTCGTCTATGATGAGTGCAATATCTCCTTCCTTATATATACCCTCAACTTTTTTATTGGTGCCGTATCCCTTCATTTCTTTCCGTGCATATACCATTGGCCATTCTTTTTCGAGTGAGATAGCGGTAGCAATCGGCAAAGCGGTATATGGAATTCCTGCGATTACATCAAATTCAAGATCTTTCGCAATTTCAATCATGGCATCACTGATTATCTTCAGGACTTTTGGATGAGAACAAAGCAATCTTAAATCAATGTAAATAGGGGAGAGGATTCCGGATTTGAGCTTGAATTCACCGAATTTAATGGCTCCGATCTCATGTAAGGCGAGCGCGATTTCTTTTTTCATAGTTATTGAAAATTATTGACTTTATTGCTATTTTAGCAGGGCATCCAAAACAATCAAAATTTTAAATAGGCCCATAGTGTAATGGTAGCATACCGGTCTCCAAAACCGTTGGTCCGGGTTCAAATCCTGGTGGGCCTGCCAGAAAAATTTTCGAAGAAAATTTAAAAAAAAAGACTAACCCAAGCCAAGAATTTTCCAATTTTCTCTATATTTTTCCAGCCATCCTTTACCAAATTTCTTAGACTTAGGATGATTTTTAAGAAGCCGTGCATAATCAGGTAATAAGCGTCTTACATTGCTGTCTTTGTGGACTCGGCCATTTTTTCCTGGCATAGAAAGCCATAGTTTATGCATTTCACGAATAGCTTCTGCTACTACTTTACTAGGAATGATATAAATCGTTGGCATTTCATCCTGACTTTCGGGCAAATCCACAAAACAATAAAACAGATTATTAGAAATAGGTTTTTCATGCTTTGGTTTCATATGCCAGCCATTATCTACCCCTTTTTTACGGCGGGTTTTCACCTGAATAGCAACTGATTTCCCAGTATCTAAATTAGAAGCTACTAAATCAGCATCAGGGGTTCCATGTGGAGCTAAGCCTGCTACAATATCCATTTCAAGCAAGCGGTAAACTATATAATGTTCACCAGCCGCTCCTGTGAAAGTTGTTTTATGGTTGGACATTAGATAAGGGGGAATTTCGTGTTTTAAAAATTCCAAACCGTTTTCCCTGCCAATGGTCGTATTGGAATAAACATCATAATGAACGGATTTCTCAAAAATCTTTTCACCATACTTTTCCCATTTATTACTGACAAATTCATGCCATTTCTCCAAGTATTCATCTTTGGAATACTGATTTTCGAAATTGTCCTCAAGATATTCCTCAGAAGCACTAGCAAATACCGTTGTTTTTCTTTCATCATCAGAATAAAAATAAATACGACACCAGTAATTATTTTTACTAAAGCCACTTAGGATTTGTCCTTTTGTAATTTCCATGAAGCGTTTATCTATTAATTAAATCAAGTTAATTCTAACATGATACACACTTTTTTTATACTTGGGGTGTTTGACTCGATCCCTAAGATGAAAAAGTAGTGGTAAAATATAAATGTACAATCTAATTATTTTTTATGAAAGATAAGGACAATACTATACTTACCAGCTCTGCTCTTGCAACAGCTGATGCTATTATCGAAAGTTTTCAATCTATAGAGATTGTGCTTGCATGGGGATTTTGCAAAAGCCTTTTTGGAGCTAATTTGAAGCTTCGAGAACAAAGAGCTCTTGAATGGGTAGAATATATTCGCGATAACCCATCCATATTCACAAAAAAAATTATGGCTGAGGAAGCTTTTCAGGACGGTTTTATTTATCTTTTTGAACAATATATACGTGAAAGGAATGAGAAAAAGCGTAAATATATAAAAAACATTTTTATTGAATTTACAAAAAACGAAGATAAAGATAATAATCCTATTGAAAGATTGATCCACGTAATTAGCCAACTAATACCACAAGATATCGAAGTACTTAAGAAGCTAGATGTTAATAGAAAAAGTACATATCAAATTTATGGTAATACTGTTAGAAATGTAACTAGCATTTACCACTTAATTCATCTAGGTATATTGCTAACTGATGCAGGTGCACGCATAGGCCCAATGTATGCGCCAGTGATTTCAATCACTGATTTTGGTAGAGAACTAATTCAATATATAAATGATGAAAGTGAGGATTGAGACAGGTGAAGGGATGCTTGAATCACTGGTTAATAGCAAGCTTTTCTTAAATTGATACATCCCTTTTTTATACTGTCTTATTTGTCTCATTTTATCACTTACCGAGGTGCCTTTTTTGCTTGATTCCTGAAAGCCCTTGTTTGTACAATGAAACTGAGCTTCGGAATCGCGCTGGCCTGCCAATTGATACCCATGAGCAAAGTTCGTACAAAGGGAGCTAAAAAATAAACCTTGAGCTGATTAATTCATATAAATAATTATTAACTAAACGACGTAATATGAATTCAAAAATTCTTACAACACTTTTGTACCTTGTGCCTGTATTGGCGATTGTACTTTATTTTGTAGACAATTTGCCATTATGGTATACATTTGATGTTTATGTGTCTGTTGTTGCCCTTATAGCTGCAAGACAAATTAAGGGATTCAATCGTAACACCTTACATCGCAATAGCTAAGGAGTAAAATCTATGGTACACAAGCCAATTTATTATTGGCGTAAAGGCACGTGCCGGTTATCAGCCCATGCGGCGCCTGAAAAGAACAGATATTCCCACTAGCTTTCCCGCTACAAGCATCCTGGGCTTCCTGCGGAGGTTCCATTCCTCCCCCCGGAGGATTACTTGTGTTCTCTGGTGGCTGAGGAGCGGTAGTGCCGGTTGTTTGAGGTATGGTGGCGATTTCTGTGTCGGTATTAAATGTTGCACCATTTCGCACACACCTCACGTAGTTATAAATCCTAATTACATCCCCTTGTGGGCCGTGGCCAGTCGGATAATCAGCGGGGTCTCCTGTTTTTGGGTCACTGCGCTGTGCACCTGCACCATGAACATCCATAAACTGCATATTTCCAGAATTATGCGGTTGCTCCATAAATCCTGAAGCTTCACCAAATGCAACGTAAGAGGCATTTCTTCCCGGGGATGGACCTTCTTTGTGAGTAGTTCCAGTCCAATAAAATGGATAATTTATATTTTCACCTTCATCTGTAATTTTTGTCACATCAAAAATAGGATCAATTGCAGCAGAATTTGTAGTATCAGGCGAACGATTATAGTCAACAATATATTGCAATTCTTTTACGTTTGGGAGCCTCCAATCACTTTTCCCGGCGAGCTTCAGCTCTTCACAATATTCTAATGCTTCCTTCCAATTAAGTCCGCCATGTGTGGAGTGTCCAACTCCATAATGTCCATTGTCTTTTTTCATCCACATAAGCCCTGTGGATTCATCAGTGATTGTATTATCTCCATTATCTTTAAAATCATTTTTTCCGTAAACATTTCCTCTTACATATCTGGCATAAAATTCTTTTTCTCCCCTAGGACCTGGAGAAGTTAATCCATATCCCTTTATTCTGCCGTCAGCAAAATTTACCCCGAACATGGTTTCATCTCCAAGCATAGTTGTACTCACATACTTTGCGGTAGTAAGCCATTGAGAATCAATGTATCAGTCTCCGGCATTAGGGTCGCCATATTCAAAATCAAAGTAATCTGTATCTATGTAAGGCACTGCATCGGATGGAGCTTCGCTACTGTCTTGATTTCCTGAGCCGGTATATCCATTAAAGTTCATTAGAGAATATAGTTCCTTTATTGTTGGAACTCTCCAGTCATTATATCCGGCTAAGGTTAATTTTCCTGCATTTACCGGACCTTCATCAAAAGTTAGTTTCGCCTGTGTTCCTTTCTGCCACATAAGACCGGTATTATTATCAGTAACAGTGCCATCACCATTATCTGTATAAGAAGGCTGAAGTCCTGCGTATTGGGCATCCTGTCCATAAAAATCATTACCGGAACTCGGACAAGTTATAGCAGAGGTGTTGTTAAAACAGCTATTTTGCCCCGTATCTGCCATCCCGCCTGCGGGGAGCAGTGCTAAGTAATCGCCTTGGGTGCCATCTTCATAAGTTAACTGCCTTGTAATCATATCCGCCATTTGTCCTCTGGTAATTTTGGTGTCGTAACTGTAGATATCATTTGGAATTAAATTTTTATCTTCTCCTTCGTTAATATACCCCTGATACCAAGGGTTCCCTTCAGCAATATTGACCCCGTAACCTTTTTGCAAAATCTTCAGAGCCTCCACAAAATTGACGTTATTACCTGGTTTAAAAGTTCCATCCGGATATCCACCAACAATTCCAATCTCCTTGGCCTTACAAACGTATTTCGCGTACCAATCAGTTCTTACATCCGGGAAACAGTTAGTGAGGTTATCACTTGTGTTAACATCATTTGCTTCCAGAACGATTTTAAGAAGCTCAGCACGGTTAATCTTATTATTGGGCTTAAAGGTTCCATCCGAATATCCCTCCACAATGCCGGAATTGCTAATATAATTTATAGCATTTTGATATTTATGATTTGAGGTGTCCGAATAAGAGGCATGGACTAAAGGGATGAGCAAAAAGAGAGAAAGAATTGTGAGTAATCTTTGCATGATTTTAAAGTTTTTTATTTTAATTTTGTTTATTTGGGCACATTTTAGCAAAATCCTATAGTAAAATCAACAAATCAGCACCGTGAACGCAATAACTTACATTTGTGCTGTATAAATGAAAATTTGAAAATTTGAAAACTTGAAAATTTGCCTTCGGCTCTGAGGCTCAGGCTCGAAGAGAAAACTTGAAAATTATTTAGCTTCATGAAAATTTGAAAATTGTGAAAATTTGAAAATTAAATACATACAGGCTTGCATTCATTTTATGTTTTAACTAAAATGAGGCACTATTTTGCATTTACGGATTAGCAAAGCGGCTGATTTAAACTTATACTCAAGTCATGCTAAAATATAAAAAAATCGAATGAGTAAAATTTCTGCTAAAACCATTAAGCCGCATCATTTGGTCAGACACGAGACTAAACGGGTGGTTTTTATACGTTTTCTTATACTGGTATCCATTTTAATCGCCTACATGGTATTTATGGGATTGGAGTTCGGCCTCAGGGACGGCGGTCTTATTACTGTGCTTACCTGGAGCTTTTTTGTGCTGTGCACCCCAATTGCTGACGGAGGATTTCTTGTTGCCTTTCCCATAAGACTCCTTTTTAAAATCAAAATGGTAATAACAGAGATTTTTGTGACTCTGGTGGCTATTGGCGTTAGTGTAACAACTTTAATCGTAAGGCCCGAAATTTACGATCATGTCTTGCTCATCAAACTATTTAAAAAAATACTCATTACTCCTTATCCATACTGGGGTATTATTATTTTGTCGGCTATAGGCACGTTTTTATCGGTGGTCTTTGGAGACGAATTGCTCGATGTCGTAAAGCATCACCATCGTAAAATTCATCACAGGCACAGCTGGAAACTGGAAATGACCAGTATTGCCTTTGCGTTTGTGTTCATCTGGCTGTCTTATGGTTTTTTACTGGAACATCTGGGTGTGGTAATAGAGAAATAGTTTCCAAATTCTAAATTAAATTCCTTGATATTTTAATTAATCTTTTTTGCAGTAGCACTAAGAGTGATACTGCAACAACATTCAAAGTAATAGCTATTATCAATTTTAAAAAGATATTGTTGAATTCAAATAATGCTAAGAAAGGTATAGAAAGGCTTAATGTTAATGCGTTCCACATAAAAAGCCAATATGAGTTGGAACTAAAAAAAGATAGAAGCTTTTTAAGATGATTATTTATAAAATGATTGTACTTAAAAAATAACATTAACAGTATAAAAGTTATCATCAAGCCAAAAGACAAAAACTCCAGAGTAGGAGGATATTTATTCAAGTATAGATGTCTATCCAGGTCAAAAATACCAAAAATTGTATTTACTAATACAAAGAGGCCGGTAAATCCAAGAGTCAGTTGTAACACCTTTTTCATAAACTGGGATTTATTATAAAATTGTCCTAATAAAAATGCTATCAGATAGATAATGCTCCATCCCAGGATAAACGGTATAGCAAGAACAATTAAAGATTCTATACCGTATAAATTCAAACTAAGGTGAAAAACATGAATATGTTCAACCTCAAACAAAATCAATGTTGATACATAAGCTATAGTTAATGCAACAAATGAAATGATCTTATTGGTATTTGTATATAGATATTTTAAGAAAGGAAATAAAAAAGAAAGAACCAGCATTAATAGTACCAACCAGCCAAAGCCAATACCTCCTGTCATAAAAAAAGAAGATAATATATAACTTCCGGATAATTCAATCAACTCTAAATCGAATATTAACTTAATGATGTAATGGATTGAAAAGAATACGATCAAAAATATCCACCAGGGCATTAATATGCGTTTAAATCTTTTTTTGTAAAAATGCAATAAATCTTTAAAATTTAGAGATAAATTCTTATTGGCTAGATATAAACTAAAACCAGAACATATTACAATTGTAACAACAGAGAACTCCAAAAAATCCCGGAGATTAAACAGAGCCGGCACCTTTGTATACACAGTAAATATTGCACTATCATGCCACGCAATCACATGAATTATAATAATGGCAAGAATGGACAATCCTCTTAAATAATCAATGGCTTCTACTCTATGTTTCATGCAAAATTGCTATAAGCAAAATAATCAAAATTTGATCTAATCCAACGTCTCAGTTTAAAAGTCATCATAATAAGTAGACACTCCTACTACCCATTCAAGTTCCGGGAAATGGATCATTGCCGCGATTTTTTCTCTTGGTTCTGACTCGCCTATGTTGCTCCACGGATAAGAATGATAAGCAATTTCTGTTCCGCTTACATCTTTTCCCTTACCAACAAGATCCTGGATAACCATATTGCCATCAGAATCTTTTGCCTCCCAGACATTTTCTCCATCTCTCTCTCTGCCCTTTGACAATACATAATGGCCTTCATAGTCTAAAATCCATACATAGCCTGTTTTTCCAACAGTATGCCTGCTAAGTCTGTTAAGAATATCCTCTTCTTCCTCGGAAGACAGTGCTCCATCATTGTCATCTAACGCTTTTTGGATTAATTCATAAGTTACATTCGTCTGAGCCGTTACTATATCTTTCGCGACTTCTTTTGCCTGAAGTTCTGTCTGTCCATTTACGCAGTCAGAATCACCCTTCTGCAAGGCCTGATACCCATAAGCTCCAACGAATAAGCTTATAATTATAATTAATAAGATTGATGTTTTTTTCATGATTTTTATATTTATTTAATATTATTAGCGTCATTATACATCATAAAATAAATAAATTACAAATTATTTAAGCACCAAATTACTTAAGCACCAAATCCCAAATTCCAAATACCAAATACCAAACTAAATTCCAAATTCTAAATATTATTAGGTCATTAGAATTTGGTCATTTGTCATTATTTGGAATTTGGGATTTGGTGCTTGGGATTTATTGTGTCAGATCAAAAACAGAAGGAGCGGCTTTAAAAGAGAAGGCACCAGAAGCTTTCTGTTGATGGTCTATTGTATCAACCTTCTTTTTAAGATCTTCAATGATATTAAGTAGTGGAGTAACCATTTTCTCGTAAAGATTTTCTTCTATTGCCTGTTCATCTATGATATCTAGTTGCCCATTGGATGCCGTGTAATGCCCTCTGGATACAGAGACGAGCACTTTGTGTTGTGACGGATCGCTTCCATCAAATGGTTCTAAAGCTGTTCCGATAATAGAACCTGAAGTAGTGGCTTTCATACCAACACCTGAAATAGATGACGATGTAATTGGATCTCCTACTTCTATTGGCCCGTTTTCCAGTGACACTTTGGCGGGCGCACGTCCGATGAGCGCAATCGGATATTGGCCTGGTTTCCAGTCACCGATGACTTCTCCCGGATGGGTTGAAACAATGCCAAGCAGTTCTTTTTGATATGCTTTTGTAAT
>SDBT01020297.1_pt1 | contig 10399 bp, 9 predicted proteins | sample 2277101 | NCBI WGS metagenome assembly SDBT01 (sample SAMN10404973, study PRJNA504765) | marine sediment metagenome | isolation source: marine sediment core GS10_PC15, 103 cmbsf | place: Arctic Ocean: Southern Knipovich Ridge | collected 2010
ACGAACTCTTGGACTTTTTACCTGATTAATCTTTTGAAGTATGACTTTTGTCACTACCCCTCACAATTATATGTATTGTTAAGATTTAGTTAATCAAAATAGCATCTCCCACAACGCAAAAGCTTACTGATGATATTTACACGAAAAACAGAGCGTCAGTCGCTATTAAACATGTTTATATTGTATCAAATTTATGAAGCTGTTTGCAAACAAAAAAAACACCGAGTTATCCACAGGGTGTATATATACAAGAAAAGCCACCCGTTGGGAGACTTTTCTTGTTAAGAGTCTATCCGATATTAGTTATCGTAATTTCTCTCTCTTCGTTCTCTTTTTTCTTGAGGTCGAGCAACATTTACTACTAGCTCTCGACTATCAATCTCTTTGCCGTTCATCTCTTCAACAGCTTTGTTGGCCATCTCTTCGTTAGCCAATGTAACGAAGCCGAAGCCTCGAGATCTGTTGTCATTGAACTTGTCAGTGATAACTTTAGCTTCAGTGACTTCTGCACCCTCAAGGGCTGCAAACATCTCTTCTAGCTTAGCGTCATCAACTGAGTAAGGAAGATTTCCAACATAAAGTTTGTTCTTCTCTTCCTTTGGGGCATCTGCATTAGTTTCGTCCATGTTCATGTTTTTTCCTAAAACATTAAAATTAATCGACCAAGCACTAGTTCTCTTAACAATTCTTACGATTCGCCTTCGAGTCCTACTAACTTTGATTACATATTAGCATAATTGAGTAGCGCTGTCAATGATTTATTTGCTTTTTTTGAAAATGGTTCCATTCAATTAAATTAAAATACTTATTGGACAATGATCCGAGCCAGTAGTTTTTGTTAATATGTCGGCATCTTTGATTCTGATGTTTTTCGTATAACAATAATCAATCCTCCATCCCACATCTCGCTCTCTGGCCTTGAATGCATACGGCCACCATGTGAACTTTTGGACCTTGGGGTAAAGTGACCTAAATGTATCTGTAAATCCCAATGCTTCGATGCTATCCAACACTGCTCTCTCTTTAGGTGTAAACATAATATTGTTCTTGTTATTTTTTGGGCGAGCAAGGTCCAGTTCCGTATGCGCAATATTGATGTCGCCAATAAGTATGACTTTCTCCTTGTTCTTAATATAATTAACTAATGTTTCAAACGATTTGAGTTTAAAATCTAGATTCTCTTTTTGACGTCCCCCATGTGGCATATAAACGTTGATTATTTCTAAGTTTTGATATTTTAGTATGCAAATTCGTCCTTCAATATCAAAAGGCTTAAAGCCCAAAAAGTTGTTTATACCAGTCGGTGATTTCTTGTATAAAACTGCAGTTCCGGCATGTCCCTTTTTTCTTTTTGATGAATTTATGTAGAATTGATATTCTTTAAGATCTGCAATAATATTTTGGATCTGGTCTTCTTCGGCTTTAATTTCCTGAAAACAGTATATATCTGCATCTTCTTTGCGCACAAAACTAGCCATACCTTTTTCGTAGGCCGAGCGAATCCCATTCACATTCCAAGAGATTATCTTCATGTTTACCAGTTTCCGATTCACACCCTATGTTGACAGACTAGTCTGATGACATAGGATTATAATCAAATTAATATTACTTCAATTCTAGCACAAAAAAATACAGCAAAGTGCTGTAAAACCTTTGAAGGTCGCCGCCCGGTTGGGCAACGACCTTCGCGGTTCGTGGGTGACAATGCCACCTCATTGTCCTTCGAGGTACTCGAGAACTGTGCGGGACGTCTCAGCGTCGATCTGCTCGGTCTCACCAAAATGCGTGATCAGCTCTTGTAGGGTGAAGACCGAGTGAAGCTCATACCCTGCCGCCTCTAGACCCCTTCTGCCGCCCTGCTCACGGTCAACTAAGACGACGACATCGTTGATGGTCAATCCGGCAGCCAACAGTGGCGCTGCCATCTCGATCTTGGTATCACTGGTGGTGATAACATCGTCGACGACGGCGACTATCTGACCCTCTTCAAAGTCACCGTCAATCAGCCGACCCGCACCATGACCTTGGGATTCCTTGCGCAGAACGATAGCAGACAAACAGTTCGAAAAGCCTACCGCAACTGCCAGAGGAATACCAGCGTAAGGAAGTCCGACGATCTTGTTGAAAGTCAGTCCTTTGAGCACCTCGCTGAGTTCTGTAACCACGAGCTTCAGCACACATGGATAGCTCGGAAGGATTCGTAGATCGACGTAAACAGGCGATACAGATCCGTTCTTGAGTGTGAATTCCCCGAACCTGATTGCTCCAATTCGAAGAAGTTCGTCAGCCAACGATTTTAATCTTCCATCCACGACTTCGCCCCCCTTTCGGATATGTCGAGTTGGTTACGCTACGGCCGTGTAGATATCCCAACCGAACCTTGCTTCGAGTGCCTCGTTCAATGCGACATTGGCCTCATCAATGGCAGCAGCGACATGATTCATCGGATCTCCGCTCTTGCCTTGCCAACTCTTGCGGGTAATGCCCCTTGAGCTGTTGACGAAGCAGTTCGGAGTCCCGGTATCTGAGAAACCGGCAACTGCATCCGTGGCGACTCCACCTTGAATTCCGAAGCCGGGGATCAAGAAGGGGAAGTCGTCGCTGACACGCTCTCTGATACTTACAGCCTGCTCGGGCGTGGTAGCACCAACAACACCGGCCACCATCCCTCGACCATCCGTCAGTTCTACTACTTCGACGGCCCATTCATTGGCCATGTCGGCCAGCATCTGGTAGACGTGCCTTCCATCATCGAGAAGCGCGTCCTGGAAATCCACGGCATGAGGGTTGCTAGTACGTATCATGGTTATCACGCCCTTGCCTTGGTCCAGCCATGGCAACCATGATGCTCTGTCTTTCTCGTGCGGAAGGAAGGTGCCCCCCAGAAGGGGTGTGAAGGTACAGGCATCGGCCTTGTACTGGTCAAAAACCGCCCGACCATACGCCTCCATCGTCGCTCCGATGTCGACGACCTTGTGATCGAGAATGACCAGAAGCCCATGAACGTGCGCATGTTCGATGAGCCGAATCATCATCATGATGCCTTCTGGCCCGAGTGCCTCGTAATAGGCAAACTGGGGCTTCACAACGGCCGCCTTCTCGGCGGCTACCTCGATAACATCGCGAAGATAGGTCTCCATTTGACCCAGATCCTTACCATCACCATAATCAGATGGCACATGATCAGGCGTCGGATCAAGACCGACACAAAGAACTGACCGGACTCTCCGTGCACGATCAACGTACACATCCATAAAGACTGACATTGCTCTGTTCTCCCAGTAGGGTATATTTCCAGATTTAACGGCAATTTCATAATAACACAACGACATGTACTTACAAATATCATTGACAAATGCTATATATTTGATATAATAGTAATGCTAAATAAGTAGTCTAGATAGCAGCTCGCCCATTAGGGCGAAGAGGAAAGTCCGGGCACCATAGAGTAAAGCGTTCGTGAAAATGAGTGGGCAGCGATGTCCAAGAACAGCGCAAAAGAAAATACACCGCCTAATCCGCCCTTTGGGCGCGATGGTAAGGTTGAAATCGTAGTGTAAGAGACTACGCGTTCGTATGGTGACATACGTCTGTGGCAAGCCTCGCTTGGTGCAAGTGGAGTGGACCTTTGACATCAAACCCTACTCGGGTGATGCTTTAGGTCTCCATGCTTAGATAGATTGTTATCCTCGACAGAACCCGGCTTATTGACTGCTTATGGAGCAAATGAAAGATGCCTCGAATTATGTGGCCAGATGGCACCAATCGAGGCATTTTCATTGATTTGAAGCCATATTTAAGGTAAGATTGCAATGTATTCGGGGATCGTCTAATGGTCCGCCTAGTAAGGCGAGACTTTTGGTCCGCCTTAATGGCGAGATCTCGCTCATTCGGTAGAATGAGCGGACAGGACACTTATGTATTACCTATACATATTAATAAATCTGAAGCGCAATAAGACATATGTGGGTGTTACAGATAACGTTGATCGTCGAATCAAAAACCACAATGAAGGTAAATCTAAATATACAAGTAAATTTAGACCTTGGAAGCTACTCTACTGTGAAAATGCGGAATCCTACAATGCTGTTAGAAAGCGCGAAAGATATTTTAAATCGGGTGCAGGTAGAAGAAATATTAAACAACTAGTTAATTAATGCTCGGGGATCGTCTAATGGCAGGACACTTGGTTTTGATCCAAGTAATTGGGGTTCGAATCCCTATCCCCGAACCAATATAAAAATGTAGTATACGTGCTACTTTTTTATGTTGGTGTGATTGAAAGAGTGGGATTCGAAAAGTCGCAAAATACTTAGTATTAAGTATACAGAATTTAGAATACAGCACACAGAAAAAATCAAATAATTATCATAAATGCGCGGTCGCGCAAAAAACATCACAAAAATCAACAATAATACCAAAAAGGACCCGAGTCTAAGGCTTCCCTTAGAAAAAGGTCCTTTTATTTTTCATATACAACATTCCAAATTCCAGATTCTACATTTCAGAATAATTAATACCATATCTATAATAGCAATTTCCACATCTGTATAAATCTGTGAACCAGTTTCTGTGTACGTTTATTCTTCCGTATGTCCCATTGAAATTATCTCTTTAATCGCAACAACAAATCCTGACGCAGCCACAAACGAGATTGCGTTTGTAAGAATTGTTTCAGACACACCATACAAGTTCCCCAAAACCGAAAGGGCTTGGATAGATGCAGTTCCAACAACCATAAGAGCGATCACCGCTATCAAGTACTTTTGACTCTCTTTTGCTGTAACGTTTAAAAACCCTACTATTAGACCCAACACTACCAAAATTGTCATCGCATATGGGATAGTGAAAAATCCAGCTATGATTGCCAGAATCACACCACCTATAAACGACCATTTTCCAACTCTCTCCATAATAGCTCCCTGTTTAATACTACTACTACTATTTTAATTATATCATAATAATTAATAGTATAAAGAATTTAATATACAGTATACAGCAAACAGGATGAGCCGTCGTATGGTTGAGTAGTTGTTATTTTACCTAATTTGTGCTACTATCTCACTATCAGCCGAATCAAAAGAGAGAGGGTTCATTCCATGACGACGTTTTTATGGTGGCTTGTCTCACTCGTTGTTCTTTCCCTTCTATTCATATGGCGCCTCGTAGCTTACAACCACGGATTAAACCAGCCATATGACCCTAAGAATCCCATTCATTATCCGACACGCCAGTTTCACAGATTTCTGGTATCGTGGTCAGGTATGGCTCTCATCATTGACTTGCTGGTCGGATTGGACATCATATTCTGCGTCTAGCCAACAAGTTGGTCACTTTCTCAAACCCCATCCCGAGTACGCATGTACTCGGGATTTTGTCTTTAAAAGTTCTGTATACCATATCTTGATTTTCGTTTTTCTATTATAACTAAAATAGGGTCCCGACGTTTGTGTCGAAACCCTATTCGGTGTCTTGGTGATCAGGAAAATCTGACTCATGCCAGGCCTCTACGGTTTCACCGAGGTCTGTTTCGTCGATTAGCTTTGACTGGGCTGCGTAGTATCGTGCCTGTTCCTCTTCAGCCTGAGCGACCCAGTCGTATCCATCTGATGGATCGCTCGGACTCTCCTCATCACGCGGTTTGCCCTCCAAGAGTTCAAGAGCCCTAACTCCTACTTCAGCTCCTTGCTCGTTCAAGGCCCCAGTTAAGCAATTCTCGAGCCTCTTGGGAAGATCGCCCCCATTGATCTTTCTGGCTAACCCAAGTCGACCCCGAAGCCCCTGATACTCGATATCTCCCGGATCATTCAGAAGAGTCAGGTATAGGATCAGGGCCATCTCTGTTTCTTTGAGCCACTCGTCAGAAAGAAGCAGCCCCTCTTTGCCAACGATAAAACCGGTAACTGTGATTGGGGGACGTGATCCGCCACGCATCATCTTTATGGTCTTTTTTCGGTTGGCCCTATATCCAAATACCAAAAGCAGATCGGGAACAAGAGTGAACACATCGGAAGGAAGCGGATATGGAGAAGTTATGGAGATGTCGTCTCCATAGCGAGTATAGGTGAATTTTGGTCCGTATTTTTGCTCCAACTTCTTCAGAGCTTTCGCCACCCGAAGGTCAAATGCTCTTAGAACCAAATTCATGAGTGGCGGTGATGTAGGAGATCCCATCGGAAGAACGGGAACATCTGTGCGACCATACTGGAAAGTGGTTAGTTGAACGAGAATAATTATAATTCTTTCAATTATCTCCTCGCTCACACCCTCCCCCCGTAGATCTTTTCCAATTACCTCTTGAAACACTTTTCGGATCTTCTTAAGGTCAGTTGACGGGAAACAATCCTGAATATCCCAATTCACACCATAGGCTCTTTCAAGTCCCTCCAAGAGCTCGAGGTGCTCATTGGCATTGGTTATAGCTGACCTGTTTTTTCGCCAACCGTGTGCAAATCTGGACAATGGACAACGAGACAAAAGCTCAAACGACACAGTGCGAAGTAGCCCCTTCAACGGTTCTACCGGGGCTAAAATCTCGCGTTTCCCACCACTTTTTTTCTTGATGAAGAATCGGATAAATGCTTGAACCGTTTCCCCATCTTCACCTTTTTTGCCATGATTGTTAAGGAGCCACAGACATTCGTCGATTAATTCGGGGTTTTCGAGCCCAAGGTACTGGGCCAAAAGACTTACTGCATCAGAGTGATCCCAAAGCGACGCCATCTCTAGCTCCTTTCTGTTCCGATTGTTAACGAACGAATTGTCGTCGGGGGCCTAAGCCCCCGACGACACAACTTAGCCGTGAGGTTATAGGCGACATCTGGACGGGGCATCCCCCTCGCTCACCCTGCGCTCCCTCTCGCTCAAGAACCAAACCCTACCCTAGGTGTGTTCGCCGGCTAATCAAGCGCGGCTATTCTCTGAGTCAATCCAGAGACCCCACCTGTCCTCTACCGACCACAACTTCAGATAAGGTCACCACTGGCACGCTTGGCCAGTAGCTAAGTTCACCTGAAGCTATGAGGTAGAGCACCAGCAAGTAGCTGGCGTGGCCTCACAGCCGTAAAAACATATTACCAAAATAGTACATATTGTCAAAATCTAAATCGGCTCATCCATAAATTTGTGGATGAGCCGATAAAGCATTATTATGGTCCAAAAAAAATTATTTCAATAAAATGCCATTACTCAAACTCAACCGTCTTTATCATTAGATCGTTTAGCTCAATCATATCTGCATCTTGGGAAGCTCCACCGTATTCATAACTAAACATAAACAAGAAGTTCTTTCCACTATCTATAGTATTTGTAACAATCACTCTTCCGTTTACACTAACGGAATAATGGTTCACGATGGCATCCAAACAATTCACCAAGGTTGTATCCTCAGAATTCAGAGTGTATTCTGAAAATCCGATTTCGGTAGCAGTACCAGTTCTTATCTGCATACTTGCCGTATCTTCTTCATCTCCAGCAGTTGTAATCGTCACATTGTTTGCATTGCTACTATTCACAGTCCAATCTATTGGATGTTTTATCGTGTAACCATAATCTGAACTAGTATATGTGTCCCATTCTACTATAGTCGCAGCATCTGCATCAGACAGCTCCTCTGTACAATCATCTGTCTCCCCCACATCAGCCGTAGAAGCAACTTCACCACTCTTTTCTGCAATAGATTTTTCTATGCTATCAAGTTCACTATTCGCACTATCGGCAGCTTCTTTTGCCGACTCCATCTCACTTTTTGCTTTCTTTGATTTGTCAAAATAATAATACGCTGATGCTCCTGATCCCAATACTAACAATACCAACAAAACAAGCAACACTATCTTCATAACTTTTTTAGATTTCGTTGGCTCTTCAAAGTTTTCCATCTAATCTCCTATTTGTATATAATTTCCCTAGTACGATATTCAACATTCTATATTCTAACTTCAATCTTCCTTATATGTTCCTACCCAAGCATCATAAAACTCTTTTGCATCATTGCTTTCCGGATCGTTCATAGTGATTTGGAAAAGCTTGTTGTCTTCAATGTAGTAGATGTATCTGGTTGCATATGACTGAGGAGAACTTGGGGTGGTCAGATCTGCACCGATTATACCTTCACTGTCTTCTTTGGGAATCATTATGTTTGGAGATGCAGGGAAATAATCAGCCAACCAATCAAAGGAACTTAGGACAAATTCATTTAAATTAGCTCCGGCAGGTGGAGAGTAGGTAGCTGTATCGTAATGCACAATATGAATGCTTGGCCAACCATTAACTGTTATATCTCCTGACATTAAAACTATATCGCCACCTTGTTGCTCATCAACAAAACTTGGGCAAGGTTTACTTGTACATGGACCCAAAGTATAAGTTGATGGGTACTTGAAACTGTAACCGTATTTAGAATTTGTAAATGTCTTCCAATTCGATGTATCTGTACCAGTGCTAACTTCCTCTTTGGCAACGACGGTTTTTTTGCTACTTTGCGCTGCAGCCGCTTCTAGATCACTAAGTTCTGCCTTTTTGGTTTCGATGCTTTTGTTATAATTCTCTAGATCGGTCTCTAAACTACTTTTTTGCGTATCTAAATCAGATGTCTCTTGAAAATAATAATATGTGGCGTATCCTGCTACGATTACGATTAGTCCCAAAATTACGATTAACGAAATTTTCAATGTTTTTTTATAGTTCAATTTTCCTCCTTTTTTAATTCAATCCAATTATATCATACTACTTCAACATTTTCTTCAAATATTTTCCAGTCTCAGACTTATCAACTAGTGCAACTTGCTCTGGTGTTCCTTTTGCTATTACTCTCCCACCCTTATCACCACCTTCAGGACCAATGTCGATTATGTGATCAGCCGATTTTATCACATCGAGATTGTGTTCAATCACAATCACCGAATTACCCTTATCTACCAATGAGTTTAAAACTATAAGGAGTTTCTTCACATCTTCAAAATGCAATCCTGTTGTCGGCTCATCCAATATATAAAGAGTCTTTCCGGTAGCTCTTCTACTAAGCTCAGATGCGAGCTTAATTCTTTGAGCCTCACCACCCGAAAGTGTTGTTGAGGGCTGACCCAACTTTATGTAGCCAAGTCCTACCTCTGCTAAAGTTGAGAGTTTTTGGTGAATAACCGATATATTTTTGAAAAATTTTGCACCTTGCTCAACTGTCATATCTAAGACATCAGAGATCGACTTTTCTTTATAATGAACCTCTAAAGCCTCTTTGTTGTATCGTTTGCCTTTGCACTCTTCACAAGTGATATAAACGTCTGGCAAAAAATGCATCTCTATCTTCAGTACGCCGTCACCTCTACACTTTTCGCATCTTCCACCTTTTACATTGAAAGAAAACCTTCCTGCTTTATATCCTCGCATCTTGGATTCTGCGGTAGCGGCAAAAAGTTCACGAATCGGCGTAAATGCTCCGGTGTATGTTGCAGGATTTGAACGTGGTGACTTTCCAATTGGGGATTGGTCAATGTCGATTATCTTGTTTAGGTTCTCCGTACCCTCTATCTTTTTGTGTGCTCCCGGTTCAGCTTCTGCTCTGTGGAATTTTTTGGCCAGCGCTTTCGCCAAAATGTCGTTAACCAAAGTTGACTTTCCCGAACCAGAAACACCAGATACACAAATAAACTTGTTTAGTGGAAACTCTACATCTAGATCTTTTAAATTATGCTGAACTGCTCCCAAAACTTTGATAGAACGCTTCATTCCTTTTCTTCTGATCCTTGGAACATCGATCTTTTTTCTACCAGAAAGATAGTCTGCGGTTATAGAACAATCTGATGCCATGACATCTTTTGGATTTCCACTACATACGACCTCTCCACCATGTTCTCCTGCTCCAGGACCGATATCGATCAGATGATCCGCTTCTCGCATCGTCTCCTCATCATGCTCAACCACTATAACCGAGTTGCCGATATCTCTAAGTTTTTTTAATGTTTTAAGTAATCTTTGGTTATCTCTTTGGTGAAGCCCGATAGATGGCTCATCCAAAATGTAGAGCACTCCCATAAGTCCGGATCCGATCTGAGTAGCAAGCCTAATTCGTTGCGCTTCTCCTCCAGCTAAAGTCGCCGCATTTCTATCTATCGTAAGATAATTTAAACCTACATCAATCAAGAAATTCAATCTCTCTAAGATCTCTTTTATCACTTGTTTTGCAATCAAGTTCTCTGATTCGTTTAATTTTTTTGTAAGAGTTGAAAAAAACTTTGCCGATTTTTCTATTGAAAGAGAAGATATCTCTACTATGTTTTTATCATTTACTGTAACCCCCAAAACTTCAGGTTTAAGTCTTGCTCCTCTGCAAACTGGACAAGTGACCTCTACCATGTATTTATCAATCTCACGTCTTACATAGTCAGAATCAGTTTGTTTGTAT
>SDBT01020298.1_pt1 | contig 10399 bp, 9 predicted proteins | sample 2277101 | NCBI WGS metagenome assembly SDBT01 (sample SAMN10404973, study PRJNA504765) | marine sediment metagenome | isolation source: marine sediment core GS10_PC15, 103 cmbsf | place: Arctic Ocean: Southern Knipovich Ridge | collected 2010
GCGACTATTGAGCGAATCTGGACTGCTCTGCGTGTTTCGCAAGCTATTGCCGCACTTGAGAGTGGTGGTGGCGCTGGCGGCGGGCTTGCATTAAATCATTGGTGGGGCGGTCACTAAATGGCGTTAGATCGGGTTGCCGCGCATTTTGACGTAACAGCAGCCCAATCACCCCCGGAAGACATTTACACAGCCAGCACCGCAAGCAAACTCGAGTCAGTAACCGTCAAGGTTTCGAATCGTGGTGCAAGCACGATCACTTATCGACTCTATTACGCTCCTGGCGGTGCCGCACACTCTGAGACACAGTTATTTGTCGATGACGAGACGCTTTCTCGCCCCGGATCCGGAGAATCAGCCCCACTTGTTTTGAAAAACGGCGATGTGCTGCGTGCGTTTGCAGACATTACTGGATTGCACACTTTCGTCAACGGTATTCAGCAAGACGTTTAATTTTATTTAGAGGATAGTTTTATGGCACTTGTCACAAGCAGATCGTCACTTAATCAGGGTTCATCGTTAGCCGTTGCTGCCTGTGAATTTCTTGCCGGTACGGGCGCAGATATTCGTATTGATACGGGTGCTGCCAATAATTTGCCAGCCCTAGCGGTAAACGAATTCTTTGAAATGAGGGATCACTCTGATTCGCAGAACAACGGTCTTTATGAGGTTGTGACCGTCAACACGACGCTTGACGATTACGAGGTCGATAAGGTCAACGGCGCAGCTCCTATCATCGCTGCCGCGGAGGCGGTTACAACGCTTGGTGCGACGGGTGCCTCGACTGAAAAATCAGTATGGGTAGATACCGCAGGATCATTCGTTGGGGTAATGGAGCAGGGCAACGTCGATTCTGACGGAGTGGTGGGCGAGGCACTGTACTCCTTCATCATGCAGGAATACAAAGACGACGACTTCCTGCTGGCCAATGCACCCTTTCCGATGTCAGCTATCAGTAAGGCTGCTGGTGAATTTATCATCGGACAGGACTTTAACGGCAACAACAACGGTTTCAACTGGCTCGACTCGACCGTTACTGCAACCGCAATTCGCACTCGCAAACTGCTTCGAAACACTGGCTGGAATGAGGTCAGTTCGACTGGTGAGGTTCAGGATCGATTCTTCTGCTGCCTGTCGGTTGACTCGGTAGAAGATCCAACCAATGACAATCCGTTCGTTCAGTTCGGCACGGACACGCTGGAAGATGACACGGTAAATGCCACTTTCAACGGCCCGATCAATGAGGCATTCAAATTCCGTGACTTCCTAGCTGACGATCAGATCAACGGGGGTTCAGGTGTGACGATCTCCGCTGATGGTCGGACGCTTACTCGCTCGGATGGCGGCAACTGGCGGACTGATGGCTTTGTCGTTGGTGGTCAGATCGATCTCAGGGACTCTGAAGATTCCACCTTTGATGGCACTTGGCGGCTGACGGTTGTTGGCAACGGTGTGGATGGCGTGATTACTGGTGGTATTGCTGCACAAGCGACTGCCACCGAGGGATTCGACTTCAACGATAACGGCGGTTCGGAAGATGTATTGGATCGCAATGATGGTGGTTCGTTTATCGATGACGGTTGGGTGATCGGCTCGAAGATTATTGTTACAGCGGCCGAGGATGCCGGCAACGACGGCACTCATGTCGTACTCTCGCTGACCGCAACGACGATGAACGTGGTCACTGGTTCGTTCGATGTAGCAGATACTCAGGACGACAACACGGCCGTCATCGGCATGTTCGATGATGCGCTGACGCCAGATATTACGATCAATGCCTCGGTCAATAATGACAATGCTTTCCGACTGGGTATGCGGGTACGTGACGGCGATCCAAACGGTAAGACTTACGCTGAGTCTGATCTGGTCACGATCAACAAGGCAGCTCTCGGCAACTTCGTATTCCAGTTCCCGATGCAGACCTCGACTGATGCCAATATCAGTGAGACGGATGCCAACATTGATGCCAATACGCCGTACACCGGAATGAGTATTGATTTTTTCTCGGTCGGGCAATCGAAGTCTGGTCTGGTAGGTGGACCGTTTAACTTCGGCATCGTTATGGACGGCAACAACGGCACCAATATCGAGTGCTTCGAATGGTTGCAGCGGCAGCTCCGGTTGCTTGTCGATATCGATGACGGTGCCGGTGTGGCTATCGGTCGAACGCTGCGAGTTATGGCGCGGTTCAATGGTGATGTATTGGAGATGGGCTCTGGCAATGGCGGCCTTAACTTCCCGATCAACCCGCAGGGTGGCGGTGCAGGTATCTTTATCGATAGCCTGAACGCAGCCTCGGATAACAAAACACAATTCTACGACAATACCGGCACGCTACGCTCCAAGCCTGAGTCGATTGCTGTGACGCATGACATCAATCAGGTCGCTATCGATGATGGCGTGTTTGAACTGTCGGCTTACTTCGATCGCACGATTCGAACCAACGTCACTGATTTCGTGATCACCGCAGGCTCCCCGGCCACCTTCACATCTGCCGGCAGCGCATTGCCTGATAATGCTACCCTTGATGCGGGTGACTACATTCGTGTGAGCGGTTTGACTGGTGCTGACGCCGCGATGAACGGTAGTTGGCAGATCAGCACTGAAACGACGCCTGGTGATGCTTGGGACGTGGTGCGCCAAGACGGCATAACGGCTGTCTCGGTGGCATCGACTACGGCCGACCTTGACCAACATGCGGTCGATACACCGGATGCTCTCATTGTGCATACCAATATCAATACGGCGGTCTCGTCTGACGTTTCGTTCACCGCGCCGGATACTATTACCAGTGCGGGCTCTCTGTTTGGGATATTTGCGATCGGTGACTTCATCGAGATTGAGGCTTCAACAGCCGGGGTGAACGATTCGATCGTTGAGGTTCTTACGGTCTCAGCGACCACCATTACTACAGTTGAGCAAGATATCACTTCGCAGGGCACTGGCCCGACTGTCGTGCTCACTAAGCTGTTCTCCTACAAGGATATGACGGTTGACGAAACCGATAATTTTGCCTTTGACGATAACGTGCAGGGCGGTAGGGTAGTTTCTACTACGGTATTTATTAAGTCGAAAGGACTTGGCCGTTTGGGCGCTCAGTACATTGAGTCGCCTGTTCAAGATATTATTAGTGGAACTCCTGAAACGGTGCCGATGTTCGCGGCTACTGAACGCAACGTGACGTAATGCCTGATGTCCGTCAAATACCTCTACTACACCGAGGATACTAGCACCGGAGGTTATCTGTCAGCCGCCTGTGCAGTTCCGTTTCTGGATCAGATATTGAAGATGTATGGGGGTGAGCGAATGTGTGTTCACCCCGAAGGAGCAGACTATGAGGCTAGCGCTAAAGAAAGTTTCCCTACTTTGGAATCCGCCCAAGCGGCTTATCCCCTATATCAATGGCTCTATTTGGTTGGTGATGCTGACATTTTTCTTGATGAGATATCTCCCCCCGCTGATAACGTGGTTTATGCAGTCGGTCACGACCTGACTGGCTACGACGGTGTTATTGACGAAGGCTACAAACTCAGAGTAATTCCTGAATCCTTTGACGGTCACGCAATCGTTTGCCTGTGCGTGGCTGCTATTGATCGTTGGATTAGATAATGGCCGTTACCCTTGATGCACTGACAGACGGCGATTTCGTTGAGGTAGATGACGCTGATGCTATTTCTGGCTGGACTGCTTCCGGGTCAATGTCTATGGATGCGCTCAGTACCACAGCGCCAGTGGAAGGTACGGGCGCTATCCAATGTCGAGTCAATGCTGGTGTGGGCGAGCTTTTGTTCAGCGGTGGTTCTCAGGATATGGAGGATGCGCATCTTCGTGGCTGGTTGAAGCTGGCGCAAGGACTGGAAACAGTTGATTTGGGTGGTGGCCGGTTGCGTATCGGTACGCTTACCAATTATGGCGAGTGGAACATCTACGGCTCTGAGCGTCAGGTCGTTGTGTATAACGGCTGGATGGCGCTTTGCGTCGATATATTGCGACCGTTTGACGACACGTTGGGAACGCCACCAGCGATTACCGCGATCACCGATTCCGGGTTTCGAATCAACTGGCTTAACGGCAACGGTAAGGATTTGGATGTTGGGGATCGAATATGGTTCGGTAACTTGGTGTATGTCGAAGGTGGCACGACAGGCGACCGGGGCACATTTGCTGAGATTGCGACTGATGACGAGTCTAATGGCTACGGCCTGATTCGACCGCTTGGTGGTGTGTATTTTGCCAACAGTGAGGTAGCCTTTGGTGAGGTCGGCACGGCTACGTCCTTCTTTGAGGATGGTAACGAAGTCCTTGTTTTTGAGGACTTGCCAGTGTCGGGCGCACTTTACAAAATACGACATGCAGCAAACTCGACCGGCACCAATCATGTGCAGTTCGGCAGTTCAACAGGATCAGGAGCTACCAAAGAAGGCACTGGCGGTATCGTTGTCAAATCCGCTGGCGCTGCGCCGTTTCGTATTGAGGCGATTGATTCTAATATAGATGTAGGCGCGTACTTCGGCTGCTCTCTCACTGGCCCTGCTGTGTTGTACGATGATGCGTTGCGCAATGTAAAAGTAGAGGACAGCGGCACCGGATTTACAGACGTGACTCGCGATGCGAATTACCCGTATTCAGTGGGTGCTTCGATTACATCAAGCAGCGTAGCGAACCCTACCAATATATTGTGTGCTGGCGCTCACGGTTTTCGATCTGGTGCCAGCGTTGTTATTTCCAGCCACACTGGCAGTACGCCGAGCATCAACGGCACTCACATTTGTACGGTAGTTGACTCAACCAATTTCACTATTCCGGTTAATGTCACTGTCGGCGGTACAGGTGGTTCCGTTGTTTCAGGTCAGACCGTAAGTGCGATGCCTGCAACGCAAGCGGATAGTGACGCGACCTATTTCGGACATGATGAGCGTTTCTATGAACTGAATATCCACATGACAGTTGCCAAGGGCGGTACGTGGACTGGCGTTTGGGAGTATTTCAACGGCTCCACTTGGGAGTTACTGACGGATTTGACCGATGGCACGGCGAACTACGCCACCACAGGCGCACAGGTAGTTACGTTTTCGATTCCGGATGACTGGGCGGCGAATGCGATTGACACTGACACTCGCTATTGGATTCGTTTCCGTATTGACAGTTTCAGTAGCTCTGGCACGACGCCGGTACTGGGCAACGCAAGTGCAGCAATGGCTGGTGATGTACGGCTTGAAGATGCAGCGGTTGAGATGATCGGTTGTACCCTGACGCAGATGGGCAGTGTGATAATTCGTGGCGGGGCGTTCCTTAAAAAGACGCTGCTTATTGATTCAATCGTGCCGGCAAAGTCGGCCGCGCTTGATTTTGGTGACGTTGATCCTGCCACTGATACGGTGCGCGAGGTTACTATATCCGGCGGTGTCAACGGCATCTTGTTACAACCGACAGTCAATAGAACATACAATTTCCGCGCGATTTCATTTAGTGGCCTGAGCGGTAAGAAGGTACGCATCGAAGCACCGAGCGGTCGTTTGGTGACAATCAATATTCTGAACAACGGCGACAGCATTTCTAATCCCGGTGATCTTGATCTCGTCGGTGGCATCGTCACTGGTGACGTGACTATCGTGCAAAGCGTTACGGTCACGTTCGACAAGATGAGGGACAACACTGAGATTTGGGTATTCCCAGCAGGTGTCACAGGCATCGGCAACGAGATCGCGGAGATCGAGGAAGCGACCGCAGGATCGCCGGACGATCGTAGTTTCTCTTGGACAACTTCTGGCGGCACGGTTGTCGATTACATCATCCACCACTTTGACCCGGACGGTATCGATTTCCAGCACTTCCGAGTTGAGGGCTTTGAAGTTCCAACTTCTGATGTCACTATCGATATCTCGCAAATCCTCGACAGGAACTCCACTTAATGCCACTGGCTACCTACAACGGTACGACGCTCAATGTTGAGATTCCCTCGACTGGCAGCCCTACAATTACTATGGCCGCGCTAGAGGACTTCTACGAGCCGTGGAAGGACTTTTTAAGGCAAGGGTCGGTTGCCGGTAACATGAACAACAAGCGCTTTCCGCAATGCTTTCGTCCGATTGCTGGTGATCCGATTATACCGAGCGTTAAATATCAAGGCATGATTTTCTTGCGTAATGACTTTGGATGGCGTTTGCGGCTGCCAGATGAAAATGTCACGCTGATTATAACTGGCCTGTTAGCGCTTCAAAGTACGACGCTTGCGTTTCATCGGGAACGCGCCGGCAAGACCGGCTCGATTCTAGGACTGGCCGATTTCGTGGTCGGCGTAGAAGCCGTTCAACAAAGCGCGATGAACTACGGCCATGGGTAAAGTCGATACTGGATAATGGAGAATAATCTTTGCATAACAGTGAATGTCCAAGCGGAAAGGTGGGATATGCAACGGTTAAGGCTGCGAGAACCGCGCTCAATGACTGCAAGCGTAATCGCAAGTGGATCAAAAAACGGCGTGAGAAGTCGTTTTATAAATGCCAACAATGTCAGAAGTTCCACATAACTAGCGTATTGCCAGGAGATTCGAGATTTACCTAGAAAACATCAGCATCATCATTCCGTATTATCGGCAGCCGTTGATGCTTCGACATCAGCTTGACAATTTCGCAATGTTCGATAGTGATACGCGGAAGAAGATTAACGTGATCATTGTCGATGATTGCAGCCCTGAGCCGGCCGAGGCGGTTATTGGGAAAGACGATGATGTGCGGCTCTATCGTATCAAGGAAGACATTCCGTGGAATCGCTCAATGGTTCGTAATTTGGGCGCGCACGTTGCGGAAACCAAATGGATCGTGAACGTTGACACAGATCACGAATTTCCACCAATGAGCGCTAACGCGCTATTTAAGACGCACGTTGACTCCGATTACTGGTATCGCTTCCCGCGGGTGCGGATAGGCGCGGCCGACGAAACGCGCCGTAAGGACGAGATTCCTGAGTCGTGTGAGTTTGGCGGGATAAAGCCACACATCGATTCACACATGATGACTCGAGAGCTTTTCATGCGGTCGCCGTATGACGAGGACTACAGCGGTTGTCTGGGCGGTGGCTCACCGTTTCTGGCGAGAATGACGACGATAGCAACACCGAAATTGATGTCGAGCGAAGTGCATTTATACGTTTACACTCGGCATGTTGTTCCGGATGCGTCGATATTCACGCTCGATCGCGACACCAGCGAATACAAGCGGCGACGACGAGCGAAAGAGGCGGCTGGCGATACTAAGCCAAAGCGTCTTTTACGCTACGACTGGGAGCGCCTTCTGTGAAGGAATGGCCGGAAGTTGTCGGCGAATTCGACACCATCGCCAAAATAAACGAGGGATATTCCATAGCCAGATGGGGTGATGGCGAATTTGGGGTTATGAGAAACAGGGGCTACACGCGCCAGGTTAAGCCTGTTGCCGCGCTGTCGAGAGAATTACGAGAAGCCCTGGCGTCACCTAACGATGGTTGTCTTCGTGGCATTCCAACAATGGATCCGAAGGGTGATAAGTGGCAGAACTGGAAGCGTCATATCACTAATTACAGGCAAAGACTCATCGAGGGAGAACAATACTACTCGGCATTCATAAGTAAGCCATCTTGCGGAACGGAGTGGATGGAAACGTGGAAATACGCGGCTGCCGTTCGCTCAATGTGGAGCGGCAAAAAGATTGCGATTGTCAGCGAGTCATACAGCAAGATACTGACCGACATTCGCCGCACAAATAAGGAAGTGGAGCACATCGAATGCCCCATGTACGATTCGTACCAGCACATTGATTCGTTCGAAAAGTCTGTTGTCGCTCTGAAGCCCGATATCGCCTTGTTATCGGTTGGTGTCACAGCCACCGTGTTAGCAAATAGGTTGGCGGGGCGCGGGATTCAAGCAATTGATATTGGTAGCATTGGCGGATTCCTTCAGCGATGGCAACCCTGAGAAAGTACAGATTTGTCGTTACTGGCGCGGCCGGTTCGATAGGTTCTCAGTTGTGCGAACAGATAGTCAAGGCGCAGGCTCAGAAGTTGACTATAGTTTCTCTGACTGAGGGAGGTCTGTACGACATCGGGCGTCGATTGCGGGCGCTGGACTCTAGGACTCAGATTACCAGCGTGCTTGGCAGCGTAGGTGATAAGGGATTGATGCTTGATGCGTGTCAGAGTACGGATATCGTCATTCACGCGGCGGCACACAAGCACGTTCCGATATGTGAATCGAATCCAATTGCTGCGATCGAGAACAATATTAGAGGAACGCTTACCGCTGCCACAGTCGCCGAAGAACTAGGCGTTCGAAAGTTTGTATTCGTGTCAACGGATAAAGCGGTTAAGCCAAAATCCGTGATGGGCGCAACCAAGTGCATTGCTGAGATGATTATCTCTGGTAAGTCATCGAAATCGACAAAAACCGAGTTTTATATTGTTCGCTTCGGTAATGTGCTGGATTCGGCTGGTTCGGTAATGCCGTTATGGCGCGAGCAAATAGCCAACGGCGGCCCGGTGACGATCACGGATAAGAGATGTGAGCGTTATTTCATGTCGATTCCGGAAGCCTGCGAGTTGATTTTTGGCGTTCTCGCCATGAAAAAGCCGGGAACATTCGTATTCGACATGGGCGAGCCCAAGAGGCTCATTAAGATAGCAAAACAACTCATCTCGGAAAGCGGGACGCAATGCGAAATTAAATCAATCGGACTTCGGCCAGGAGAGAAACTGACCGAAGAATTGTATTTCGGTGGCGAGCTTGTCAAAACCAAGAATCCGAAATTGTTCAAGGTCAACGATCAACCGAAAAACCCACGCATGACGATGTTAGGTGATTTACTCAGCGCATCGAAATGCCGTAACGAAAAAGAGTCTTTGAATTACCTATGGAGCATAATTTCTGACTTGAGGTTATTTTGTCTCGGATTACCGAAGTCTGGCACTTGCACAATCCAGTCTGTACTTGAGAGCGCCGGCTTTCGCGTTGCACATACAGGATCGATGAACGGTTATGTAGGTGAACTACTTTATAAGGATCATAGTCTGGCACTTGATCCGATGAATCGCTTGCCATATGACGCCATCGTGCATCCGAGTATATGCTCGCCCAAGGATGACTTGAATTACTGGCCGCAAATGGACTTAGAGCTTTTGCAGTCGTTGCGAGATGGCTATCCGACCGCGGTGTTTTGTTTAAATACCAGACCGGTGAAAAATCTTGTTCGGTCAATTGCAGGCTGGAAGGATCAGTTAGAACGATACAAGAACTCGGACATCCCAGGATTGCCTGTCGGCAAGGGCACGGAGCAGGAAGCAGAAAAATGGATTGAATGGCATTGGGCCAGAATGCGGAAGTTTTTTAAGAACGATCCACTATTTATAGAGGTTGACATTGAAAACGCAGAACAAAGCAAAAAACGTCTTTCCGAGGCGCTTGAAATTACGATCAAGGATTGGCCATGGCTGAACCGGAATTCATAGACCGTAATCGCCATGATAGAAAATAGTTACGTTGGAAAAAAGGCCGAAAATTACAACGCTAAGCGCGAACACACGAACAAGTGGCGTCTCGAACATAAGGCTGTCGATAAATTGCTGCCGAAGACCGGGAGTGTCTTGGATGTTCCGGTAGGGACCGGCCGGTTTCTGCCACTCTATGCAGACCGTGGCATGACCATCACTGGTATTGACACATCTGCCGATATGCTGTGCATCGCCAACGATTGTGGCGTGCCGTGTCAATTGATGATCGGTAATATTCTGCGTCTCGCTTTTGCCGAAAAAGCGTTCGATGTTTCGGTTTGCATCCGGCTCTCGAACTGGTTTTCGATAGATGATGTAAAGAAGTCGATCGAGCAGCTTATTCGTGTATCGGAATACGTTATCTACGGCATACGGACGGGGCCTGAATCCAAACAAAAGGGCCGGTTGCGCGTACATGCAAACCACGAATTTCGAGAAATATTGATAACGACTGGCGTGACAATCAATAAAGCCGTTCCTATTGATGGAAAGGGTTACGTTGTATATCGACTGTGCGTATAGAAATGCTTGGCCCGCCAACGGCCGGGAAATCGACAATCGTTCGTGCCCTGATTAAAGGCGGTATAGCACATGGCCGAAGGACCGGAGATATACCGTTAGAATGGCGAGCATTCGCCGACAAGATACTCACACCATGCGCGACCAGATCCTATCTGAAGAATCCAGATAGTCGATACTATAAGAAGCCGCTCCTACGGCTTCAGCATAAAACGTTGGATGCTCTGGCGTGGGCTTACAACGGAGATATTGCTGACAGGCCGTATATTTACGATGAGCTTGTCGCACAATACGGCTTATCTCTCGCGATCAGGACACGCTCAGACTGTGCGTGGTATTTTGAGGAAATGCCGTTGCCGGGACT
>SDBT01020299.1_pt1 | contig 10398 bp, 5 predicted proteins | sample 2277101 | NCBI WGS metagenome assembly SDBT01 (sample SAMN10404973, study PRJNA504765) | marine sediment metagenome | isolation source: marine sediment core GS10_PC15, 103 cmbsf | place: Arctic Ocean: Southern Knipovich Ridge | collected 2010
ATCAAGAGGGAATATATTACGATCCCATTTTGAACCTTTGTAGCTTTGATAGGTTCCTCGCTCTTTTGCTAAATGCGATGAGGCTAAAATAGCATTATACGAATAGATCTCGCCAATTTCATCGGCAAACGTTAACGCCTTTTGCGATGAAAACGGAATATCAAGCATAAACAGTGCATCTTGAAATCCCATCATACCAAGACCAATTGGTCGATGTCGTACGTTAGCATTATCTGCTTCTTTAGTTGGATAAAAATTTAAATTAACTACGTTATCAAGCATACGAATTCCGGTATTGATACTTTCAGCAAGTAGTTCCGTATCCAGTTTGCCATCAACTATGTGCCGCGCTAAATTAACTGACCCTAAATTACATACCGCCGTTTCATCTGCAGAAGTGTTTAAGGTAATTTCGGTACACAGATTAGAGCTATGCACTACGCCAACATGATCTTGTGGCGAACGCACATTACACGGATCCTTGAACGTTATCCACGGATGACCGGTCTCAAATAAACGGCTCAACATTTTACGCCACAGTTTTTTTGCTGAAACTACTTTATAATGTTCCAACTGCCCATTGCGTACTTTTTGCTCATACTCTTCGTACCGTTTTTCAAACGCGCGCCCATATAGATCATGTAAATCTGGTACTTCATGTGGAGAAAATAAGGTCCAATCACGATTCTCTTGCACACGCTTCATAAACAAATCAGGAATCCAATTGGCCGTGTTCATGTCATGTGCTCTACGACGTTCATCACCGGTGTTTCTGCGCAAATCAATAAAATCTTCAATATCAAGATGCCAGGTTTCTAAGTATACACAGGTACCACCACGCCGAATGCCACTGCGCGTAATAGCAACCACCACATCGTTAACAATTTTTAAATAGGGAATAACCCCCTGACTCGTTGCATGAATACTTTTAATTAAAGAACCAGTTCCTCGAATATTTGTCCAATCATTACCAATACCACCAGCCCATTTTGAAAGCTGTGCGTTGTCACCAATAACTTTAAAAATATGTAATAGATCGTCATTTACTGTTGAAAGGTAACAAGAACTCAACTGCGGAACAACATACCCAGAATGAAACAGCGTTGGCGTTGAAGAAATATAACGCAATGAAGAAAGTACTTCATAAAATTCTAACGCACGTTCTTCTTTATGTGTTTCGTTGAGTGAAAGCCCCATAGCAACACGCATCCAAAAGATCTGGGGAACTTCAACCTTTTGTTTATCAACCTTTAAAAAATAGCGATCATACAAAACTTGTAGACCAAGGTAATTAAATAAATTGTCCCTTTCTATATGCAAACCACGCGCCAATTTTTCTAAATCAAATCCACGCAATGCAGGCGTTAATATGCCATGTTCAATACCATTTTCAATACCATCAATAAACGCTTTGCGATATAAATAGGGCAAGGTATCTTCGGCAACTGATTGACCGAACGCTTCGCGATACGCTTTTTGTAAAAGTAAGCGTGTTGCAACTTTATCATACGCAGGATCATGTTCAATAAATGAAATAGTAGCAAGTACCATCGCTTTTTCGAGCTCTTGCGTGGTAACCCCATCATAAATATTTTTCAACACCTCTTTTACAATGAGATTAAGAGAAATAAGCTTCTCATAACCAGCTGCTGCCCGCTCAATTGATAACCGAATTTTTTCTGGATCAAACAATGCGGTAGTACCATTACGTTTGGTAACTTTTATAGGAGGCAGTTCATGAGAACTGTCGAGGGGTGATGAAGAAAGATTTGGCGTATACATACTTCTTCCTTTTCGCCTTGAGTATTAAAATTAAAGTATAGAATCCCGATACGGAAAGTATCCTATTTCCGTTAATCATTGCTAATTTTATTTTCAAATATAATTTAAGAAACTATGGCTTTCATTAACCATACCCTAGCACCTTAACTATACGGACGCAAGGAAGTTGTCCTTATTTTTGTAGAAAATATATTCTAAAATTTTTATTAAAAAGAGGTAGTTGAAATTTTCAATTTGATAATTTTTTTGCAAGAAAATCGTACCGCTCTCTTGACAATACCCGAAATCAATGTAGTACTCTTGCTAGGAAAAAATAATTTTTAACCCCAATTAGAGAGGAGTGGTTATGAAGTCAAATTCTTTACGTTCTTATACTGCAATTGCAGTTGCCTGTTTTTCATTATCGATCAATGCACAAGTGATTGAGTTGAAAAAGGGAACGCATTTTGACGATCTTCTTGCAGAAGGTAAACCTATGGTGCTTGATTTTTATGCCAACTGGTGTGGCGTCTGCACAAGAGTGAAGCCAGATGTTGAACGACTGGCAAAGGTACACACTGATATTAACTTTATACTTATAAATGGCGATGTTCATGGAGGTCTAAAAAATAAGTATGGCATACGCGCATATCCAAGCTTTGTATTTTTAGATAATACAGGTAAAGAAGTTGATCGAGTGATTGGCCGTAATGTAGAAGCTATGAAGAAAAGCATTCAGAAAATTAAAGCAAGAACGCCACAGCCAAAATCGGTGGAAAAAAAAACTGAAAAACCAGGGTTAGCTGAAAGAATTTTGGGATCCGAAAAGCCAGCAGTTGATGAAAAACCGGGATTAGCAGAACGGCTTGTAGGACCAAAAAAGGAGCCGGTTGAAAAAAAAGTAGTTACTGAAAAGCCTGTGGTTAAAAAACCAGTAGTTGTTGAAAAACCAGCAGCACTAAAAACAAATCACATCGAGCTTAAAGATGAAGCACACTTTTCAACAATTCTCGCACAAACAAAACCAATGGTACTCGATTTTTATACCACCTGGTGCGGGCCATGCAAAACCATGAAACCAGTCATTGCAGATTTAGCAAAAGAATATCCAGAAGTTAACTTTGTAATGATCGATGCGGAAAAGATTCCTAGTGTAGCGAAAAAATATCCGATTACTGGCTATCCTACTTTTATTTTCTTGGATGCTACGGGAAAGCAAGTCGATAAACATTCAGGAACCGCTCCTCCTATAATGATGAAGGGTAAAATCAACAAAGCTACCGGCAAACAAGGAGATGTTATTATTCTTGAGGAAAGTGAAATGCGCAAAAGAATGGCAGCACCTACTCAAAAAAGAGTGATACAAAAAGTTGAAGAAGAAGTTGTTACACCACTGGATAAAACTCCAGCAAAAAAAACACGACGACGAAATAGAAGATACTAAAAGAAAAGCCCCGTTTTAAGCGGGGCTTATTTTATTTAAGAAGTTCTTTTTTAATTTGTTCTAAGCCACTTTTTAATTGATTGAGTTGTTCATTAAGCTGCATAAAATCGATACCAAATTGTTCGGCTTCAGCTATTGATATACGCAACATAGCTAAATGCTCTTTGCCACCTAAAAATGCATCATAGATTTTTTTACCAACTTCATCACCTAAGGTAAATTTGGTTTGACGAGCTCGTTTTCCTACATCATCCATCTTGTGTTGCTGCCCTATTTCATCACATCGTGCTTCAATGTTTTGAGTGGTGTATGTATATCTTTGATCTTTAGAAAAACCAATCGCCTCATATGCTCCATCGATAGATATACTCACTTTAGTTAAATGATTAAGTGATTGTTGAATTTGTTGATAAAATTGGTCATCATCATCATCTGAAATGAGCAACATAACATTGCCCAGCGCTTCTTTTTTTTCCTCGAGTTTAGCAACATATGCTTCAATCTTTTGTTTTGTTTTTTCAGTAAGCGTTTTCGGTAAGTTATTCACAATTTCAGTAAGTTTTTCTGCGATTTCTTGTGGATTTCTACCTTCTAAAAAAGTAAACTCGACACCGCCAATTTGACTAGTCTCTAATGCAGCACTATCATTTTCTCTGTTTATTTTTTGGTTTATTTTTTTAATAATAGAAGATATAAATTTATCAAATTCATTAAAAGCCCCATCATCTTCATAAAAATCTTCACTACTTGACGATTGGCAATCGTTTTCTTCTTGTTTTTGACTAGAACCAGTAAGCAATTTATCTTCTTGAGCACCGCATCGCGAATCATCTTCAGCAAATATAACCTTGTCATCAAATTCTGGACCTGCATTACCTTGATCATCGTTTTTACTAATCTCTAATCTAGAAAATGCAGAATTACCTATCACGACAAAGCGTCTATCCAATTCTCGAGATTGTTCTTCAGTTCCCGATTGCCCTGTATTACCTTGATTAATTTTTTTACTACCCCGAACAAATTTGTAGAACGCATAACCGCCAAAGCAAAGAACACCTACACCAACAGCCACTCCGAGCAATTGTGTTGGCCGACTATACTGCTGAACATTTTCTTTTATGTTATGCCAAAAATTAGTGAATCGCTGCATACCAAATGGTCCTGCATACGTTTGCATTGAAACAGTGAAACTAAGAAACAAAAGGGATAAAACAGATAAAAAGATTTTTTTTCTTTTCATTATGAAAACCTCCATTTTCATTCAAATCAAAAATGATACAACAAGTAAATTAATGCTTGTTTATTAGCTTATCTTAACAAAAATGTGATATTTGTCAATTACAGAGGACAAAAAGGCCTTCGACTCATACTTCGCTCAGGCTGACCGATCTCGAGGCAAAAGATTTATGACGCCGCCATAGCAGGGCAGGCTCAGTTTGTGTCCGTATGGTTCGAGACATCCTTCGTCAAGCCCTTCAACTACGTTCAGGACAGGCTCAGGACCCTCACCACGAACGGGCTTTAAAGTATTTAGGTTACTGCAGCTACACCTTTGCATTCAATCAGATCACGATACACTTTGGCCCCGTCACGAAGGGTTCGTTTGAGTGTTTCAAAGTCAACGTGAAACAGACCAAATTTCATATCAAATCCATCATTCCATTCAAAGTTATCCATCAAGGTCCAGTAGTAATAACCACGGACATCATACCCATCATCAATAGCACGGCGTACCTGTCCAAGATAGTGCTTAATAAATTCAGCACGGCGCGAATCATCAGCATCAGCAAGCCCATTCTCAGTTATATAAATTGGTTTACCAAGATCTGCCATTTCAACAATCGCATCATAGATTGATTCAGGATACATTGGATAATCCATATCAGTCATCTGCTGACCTGGATAACAGGTTGGATTGGGCCCTAAAATCACTTTGGAGTAATAGTTTAAACCGATAAAATCATAAGAATTTGGTGCATCGGGGTTAGTATCTTTAATGTTCACGCCAAGGCCAGGCATACGGTATTCAAATTCACCGGTTTTTAAGAATCGTTTTACTATTTTATGCGCAAATGAAAAATTCAAAAATTTAGCTATTGGTGCTGCAGACCATTTTCTGAGCAAACCAACGAGCCAATTTGGCGCATGCTTTGGATCAAAGCTTTCTGCTTGCAACAATTGATGGACAATACCAATTTGCGCTTTTTGGCCTTCCGGCATCGCTTTTAATGTGTGATATACAGCAACATGCGCATTCAATAAATTACGCAGTACCGTTCCTGATTTGGTAAATTTAAGACATTTACCAGGTGGATGAATACCAAGTACATACCCACAAGCGGCCACCACTGTCGGTTCATTGATAGTACACCAGAAACGCACCTTGGAACCAAATCGCTCAAACACTTTTTGGCAATAACGAATAAAGAGTGCGCTATTTTCTTCTTTTTCAAAGCCTCCCATAGCATCAAACCATTTGGGGTGCACAAAGTGATAAAGTGTTATCATCGGGCTAATATTATTTCTCAACAGTTCATCAATCAATTGATCATAGTATTGCAATACCGATTCGTTAAATTCTCCTGGAACTGGTTCAACGTCAGCCCATTCAATTGAAAAGCGAAATGCATTACAACCGAGTTCTTTGATTAATTGCACATCTTCAATTGCGTGATCCCAAAAACCAGCTGCTGCACCAACTGTTTCATTATTTTTAATAGCAGGGCCCCATACTCCTTTTGCATTAATACGCACAAATTTATTTTCAAATGCACTCCAATTACTTTCACCAGTAATATGCCCACCATTTTGATACGCAGAAAGCCCTACACCCTTATGAAATCCTTTAGGGAAAACTATTTTATTGCTCTCATGCAATGCAAGACAAGCACCAAGGCAGCTAAAAAACACTAACCAAAAAATTCGTAATTTCATAAAGGAACCTCCCAATCCATTGAGTAATAATATATATATAAAACTAACAGAAATAACTGTTAAATCAAACTATTGATTTAACAGTTATTTCTGTGCTAAAATTCAACTAGGAAATAGTAATTTAAATAGTAAAAATAATATTATTTTTTTCGATAAAGCGTTCAACGACTTAAAAGCCGCTGCATCCCAGACTTCGCACAAGGCTTCGTCGGGCAGGCTGCGCGAAATTTTTCGTAGCCCAGTAACCCCAAATTGCCACCTATCAGAAGCATTTTTCCCAGAAAACAGGTAAAAATCTTGTTTTTTAACTCCAGAATATATTACAATTACAACTAAAGAGTGCTAATTGTACTCTTTAAGACATATATTTAAAATATAAAAATGACAAAAAAAAGGAGAAGGTCATGAAAAAAGTGTTATTAACACTGGCGTTATTGGTGCCAACTTCAGGTTTTGCTATGGTTGGGCGTGCTACTAGGAAAGCGGCAGAAACAGCGATATCTCAACCTATTTCCAGAGGAGCAACAACAGCGATATCTCAACCTATTTCCAGCGGAGTAGCTAAGCCTATTTCCAGAGGACAAGTTGGAGCTATAGATGATGTTCAAATAGGGAAATTAGTAAATGAAATCAAATCTAAAGATTTATATACAACTCTACAAAAAAATGCTCAAGCTAAAAATGTGCTAAACTCAATTATCCAAGATCTTTCTAATAGATTACCACAATTAACAATAGCACAGCTAAGAAAAATGATAGCGGATTCTACCACAAAACGTACAGGATATAATAATCAGCTAGAAAGAAAAAACCAAGGTATAAAGGCAGAAAATGCGGCTTTACAAACTTTAATAACAAAAAGAAAAGAGATGGTTGGTAAATTAATGGACCCTATAAAAAAACAGAAGACGCAGCAAATAGAGAAGCAAATTCGAACACGAATAGCATCAATAACTGCAAAGCAACAAGAAATTCGTAAGGTAAAGGATTTCATTTCTGCTCAACTTCTTGCCGAAGAGTTCATGAAGAAAGCTATTGCTATTAAACAGGAACCGGCAATGATGGAGTAAACGAATAACACAGTATGGCTAGATTAAAGAATCTAAAAAAAGAGCTGGGAAATAACTATTCCCAGCTCTTTTTTTTAAATAATTATTCTACTACGCCAGAGGCTTCGAAAAATTCCGCACGATACAGCAGTTTAAAAGCTGTTGAGCGCTTTACTTTGAAACTAATAACAATGAAAAACAATTAACGGTAATGCAATAGTGAGAATACCGGATGTCAATTGCCTTGAAAAATATCTTGCAGTTGTACCCTTCTATATTGGTTCCTCCTAGGAGCTGTGCCAATACCAAAATTAGAAAGATAAGTCCCATAATTAGGAGTAATTACATCTTCATTTTTATAGGTATTGATATCTATTTTTCTGATTGTGCTTGTATCTGGCTGGGGTTCAATTGTAAAGTGAACTGAATCCTGTTGGGCAAGCGTATATACAACGGGCCTTTCGGCAAGAGTATTCCACACAAGGTCTTGAAATTGCATATGAGCATCCGCCCAATAACGCATTTGTTGAGTTTCGTCTTTTTCCAATATTTCTTTATGAATTTTGGTTATAATCCCAGATGGAGGTGTCTTTGCAATAATATCAAGTAATTTTGCTTTAAGTGCCTGAACCTCTCTATCATTAACCTGTTGTATATTTTCGTACAGTTGCACTCTCTGATGCTTTGGAATAAAAAGCGCAAATGACGGAGGAAATCCGGGCCCTATACTCACCCCAGTCGCCTCACTCGGATAAGTTACATCAACCACAGATACTCCGGGATCTACCATAAGAAGAACATTTGATCGTTTTGCCGGCTTTCCTTTTATGTTTGCAAGATATTGAGCAACACTATTATAAACGGTGATAGCTATTTTTGCTTTCAGTTCTAATGCACGTTTTTTGAGCAATCGAGTTAGATCGGCAATACGCTTCACGTTTGTTTCTCTAAATCCTCGAAACTCTTCGTGCTCTTTACTCCCCATATATAAAAACTCGTGTCCAACTGATGGATCATCGGGGTATTCAATATCGATTATATTAGCTTTAATATTTTTGTATCCTGCACGTAGAAGTTCTGAAAGTATTAGGTAATCCTGCATCAAGCCACCAGCACCTAATGAGGTATATACCAAGCGTTTATTTTTATCTGGGTATTTTTTTTCAATTTCTTGTAATACTGCAATAATAAGAGCTATTCGCTTTCCGTTTTTTATGCAGTCACACCACTCAAAATCTACGCTAGGGTTTTTCAACGCCTTAAAATAAATTTCAAGAATGGGTTTGAGCAGTCCTTTCAATTCATTAACTGTTTTTTGATTTGCTGGTGCAACTAGACTTTTTAATTGACTTGCCTGTTTTTCTATAGACTGATTTATTTTTTTAGACAACGTCGTTACATATAGTTTTGGTGACATTGCGCGAACTGCATCAATATTATCCCACTCCTCCACATCCTTAACAATCTGAAGTATCACCTCTGGTGCCTTATCAGTATTTATGCTCCAAGTTTTTGCTAATCTCGGTGGCTGCTGTAGGGCTTCAAGCTGAGATTCAAGTGCACTGAGAGATCTTTGCAACCCTGAAAGATCACGTTGGAGTTCTTGCATAGAAAAAAGAGACAATGAAAACAAAATGTGTAAAGAAACAACAGCAAAAAGTACTGATTGTTTAATATTCATTCCTAATCCTCTTTATTTCAGTTTGGATAACTGCAAAACTATCCCTATACTAAAATTTCATTAAAGAATAAGTCAATCAATATCAAACAAGCCAAGATAGTAAGATTTTTATTTTGAAACTAACAATAATGCAACAATCGACATTAACTTAATTAAAATATTAAGCGCAGGCCCCGAAGTATCTTTAAACGGATCACCAACGGTATCACCAATAACTGCCGCTTTATGCGCATCAGACCCTTTGCCACCCAAATTACCGGCTTCAATATATTTCTTTGCATTATCCCATGCACCACCACTGTTTGCCATCATGAGTGCCATGAGTACGCCAACAAGGGTTGCCCCAACTAGCAGGCCACCAACTGCTGATTTGCCAAGAAAATGGAATACAATCACTGGTAATGAAATGGTCAAAATGCCGGGCAAAATCATTTCTCGTAATGATGCTTTGGTACTGATGGCAATGCAGCGTTTATAATCTGGTTGCGTCGTGCCTTCCATGATGCCAGGAATCTCTTTAAATTGCCGACGCACTTCCATAACCATTTGTAATGCCGCTTTCCCAACTGAACGCATAGTAAGGGCAGAAATAATAAACGGCATGGTACCACCAATAAACATACCAGCTAATACAAACGGATCTAATATATTTAATACGGTAATATCTGCTTGTTCTGCATACGCAGTAAATAATGCAAGCGCCGTAAGCAATGCAGAGCCAATAGCAAATCCTTTACCAATAGCCGCTGTTGTATTGCCAAGGGCATCAAGTTTATCAGTTATTGCACGCACTTCAGGACCAAAACCAGCCATCTGGGCAATACCGCCAGCATTATCAGCAATCGGGCCATACGCATCAACGGTCATCGTAATACCAACCGTTGCTAACATTGAAACTGCGGCAATTGCAACACCGAATACACCACCACCAAATGAATAAGCAAGCAAAATAGTACATACTAAAACAAGAATCGGGGCCACCGTTGATTCCATACCAACTGATAAGCCGTAAATTAAATTTGTTGCCGCTCCAGAGCGTGACATTTCCGCAATTTTTTCAACTGGTTTGCCGCCAGTATAATATTCGGTAATCGATCCGATAACTATGCCAGAAATGCAGCCAAGAACTACAGAAGTAAATAAACACATATACATATTTGTGTAATATAAGTATCCGCCAACTGCTCCTAAGAAAACACCAATCGCAATATAGGTTGCATTGCGTAACATTGCTGCCGGGCTCACTTTAAAAAATGAATTAATAATCAAACCAGCAATTGAACTTAATAATCCCACACTTGCAAGTACCAGAGGAAATATTACATAGCACAATTGATTATAGATAGGTGATGATAACGCTAAAATAATCGCAGAAATCATAGCTCCAATATATGATTCATAAATATCAGCACCCATACCCGCCGTATCACCAACACAATCACCAACATTATCAGCAATTACTGCAGGATTACGTGGATCATCTTCCGGAATGCCCACTTCTATTTTCCCGACTAGGTCAGCACCAACAT
>SDBT01020300.1_pt1 | contig 10398 bp, 17 predicted proteins | sample 2277101 | NCBI WGS metagenome assembly SDBT01 (sample SAMN10404973, study PRJNA504765) | marine sediment metagenome | isolation source: marine sediment core GS10_PC15, 103 cmbsf | place: Arctic Ocean: Southern Knipovich Ridge | collected 2010
TAAATCTACCTGCCGCACCGATGCTTTCCTCAAGTCTAACACCCAACTGGAATACGTGGATAGTAGCGCCCCCCTCATCAGTAACTACACCGATTTGTATTTTATTCGCGGCTTCTAAAAATTCATTCGTGCTTAATGTTTTAGTACCATTACTATTAACATATACGTATTGAGTAGTATCATCAGCAACAGCTACCCCTGTTGAAGCCGTCCATTTAAAAGATAATAAGGGGGCGTTATCATCAGCAGTCGTTCGGATAAAACCTTCTCCAGCACTAATATCTAAAGTTCCCGATCCGCCATCGCTTAAAATACCTCCAGTAAAATACCCCGATGAACCAGTATTGTCAAAATATTCTTGTAGTTGGTCAACAGTAGGAGAGCCTGTTCCTAAAGCTATTGGGATGTCTGATGCGTTAATCTGTCCGGCACTCTGGCCAAAATTAGCCTGGGTATCGCTTACCCCATCCGTTTTAATAGTTACGTCACCACTTGCAACAGCAAAATCAGCATTATTAAAAGTGGCTATACCCTTGTTACTATCTGAAGCATCCTCTCCGGCTACAGTTAATATATCACCGATAACATCAGTATCAATTCCCTCTCCGCCGTCAATGCTTATAGCTAGGCCCGAAGTAGGTGTGTTATCATCCCCCTGGACAGTATTGATTTCGTTTGAAGTAGATCCATCCACCTCTGTGCCGGTTACAGTAAGCACATCACCGACAACGTCAGTCGTTACTATCCCAGCGCCATCAATACTAATGGCCAGGCCAGAAGTTGCCCCGTCATCATCACCTTGAATAGTGTTAATTTCGTTACTCGTTGATCCGTCAACTTCTGTTGCATCAAAAGTTATGGTATCAGCACTCTCGGTGATAGTCATTATCCCAGTATCAGCGAAAGTAATAGCTAATCCTACGGTAACTTCCGTATCAGGAGTTGTTATCGTATTTATCTCATTACTTGTTGAACCGTCTACCTCTGTACCTGTTACTGTGATCGTGTCCCCGGATTGAGAGGTTACGTTTATTCCTCCCCCGGCTATGGTTAAGGTATCAGTTGTCGTATTCGCGGTAACAGATGTTCCATCAGTTGCTATTGTTTCCCATAGGTTTTGGTCTGGATCTCCAGCACTAGTCGCTAATTCAGCTAAAGTCTTTACTCCAGTGATTGAATCATTAAAAGTCAATTGTCCAGCCGGATATTCTAGTCTTGGGGTGTCAATGCTCCCTTCGACCGTTAAATCGTCGCCAATGGTCAGATCTTCGGATATGCCGACATCACCCCCCACATAGAGCTTGTCACCGGCCGGAGCGCCTTCTATTACACCTAAAGCGCCTGTCATGGTGTCGCCGGCCTTGAGTACAAAGGTATCATCCGCACTACCAGTAGGATAATAGTCCAAAGAAATAGATCCATCGAGATTATCGGTCATCCCATCATTAGGCGTCTTCGTCCATCTCACATCCCAGACGGACGGAGAGCCATCTTCTTCCTCAACAGACATACCCCTATCCATGCTAGGTATTATAGGTAAAAGTTCCGCGCTTGCAACGCCACTAAAAAGTAACGTCGAAAGCAGCATAAGTTTGAGTAGCTCTCGCAATCCAAGCCGCCGGATATCCACTTGTTCCTTTCGCATATGTATGGGCAAGTTCATTGCCCGTTCTCACTGTTTTCATAATATACCAATTACCATCCTTGTCAAGATAACCATAAAAAGATGTTCCGCCTGTATCTTGATCAGCAGGCATATATCCTGCAAGAATCGTATTAAATGGATCAAATCCTGTAAAAACCATAGGTCACCTCAAATATATTTGAACTTCTATATCATTGTCCTCAGTCTGAGCGGCATCTGTTTCTACCTCGATTGTCGTAGTGCCCGATAAAAGAATTGTAGATGATGGCCTGTAAACATTAGATGATATGCTTATAAGATTTGAATAGATTGCAGGGTCCGTATCATTGTCAGGTGTCTGGCCCAAGACTACTCCATTCTCATCTTTTAGCCTAAACCTTATGCCTGCGCCGGTAACATTCAAATCAGGCACAGTAATAACTATTTGCTCCGCACGACCATTAACAGCTATTGTCGCTGTTCCCACCAAAGGGTCAACATCAAAGTCCAATGTGACAGTCACTACCTCAATGGCTACTGGGCTCTGGCCCCGTTCCCGGAAGTCAAAATCAGTAATGGCGGCATATGCCAGGAAATGCGCAAAGCCCACCAAAGCCAATACAAAGAGCAATAACCTAATATATTTCCATTTACTCATGCTTTTCCTCCTTGCAATCCAACGTGTCTTAACCTTCTATGCTCCTTTGAGCAATACTTGATTATTTGCCTGGGGTTAGTTCGATTTAAGAGGGGTCCGGCACAGACCTCACACACATCCTTGCCAGAGGTGAATAACCTGCGCATAGCCCGACCCAGCTTGTCAAAAAGGGGTATTTCTTGGCCATTGACCTTCCTTACCATTTTTGCTATTATAACTGACATCAATTTATCCCTTATCGACTTTTATTATGTCTAAAAACACTCCTTGCAGGAGCTACCGACTTAGGGCCACCCGGCCCGGCTTTGCTTTTCTTTTCAAGGCGTTGTTCATCAAACCAGAGTTCTTTTAGTTCACCGCTCTTTTTATTAAGATATTCAACACAAATACGAACACAACCATATAGATAATCACTTCTTGCTGTGGCTACTCCGCTGACGCCAGTAATCTTATCTTTTACCTTTGTTCCCAATTTAACCATTTCAATTCTCCTTTTCTATGGCACTAATTGGCCATTTCTATTAATCAAGTCCTGTGATGGAGTTGACCAGTCTATTTTGACATTTTCTTCTTCTTCGTGGACGTATACCCAAATGCACCGGCAATTGGAATGAATTGGCGGAGTGAAGCGGTCAAAGTCCGGGTTCTCTACATCAATTATTTGCCCGTCAAGCTCCCGGCAAAGCGGACAAGTCCGGCGATCTAAAATAGCGCTGAACTGCGCGGCCTTGATTTTACCACTCCTGATTATCTCATTGCGGCCTTGATTGATGCTCTCATTAACAGTAATACTGGCAGTAGCTTTTAGTTCCCGGTCAACAAAATCCCTCATACTGGTTTTGACATCGAATAATATGCCCTTGGCGCTCTTTCCGGCGTTCACGCTGTCTAAGGTAGTGAGCATTGCGTTAGCCTTGAGTTTAGCCGCGTGCAACTCAACAATAGTGTCGGCCTTAACAGTAAACCAGTTTTTGAGCTTTGCAGATATCTGATCAACTGTGACATTGACCTCACCCTCGGCCGTCTTTTTGCCGAACTCTGCCAAGTCTTTCATATACCCGCGCAGAGTCTCAGCATAGTCGCCCCGGTGTCGAACAGTCAGCTTAAACAGATCATTAAGCCTTCCGCTGGCTATGGCTTTTTCTATCTGCCGGGCCAAGTCCCCAATCTGCACATCGGCTACAATAGACAAATCAGCTATCATAGCCCGTTCAGCGCTAGTGAACTTATTATCTAGGTCTTTAAGCTTGACCCTTTCTTCAAGCTTAGTAGGGTTTCTCCAGAAACCACTTTCGGCAAGCTTAATGGGCCCAACTATAATTCTGCGCCTACGACATTTATGTTTTAGATTGCGCGTTGAGGCCTCAATTGTGTCTTCATCACCTTTAGGTATTCCGTCGCCTTCTTCGTCCTCCTGGCGCTTTCTTTCATCTTCCTCACGTTCATTGAGAACTGATTGCTCAATTTCAGGCAAACTTAATAAGTTACGGATAAAGACTTCATCCACGTCTTCAGGGATAAGGACTTGTTTCTCAATCATCTTGGCCATACCCTCAACCAGCTTTTCTTTATCTATCTTGCCTACTGTGTAATTTAAGCGCGGATAGTTTTTGTTCTTCACAGTAAACTTGTTGAAATCTATCAATTGAGGGATAGCAAATCTATTTACGGTTTCAGCGATGTATTTACAAACTGAGCCTAGACCCATCATAAAAAATTCAGACTGATCTTTAGATAGCGCGAAAGAACCAGTTTTGCCCCCACCCAGGTTTAAGAAATCAGCCAAGGCGGACTTACCTATCATCTGATCGTGATATCTGATATGTTCAAGGCAATCTTTAGCCTTAACTTCGCCCTTTAAGAACTTGAGTTCGAAACCCGGAGGAAGTACGGCGCCGGACTCCTCATTGACGCGGATTTTCTTAACTAAGTTCTCAAGGGCTTTTTTATCTGCTGTTCCGAAAGACCCACCTTCGACTACGCTGACTACAGGAAAGCCCACAGCTTGACGCTCAAGGCCAATGCCTGATACTTTAATCAGCATATCCTTAACGTACCAATGCTTGTAAGCACTGCGCAAAATACTCATTCCCTCGAAGTTGCTACCCTCGCGCATAAAGCTAAAAACCAGCAAATCCTTAATATCAATGTCTATGAACTTGAAATCCCGGCCAATACCCTTTTGAACCCACTGCTGTATGCCGGCCAGGCCTCCGTCCTCATCCAGATGCCATTTATACAATGATTGGGGAAGTCGCGGGGCTAGTTTCTTCCACCAAATATGATTATCTTCCAACTTAAATACTTTCTCAAATATACTGAATCCAAAGGGAAGCATCAACAACACATGGTGCATAAATTCATTGAAACTGATACTCATTCTTTTAAATAGCGCTTCAGTAATAAATTCGACTTGCTCATCATCTTCGCCTTCGACGAACCATTCAGCGCTCTGGATAGTCAGCTCAAAAGCCATAAGCACAGCCTTAACCATACCATCACCCCGGCGCATCTTGTCGTAGACATCCACCTTTTTAGTAACGGAATTGAGCGCGTTTAAATAGTCGTCATTGACAAAGCCGCTAAACACCTGTGTACCAGTTGCCCCGATCTCACTCATTCGAGCATTGGACTTTCCGATAGCGAACTTGAACCTGCCTAACTCAATATTTATAGCCATATTAGAAATTCATCCCTTTCGAGGTTATCATTGGACCGGAGACTTCAGAAGTGTCCTTACTGCCTTCATAGTGATATGTTCTCTTGTATTTGCCCCAAAGGTAATACCGGGTCCCGTCCATTGCGTGATTAAAAACATCCTCAACCATATCTTTTACCGGCTTGAACTCGTCTTTCTGCTCTTTCATATGGTAGTTGTCGTACTCGCGCAATGTGTTGGTGCAGCGTAAAGAACTGACTTTTAAGGTAGTAGGGCCGATTAAAGGCTTGATCCGGCTTTCGACATAATCTACGCTTTCCATTACGTCCTCCGGGGTAGTGCCGATAGCAAAGGAATTGCCATTGTTCTTTCTTAGGGCGTCCTGCCAATCCTTAATCAGATCAGGCCGGGCCGAATCACAGTAAGCACCTTTGACGTTCTTCCACCACTGGCGCGTTTTGGCTTCTTCTAGCACATATTTGTTACTGGTCTTGGCTAGGTAAATCTCGTCAATCTGCACATCTATGCCATCAAATACCTGCCAGACTGTTACCGCAAAAGGGTTGGTGCCACCCCAGTCAATACCTAGATCAACAGGCTTATTCTTATCAAAACAAACAGTGGTCTCATTGTCCTCGTTGAAATCCTGATATACCAAGCCTTCCCGGGTGGGGCTTTGACAAAGCCATTCGGTATTAAAAGCGCGCCGGGAGAGTTGCTTCATCTTCTTGACCATATCCTCTATGCAGTAATGGCCTTCGGCTTGCTTCATGTGTTCCCCGGGACATATAACCCTGATTGGGCAAGTGGAGCAGACATAATCCTTGCAAGACTCCAAAACCTCAAAAACACACCAATTATAGAGCTTGAAGCCCATTTTCTTATAGTTTTCAAGCAAGTAGTTCATCATGCCATAGCTCTTGTGCATAGTGGACATTATGAGGGTAGAGCTAGAAATGTTCATACTTCCCTGGGGCTGAGAGAGCGCGGCTTCGTAAATCTTGAAGTCCATTTCCTCTACTTCATCTAAGATTAGTTTGTGCGGGTGAGGACCACGAACTGAATTGTGGCTAGCGGTAAGGATTTCTACGTTAGAACCATTGAGCCAATTAGTTTTGGTTATTTGAGGGGATTGTTTAAGCATATCCTTTTCTGTGCCGGATCTATCCCAAAGATCAGTCATGGCCATATAGCTCTTGGCTGACTGCTCGAAACTACCACCTAGGATCTTCGTGGCTACATTATCATTGGATGCGCTACGCAACCAAGTGATCAGGCCTCCAAGGTAACTCTTGCCCCCAGCCCGGTTAGTCCAGAGTATAGCCTCGTTAACTGCGGCTGAATACATATCCCATAAGAATCGGAATGGTCTAGTGTGTTTGGGATTGCCACAAATGACCTTATCCGAGATCGTCAAGTCCAAACCTGTCTTCAGTAAGATCTTCAGGCTTTCAGGGCTGTTGATACCCTTACGCTGGTAGTATCTTACCGTTTCTTTGCGTAGGTTCGCTACTGACGTCCCCAAGTAATTTAAGGAGTTCTTCGGCTCTTTCGCCGGGTAAGGCGTCGAGCTTGTCTCTAAGGCTTTTACCACTACCACCTCCAACGCTTACTATGTTCTGATTGTTGACTACGGCTCTTTTGTCTTTCCACTTCTCGGGCGCTCGATTTGTGAGATAAAATATCTGTGCTACTACATTGCCACCTTTGGCAGTAGTGAACAGCGCATCTTCTATTACGCCTACTCTGTTCTGCCTGATAGCCTTGACTAAGTTGTCTAGCCTTGAGTTAGATTTCCTCCAGCTCCAGAAAGTAGAGTAATCAAGATCGGCTTCTCTGCAAGCCTTGGCAACTGAAACACCTTGCTTGAGGCTTTTTAGGATAGGTTTTAGTATTTCGCTTTTTTTATACATTTTCTATTGGTTTCATTGTTATCTGCGTCTCTTAATCCGGCCCCATTTAGGAGATCGCCTTGCCCGCCTTGTTCCACCCGAAGCAGCTTTGATCCGGCTCATCATTCCCGCGAAAGCGTCACCCGAAACACATTCAGTATCATTTGAAGCGCGTCTTAAGGTCTTGCCCATTTCTTTTAAGATCTCTAGTATAGTAGCTCGATAGCTAGGCTTAGTATCGAAATAGATTTGTTCAGCATATGTGAGGTGAAAAATTGACATATTGTTTAAACCGAAAAAAGGCCATACGGTTGGCAAAGTAATTTCGCCAAACCATATGACCGTATATTTTGGTGTCCGATCTACAGTTTGCTTCTTATGTGATTTAAGTATACGCTATGAAAAGCTGTTTGTCAAGGGTTTTTAAAATAATTGTCAAAATAAAGAATCGAATAGACAACAATACCTATCCCTACCGCTACTCCAAAGCCTATGCCCGCGCCAGTCAATAAAGAAACTAAAAATAATCTAATCATTTATCATCTCCCGAATTTTTCTGTTTCGATCCCACTCTTTCATTCTTTCTAATTCTTCATCTAACTGTTTTTGATTTGCCTCCTCATCAGGGACCCATTGATTTTCGTATTTCAACATATAACCTTTTTCAAAGTTACCCTTGTTAGGAACTTTGACTTTTTCTTGCTTGAGCATCATTTCCCAACAAGCTGTCCACATTATAAACTCATCAAACTCATTGAACAATGGGATCTGGCCAATGCCCTCTTTAATCTCAATAGGCATCTTAATAAGTTGCTGCTTATACTTTGGCCAAATAGGAAAGCGTCGCACTGATATTACAAAAACACAAGTAACCACTAGCAATGCCACTGACAATCTTCCTAAGTCTTCTCTATTCATTATCCCTCCTCCTTATCCAATTTTAAAATGCGTTCCCAGAAAAAATAATCACTCCGAGTTGCATACCTTTTTTAATAACATGAAATCTTCTATGTGCGCTACCATTAGCAAAGAGCATCAAATTTTCAATTCGGTTATCTGATCTATTGCCATTGATATGATGGACTACTTCTTCGGGTTTAAGATAGCGACCAATGGCTTTCTCCATAACCAAGCGATGTTCAAGGACATATCCTGATTTAGTGGCAAAAGGATGTTGTGGATTATAAATTCTGATATATCCACTTCCAATCCTTACTTTCCCACCTTTCCAATTGCAAGCTTTCTCTCCAAATTTTCTAAGGTGATTTTTTACTAATTTTTCTCTTGTTTCTTTAGAATGTGTTTTACCTTTAATCCAAGGCACTATTCCTTTTTTGAACTCCGTCGATGGAGAATGATGTCTTCCTTTCATAAACTTATGAAGTTTCTTTTTTACTTCCTCGGGGCATTCAACTCCTTTGTTCCAAGTCTTATGCCCTTTTTGAAAACCAAACCCCTTATCTTCTTTATGTCTTCTTATAGTTACTTCTCTTATTTTTTTTATAGCTTCTTTAGAATGTTTAAAACCCCTTGATAGAGACATTTTACCTCCAATAAAAAAGCGGCTTTCAAGCTGTCAACAGGAAAACGATTGCATTTTCCAAGCTTTACTAACCGCCAATTATTTTGGACATAAAAAAGTCGTTCCCCTGCTGACATAATGATTATCTCACAATTTTTCATCCCTGTCAATCCTTTTTAATCTACTAATTCTCCATAAATTACACCAAGTTATTATTCCTAATTCAAGCATGATAATATCTATACATAAAAGGTTTATCATTCGCCCTAAATTAAAAATACCACCCAAAACATTTGCAATTAAAAACAAATATAGAATGCTCATCTAATCACCCTCCCCATCCTTCCGCTTTTCCTTGCCGGCCCGGAATTTAATCAATGGTGGACTTTCTTGCTCGAAGCCAACGAGTTCTTTATTGTGTACGATTAGCTTGACTAAAAATTCTCCATAGCCTATTTTCTCGCACTGTTCAAGAAGGACTTTTACTGTTTGGTCAGTTTTTTTCATGGCACTCATCACTCGAAATGGTACAATGTATGTGTTTATTTATGGCATCCTTTATTTCTTCCTGAGCATAGGTTATTTCATAGTGTCTATTGTGCTCCTCGGCTTGTTTCTGAGGATGCCCGGGTTGCATCCATTCTGGAGCTATCTCCCAATGCGCTCCGCACTTGTGGGCACTACATCCAGAGATAAAGAATGTTGCGATAATCGTTGCCAACATAAATTTCTTCATGTTTTCCTCCCCTCAGTTATCGCTAGATAAATTACTCCACCTACCACGATTAAAACTATTGTCCAGCTCAAGACTAGCCAGAAATTAGCCATTACAAAATCATCAAAGGATTTCCAAAGACTTTCAGTTTGTGCCAGTCTATCGTACGACATAGGTACTCCCCTTTACTCGTTTGGCTCTGGTATCATACACAGCACGATAAAAGATATTCATTTATTCCCCTTTAAATGTTTAATTAGAGCTTGGGTAAATTCCTCTATCCCTACATCAAATCTATCCCCGCATCTATCTGATTGTGATTCAATGGGGAATATGTAGTTTTCTTTTAAGAAGTTTTTTAGCTTTACTTTGTCAATGTTTTTCATCACTCCCCCTTTAAACGTTTCACATCTCACTCCAGATCTTTTTGGCTAATTTATTTACAAGTTTTGATATCTGCTCTGGATTAGATTTAACTAAAACTGCATTTGGCAAAATATTTGCTATTACCCCAAGCAACCTCAGCTTAAAAGCCGCTACGTTGGTGAGGACTATTGCTCGAAGGGCGTTGTGTCCCATATCTTTGCTTATTTCATCAGGTATTCCAAAGCAAGAAGGTATAGCTTTCTCCCCCGGCACGATCTTGGAGCTTTCTGATAGGGTTTTGAGGATGGTTATGGTTTGGTCAAAGGCTTTCATAAATTGTTTTTCTTCTACTGCTATTGATTTTGGATGTACGCTTATTTTTTCATTTATCTCTTGTAATCGTTTGAACCTTAATTCCATTATACCAATCAACTCTTTTAGGTTATTATTCATTGGTTAAAGTTCCTTCCCATTCGTAGTAACAATAATGACACAATATACACATTTCATTTTTAAAGAAATACGGAAAAAATCTTCTTAGCCATTGACCTTTATAACAAATGCAACCGCCATACTTACCACATTTAGGGCATAATATATTATAACTCATCTATTTTTCCAATTCTTTTAAATCTTGTTGGTGTCGTAAGGTATCTCTGGTTTTATATAGGTCATTCCTACAACAGATACAGGCATACTTACTCTTTTTACGGCTTATGGCGTTAGGTCTGTTTGGGTGTTTTAACTTCCTCTGTTCCTTCCCCTTATTATTCATTGGTTACCTCTCATTAAATTTCTTTCTGGCTGCTTCCTCATTTAACATTCCACATTCAAAGCAAACGCATTCTCCTTTGGGGCCAAAAGGTCTTAGTTCGGCTATCTTGCCACATAAATCACATTGTTGAGGTTTTTCGTCTGAGCTTATGTAATGCTTTCCTACTTTTTCACTCATTGGTTAAAGC
>SDBT01020301.1_pt1 | contig 10398 bp, 5 predicted proteins | sample 2277101 | NCBI WGS metagenome assembly SDBT01 (sample SAMN10404973, study PRJNA504765) | marine sediment metagenome | isolation source: marine sediment core GS10_PC15, 103 cmbsf | place: Arctic Ocean: Southern Knipovich Ridge | collected 2010
GCTGGGTCAGACGCTGAGCAGGCAATCATGTAGATGGGGAGAGAGCGCCGCAGTGGGGTGCCGGCCGGGTGGCCACAGGGGGTTCGTTGAGCGCCTGTGCGTCGCTCAGCAGGTAGGCAGTCGGGTGATTGTCTCGCCGTGGATTGGCTCAATGACTAGACACCAGGTCGGGTATACGATCGAGGACATAGCTGATCTTATCAGCACAAAACGCATTCCCAGCTACATCGTCACAAGAAGCTATGACTCAGAGCCCGTCAACCGCCAGGCGGTCATGGTGCTTAAGGCCTGCCCTACCGTCAACCTATACTTCAATAACGAAGTACACGCCAAAGTCTACGTCTGTCGCTGCGACCCTTTTGGTTTTGCTCTCCTGTCCTCTGCGAATTTGTCGGCGTCTTCCATCTCTTCCATTGAGATTGGCTTAATGATAGAAGGCAAGGGATATGGCGAGCACGTTGTTCAAGAGTTGGAGATGTTCGGCAAGGAGGATATGCTTGGCATGGCTGGCACACGCGTGGAGAAATACGCTGACCGGTTTGTTGACCGGCTTTAGCACAGAGATGAAAGGAATGAAAGATGGAAGTCAAAGACATGAGCTTTCAGGAGTATTGTTGCTTGAAGCGGCCACGCTTTGTGATCGACCCTGAGGAGGACGCTGAATGGTACTTTGGCAACAGCAAGGTCCAGGATTCTATTCTTGATCGGCTGCGAACCGATGTCGACGTCCGGGGCGTGCCGAAGTTTGGCATGATTGGCAGATTTGGTTCCGGGAAAACCCACAACCTGTTCCATCTTCGTCACATATTTCAGAGCGAGGACTCTTTATACCGTTTTCGCACGTTCTACCTGAAGGTGTCACCTTACAGTGAGGACGACCCGAAGACGCGCGGTTGGGGTTACATCCATCGCAAGGTTGTAGACGCGATGGGTGAACAGTTCCTCCGGGAACTCGTGCGAGCTGCCGACAGGATGGGTTCACGACAGGAAGAGCTCGCCCAGTTGATTCAGAAGCAGTTGAAGTTTGGCGATGCTAATCTGAGGCAATCACTCGCAAGTCTGCTGGCGAATTACTTCCTTCGAGAAGGGCGAGAGACTGCTGAGGCGTGGAGCTGGCTTAAAGGAGACGGAACATGTCGTGGGACGACGAAGATCCCTGAGACGTCTTCTGACATGATCAACATCCTCTTGAACCTCGGGCGGCTGTCGAGATGGGCTCTCGGTGAGGCCATCGTCCTTCTTCTTGACGAAGCACAGGCCCTGGCAGAAGTCAAGAAATCCTCGATTGCCCAGATACATGATAGCTTTCTGCAGCTCGCAGAGCCCGAGAATGCAGATGTTGGCTTCGTCCTCGCGGCGTTTGGAACGGGCGGAAAGATCTTACCCGATGTCATAATGAAGCCTCCGGACGTCATCAGCAGGCTCGATGTTACCGAACGCGATCTCCAGAAAGCATTCATAGACCTGAAGGATGTCATACGTACCAAGGAAGACCTCCGTGGCTTTGCCGGCCAGGTTCTCGCGAATCTGACTGATAGCTCTCAAGCGCAGGCGAGGATTGACGAGCATGGGCTAGAAGCCGTGAGCGCAGGCCAGCTTCCCTTCACCGAGGATGCTCTGGAGAAGATTTCCGATGTCGTCTTCCAGCATGAGGATAGCCGTAACCCGAGACGAATAATCGCGGCCCTGGGCAAGCTCGCTTCGGCTGGCTACCAGGAGGCGAAGTCAAGGAACGCCTATGTTCCAGTTGACCGCGAGTTTGCCGAGCCGATCTTGCGTACGTTTTGATCTACCGAGACAACTAACATGTTTGACCGGAGTCCTGCGCGATGAAACATTACGGCTTCAATCCACAGTTGTCGGAGACTGGCCCAGGTTTTGTGTTCGGTCGAGACGATACCAGTGCATCGGACATTATCAAGCTCGGCCGGCTGACTGAATATGGCCCTGCACTTGATGTTTACATGGATGTATCGCTTGAAAAAGTGCTTGCCATCTTTGGGAAGCGCGGACAGGGCAAGTCGTACACACTAGGGTCTATCATTGAAGGTCTTGTGACACAAAGCCAGAATACGACCGTATCGATTCTCCAGGAACGTCGCGCACTGTTGCTCTTTGATACCCTAGATATATTCCAGTGGATGGGTGTGCCGCTTGCGCAGAGGTACTGGGACGAGTACCCCGAAATCCGCGAACAGGGACAGGCACTCAAGGAATGGGCACTTGAGCCTGAACCACTCAATGTCAAGGTCTGGTGCCCAGCTGGGTTCCTGGAGGGTATTACGTCATCCCACCATTCAGAGTTCTTCCTCCGAGTGTCAGACTTTTGCCTCGACGACTGGGGCCTACTATTGGGGCTTGACACTGTTAGAGACATAAAGGGCCAGCTCTTGGCTGATGTGTACATGAAGGTCGCGGCTGTTGGCTGGGAGCACAAGAACGGTGAGCAGGTTGAGGCTACGACAGCGTATTCGTTATTGGATCTCATCGAGTGTCTTGATAATGACAGCGAGCTTCAGCAAGGCTCAGTCTATCACAAGGAGACGATGAGAGCCGTTCGCCAACAGCTGTTGTCCTTCTCAAGGCTTCCGCTGTTCCAAGGATCTGGAACGGCGTTATGTGAACTCCTGTCTCCTGGACAGGCTTCCGTGATGCTGCTCAACAAGCTGCCAGAGGACCTTCGCGGCGTCCTCGTCTCAGTCTTAGTGCGGCGACTCTTGAGGGAGAGGGCTGCCGCTTCCGAAGCAACAAAGAACATGCTAGTTAATCCGGAACTTGCGCCAGAGGAAAGATCGGCTCTCGAAGAGTTCTTGCGAAATGCTGTTCCGAAGACATGGGTGGTAATTGACGAGGCTCAGAACGTGATACCTTCTGAGAAGAAGACCTCGGCGAGTGAGAGCATCGTGAAGCTTGTGAAGGAGGGACGGAACTTTGGGCTCTCCTTTGCGGTTACGACCCAGCAGCCGCGGTCTTTGGACCGGGCAGTCATGTCCCAGGTCGAAACTTTCGTTATCCACAAACTCGTGTCGGCAGCAGACGTTGACTACGTGCTTGAGAATATCAAGTCGCCTTTCCCAGGTGAGATCAAGGAGGACATCAGGACACTGTCGCCGCGGGAACTGCTTCTCGACATACAACTTGGGCAGGCCGTGGTCTCGGACACGAATGCCCCCAGAGCCTTCGCGATGCAGATCCGGCCCCGCATCAGCGTCCACGGCGGTTTCGAGGCATAGATCATGCACTGGATTAGCAATTCTCGCGTCTCCCTTCAGCGTTTGGGCTTCTGCCGCGTGGCGTTACGCGAATGCGGTGCTGTCAGCTCACGAAGCGAGCTGTCAGAACGAGTGCGAGAGATCATTCAGATGGGGATCATTGTCGATGAGTCGAGCGACCTCGCAGATTGGGCAAAGACACGCCCAAAAGGAAGAGGCAAGGCGCACAAGCCAGGCAAGGTCCTTCTTCTCACCCTGTTCTCTCGCGCATCTCAAGGCGGCATCGATTGCCCCCACTATGAACATGCTGTTGTGAAGCACTGTCCTGTGCCCGTCATCTATACCCGCCCAGTCGAACATGTTCCAGAAAGGGCCGCTGAAAAGCCCGTGGTCAATGCACAGCGTCTTTGCGCCTTCGAGGTTCTGCTTGACCCACGGCCAGACCTCCTCAAGAAAGTCCTTATCGCCGCTGAAAAAGTAATAATCCCAGACCGAAATGCCCCACAGGAAGCTCCAGGCCGGCAGCAGGATGTCCCAAGCCGAGGGCACCTGACAGCCGACCAGCGGGAAACGCTCGAGCGACTGAGCTGCCAGCCGGATACAGCGCCGCCCAATGTCCGTGGCGCCGAACGCGGCGTAGGCGAACAACGCTTCATTGCGGGCATCGCCCACCCACAAGGTCTGCTCGTAAAGCGGGCAGTCGGTGAACGTATCTTCCATGCAAAGTTTAAGCGTGCGGGCGGAAATCTCCCAGACCTTGTCCAGCCGGGGATCACTCGAGGTAAAACCCCCGGTCCAAGCCACCGGGTAGGTGGATTCGATGAGCCGGACCTGACGGATGCGCAGCGGCGAGGCCTGGTTCCGTAGCGTGATATAGATGTAACGTCCGGAACGGCGCTTGAGCGAGGTAAACCGATTCACCCCCTGTTTCGTGATGTAGCGCATCCCGTTGTGCGTGCCGGCGGTATGCTGGAGCGCACCGGTTTGGCGGCAGATATACTCAACCTGAAAGATGTCCACTTCGACACCCTCATCGGCAATCACCTCGAAATCGTAGTAGCCGATGCGCTGCTCGCCGAGGTCGTAAACCAGCTCGAGGTCGCCGTCCGGGCTCGGGGTAAGCGTGGTGAATTCAGGGCTGTCGTAGATCAGCGCCGCGGGGTTTTCGATATAGTTATCCGCCGGGCCGATAACTTCCCGATGCACAAATTCCAAGTGCGCGTTCTCGGCCAACATCTCCTCGCGGGGCAGGCACTTCGCCAACGCGCCCAGTTCCTGCTGAAAAGTCTCGCGGTCGGTTATCCGGGCGGCCAGCTTGGCGATCATGTTCCCGTAATCGGCAAACGACCCGCCCGGCTGGACTGGGCCGAGCCGCCACTCGCTCTCATCGGCGGCCGCCTGTTTCCTCAACCGAATAAAGACCCAGGGGTTCGCGTGTTTCGGTTTCAGGGGGTTGCGTAACTCAAGTTCGCGCCCGCCGATAATTGCCAGAGATTGTTCCCGCTGATGGCCGACCGGCTGATTCACGAAAGCCAGCAGCAGATTCTCGCCCTGTCTCAACTCGAAAATGTTGTCCTTGCCGCCGCCGCCGTTGACGCTGACCTGGTAGCCACTCGGGATGATCTCGAGTTTTCCAGTTTTTTCGCTGATGATCAGGGTGGCGAGGCCCGCCGCCTGGCTGGGGAAATAACCGGCGGAACTATTTCCCGGGTTGATCAGCTTAAAGGATGGCACGCAGACCGGCAGAATGCGGTCTTTGCGCACCAGGTTCGCCGCGTGGAAATTGCGGAATGCGGCGGGCTGGCGGGTCAGCAGCGCGGTATCGCGGGGGTGCAGGTCCTGCCAGGGGCCGCCACCAGCCTCGTAACGCTCGGCCGCCGGCGCAAAGTCCAGCTTATCCTCGAGCCGCGCATCGTAGTATTCGACCGGGCCTTGCTGGATACTGATCTTGGGCGTGCCGGCGAGCCAGGCCGGCACCGGGGACGTTTCCCAGGAATCGTCGGTGGCCACCGCAACCGTCTCACCGCTGATCAGCGTAATCTCGAGTTGCGCCAGCAGACCGGCTTCCCGCGGCGCCTGGTGAAAAGTGCCGCAGCCGTAGTAGCGGGCAAAGACCGAAACTTCATTTTCGCCGGCGTTCAGATACGGCGTTACGTCCAAGACATCATACTGGTAATGTGCCGGCCAGCTTCGGCAGGGCCCGTCGTTCACCCATTCACCGTTGATCATCAGCCGGTACCAACAGTCAGCGGTGATCTTCATCGTGGCCTGGCCGACCTCGTCCTCCAACTCGAACAGCTTCAGGGCAACGATTGTATCATTATACCGCTGATAGTCGTTCTGCCGATTCCAGATCCACTTCGCCTCAAGTTGCATCGCCGCAATCTCCCGCTCAGGTTGAACATGCCGGGCGAATAATAGAGTATTACTCGTAAGATTATCAATGAAGTTTCTTGCAGAACTGCGGGGAACGGTATCGGTGAAAAATCCGCCAGGCGCCGCCCGCCACCAAAGTTGCCGCCGGCAACTTTAGTGGCGGGACGGAAACGTCCGGCAAAAACAGCGGATTTTTTCAAAAAAAATTGTCGTCCAACTGTTTCAGGGGCTGGACCTAAGCAGTTAACAGTCGGAACCGCAGGGTGTTAGGATGCCGGGGGCTGCGTGAAAAGTTTTTTTAGAAAAACAGTTGCATCCGTTGGAGACCAAGGATATTATAATAGTGTGGTTTTTGTAACGCCTCCTTATGCCTCCTTTTCTCCTGCAAAGACCACAACAGCCTCCTTATGGCGCTCCCCCCTCCCTCCTTCGGGGAGCGCCTATTATTTTGTCCGGAAGCACTATTGACACTTCTTGCGATATAACCCTCCTGGTTACGGTTCCTTACCCCATTCAGCGCCAAAGAATATAAGCAAGCTATGGTCTGCATGCAACGTCGTAGCGGCGGGCTGAGGTTCAGGTGGTGTCGGGTTGAGGGATTTGCGGGGCGGGGAGAGGCTGGCCGTAGAGCTTCTCGCTCACCGCGGAGAACCGCTCGTACATATACTGTTTGATTGACGGATCGTGAACCCCGATGCCTTCCGGGTCGCCATAGTCGCTGAGGACGAAGCCGCCCGCGGGCGACATCCAGTGTTGGGCCAGGGCTTCGACATCTTTGTCGACCTCCTCACGCTTATCGGTCGGCAGCGTATGCTGGATGTCGCACAGACTTTCGAAGCTGATGCGGCCGCGGAAGCGGTCACCCATCTCCCGGATACCCAGCGCCCGCGGCTGCTGCAGGTTGACCACGTTCACGCCGGCGCGGACGTAGCCCTCGACAATCTCGTTTACCTTGCCGCAGGAATGAACCCACACGTCCTGGCCGCCGGCGTGCATGGCGTCGAACAGCCGTTTATAACGTGGGAAAAAGAAATCCATCCACAGGTCGAAGCTGACGAACGCCGCCTGTTGCGTGCCCCAGTCATCGGTCACGCCAAAGGCGTGGACGCGGTCGCCGAACCGCTTCTGGATGTTGCGGACACAGCACAAATGCACTTCGACGATATGATCGGCCAGTTTTGCTACGGCCGGCCGGTCGGCAATCAGGCCGGAAAGCACATTCTCGAAGCCGTAGAGGCTGTGCATGCGCTCGAAAAGCACCATGAAGATGCCGGCCATCACATACTTGCCATCTTGTTCAGCCTGCGTCAGCGCGGCCGGACAGTCTTTGTAGCGGCTGTTATCGTCATAATCGGGGTACACCGAGCTTTTCAATCCGGCAATGTCTTGAATCGGGTGGCGCTTTACCTGGCCCATGTTTTTGACTTCGGTATGTTCCCAGCCGCAGCCCCATTCGTCCTGGCCTTCATACTCTGGCTCGAACGACGCGGCGGAACCCGCGGCCAGATAAGCCGTGTCGTCCACGCCGAAACAGCCGAAACGCACCGGCAGCCGTGGCGGCCTCTGGTGATAGATTGCCGCCTTCACGATTTCTTTTGATTTCATCTTTTTTTCCTAATTAAGTTCAACTTCGGCAATGACGGGTTCGGGTGCGCCCAACGCGACGCCGCGCGGTCCCGGCGAACAACCACCCACGGTGACCCGGAATCGGCCAGGCTCGACCTTGGTCTTACCCTCATTATCGACCAGTTCAAGCATTTCAGGCGTGACGGTGAAGTTGACGGTCCGGCTTTCGCCGGGCTCGAGTTGAATCCGGCTGAACCCGCTGAGCTGGCAGCGGGGCGTCGGAACTGGAGCGTCAAGCGCGGTCAGGTACAGTTGCACGACCTCATTCCCAGCCGAGTCGCCAACATTGCGGACCGACACCTGGACCTGGAGTTCCTCACCGGCGGCGATACTCGCGGCGTTCAGGCGCAGGTCGCTGTACTGGAACCTGGTATAGCTGAGGCCGAAGCCGAAGGGGTAGAGCGGCTCGCCCTCGAAGTAACGGTAGGTACGCCCGTGCATGGCGTAATCCTCGAAGGGCGGCAGGTCGGCGGCAGCCTTGTAGAAGGTCACGGGCAGTCGGCCGCCGGGGTTATGACCGCCGAACAGCACGTCGCCCAAGGCGTTGCCGCCCTCCTCGCCGGCATACCACATACAGACAATGGCGTCCACGTGTTCCTGCGCCCAGTTGACCGCCACCGCGCTGCCGCCGCTAAGCACCAGCACGATGGGCTTGCCGCTCTCGTGCAGACGTTTGAGGAACTCCTCCTGCACGCCTGGCATGCCGATGTCTACGCGGTCGCCGCCATCGGAGTCTTCGGCATCGCCCATCTCACCCTCGAGGCGGGGCGCCAGACCCATCACGGCAATCACCAACTCGTGATCGGCGGCCCAGTAGGCGGCCGCGTCGAAAGCGGCCTTCGAATCGCCGCTCAACGGGCACCCGCTGACATAATTGACCTGGATTTCCGGGCCGGCCTGGCCCAGGATGCCCTCGAGGGCGGTGACCATCTGCGGGTTCAGCCCGTAGTAATTGCCGAGTAATACTTCGAGGCTGCTGGCATTCGGGCCGACTACTATAATTGACTTGAATTTCTTTCCGAGCGGGAGCAACCCGTTGTTCTTGAGCAGCACAATACTTTCGCGAGCGGCTTGGCGAGCCAGTTCCCGGTGCTCGGCGCAGTCCACCACGTCTTCGGGAGTTTTGGTGAACGGCACCATGTCAGGCGGGTCGAACATACCGAGGCGGAATCGGGTGCGCATGACCTTGTGGAGGGCCGCGTCAATCGCCGTTTCGTTGACCAATCCTTGTTCGACGGCCTGGCCCAGGAATTGGTAGGTGCAGCCGCAGTTCAGGTTGCAGCCGTTATTCACGGCCAGCGCGGCGGATTCCTCGGGGGTCTTGGTAACTTTGTGGGTCTCGTAGAACTTCTGGATCGCGCCGCAGTCCGAGAGCACGTGGCCGTCAAAGCCCCATTCATCAAGGAGGATTTGCTTTAATAGAGTAGGGCTGGCGCAGCACAACTCGCCGTTGGTGCGGTTATAGGCGCCCATGACGGCCTCCACCTTCGCCTCCTGCACGGCGGCTTTGAAGGCGGGCAGATAAGTTTCGCGCAGGTCCTTGGCGCTGACCTCGGCGTTAAACTCGAAGCGGAGTTTTTCCGGGCCGCTGTGCACGGCATAGTGCTTGGCGCAGGCGGCGGTCTTCAGGTACTTCGGGTGATCGCCCTGCAACCCCTGGATAAAGGCTACGCCCAGCCGGGCAGTCAAATACGGGTCTTCGCCGTAGGTCTCGTGGCCCCGACCCCAGCGCGGGTCGCGGAAGATATTGATGTTCGGCGACCAGAACGTCAGGCCGGTGTAGGCGAGGGGTGAACCGTGGCGGACGGCGGCGTGGTGCTTGGCCCGGCCCTCGTCGCCGATGGTGCTGGCAACACGGTGAATCAGGTCGGTGTTGAAGGTCGCGGCCAGGCCGATTGCCTGCGGGAAGACAGTGGCGCGTCCGGCCCGGGCCACGCCGTGCAGGGCCTCGTTCCACCAGTTATAGGCCGGGATACCCAGGCGTTCCACGGCGGCGGCTTCGTGGACCAGTTGCGAAACCTTTTCTTCCAGGGTCAACCGGCGGATCAAATCGTCAACCCGTTTGTCCAGGGCTTGGGAAGGGTCCAGGTAAAGCGCCTTGCCTGCCTCGGGTCCGCCTTCGCCGAGGTTTTGGCGGGCAAGTTGGGTGCTCACGAGTCATTCCTCCATCCTGCTGTTTCCGGGTAAGGATGTACGGAGTCAGTTTGTACAATAGAAAGCGCCGGCCAACTTGCAACAGAACAGAAGAAATTACCCAACGGCCCCGGCAGAAGTTCCCGCCGGATTATTTCCCAAGGTTGTCGGCCGAAGCTCCTACCGGATTGTTTTCCCGGGGTTACTGGTAAAATTTCGGTTGATTGCCTATATTACCGACATCGGCATTTAATGCCGCAAATGCCGATGTCGGTATCCTTGGATTCCGGCATTGATGCGTTCTGGCATCACTCATCGTATCGCTGTTTTGGTTTAGCTGCTTGCAGAAGTCACGGTTCTCGAACTGTCCGAACGCAAGACCGGCGCCAAAGTCGCTGCCAAATCAGCTTCTCACCTTTATTTGCAAAATACGCCTTTCCTGGCTATCTTCCTGTTGCCCATATTGAAAACTGGCAATATGGGCAACAGGAATCTGGAACCTGAGCTTGCTTTTCTACTGTGAGTTGTTATTCACTGTTCTGTTGTGAGTTTTATGTTTTGATTACAGAACCTGGACTTTCCCGGGCGAATGGACCGATAAAGCCCTTTGTTGGACTTTGTGATTCTCAGCGGTTGGCGAGGGATTTTTCGGAATTATTGTTTATATTGATTACGCCGGGTCGTCTCGGCGGGCAGGACTGCCAAGGACAAAGCAGGATCAGCCGGCAAAGCAAGCTACAGTTCGAGTTATAAGCTCAAAGGTGGGGTGGAATTGAAACTGGCTTTTCGTGAGGATAGGCAGGAATGAAGGAAAACGGTCCGCCCATCAAGGCCCTGTTTGAACCCGGCACCGTGGCCGTTATCGGCGCCTCGCACAACCCGGCCAAGATTGGCTACAAGGTTTGTGAAAATATCCTTGCCGGCGGTTACCGGGGCACCCTCTACCCGGTCAATCCCAAAGGCGGTGAATTGCTCGGGCGCCCAGTTGCCGCCTCGGTGGCGGAAATCCAGGATGAGATTGACCTGGCGGTGATCGCGATTCCGGCCAGGT
>SDBT01020302.1_pt1 | contig 10398 bp, 7 predicted proteins | sample 2277101 | NCBI WGS metagenome assembly SDBT01 (sample SAMN10404973, study PRJNA504765) | marine sediment metagenome | isolation source: marine sediment core GS10_PC15, 103 cmbsf | place: Arctic Ocean: Southern Knipovich Ridge | collected 2010
CTGATTAAGAGTCAGTTGCTCAGAGATAGGAGTTAATAAGGCGCCCCCGGCGCGACTCGAACGCGCAACCTACTGATTCGAAGTCAGTATATCAAGTTGTCCATAGTGTCCACACAGTATTATTTTGTCCATTATGTCCACGAAAAAAGGAAATAACTGTCCACAGCGTCCATTGTGTCCATTATTTCCACCCTGTTTCATCCCAATTGCACCCAAATTGCACCGGGAAAGGCGACTCAAGTTTCCATATATTGTGAATTTTCTTCTAATCTTGAAAGTGTCTACTTATGAGTGGTACTAAATTTGGGGGCTTGACACATAGTGTCCACGGTTTCTCATTAAAACTGCACCAAAAAATAATAAATAGGAAAGGCGACTCGAATTGGTTTATGAGCCTGTCGACTTCGAATCAGAATGTATCTTGTCCATAATGTCCACTTGTCATGCGGTAAGGCTCCCTTATAATTAGGGGAAAATACGGTATAAAACGATTACCTTGTTCAAGAATCTAATTGAAATGAAGGAAATCGTCAAGCAATATTAGCGTTACTAAGTTTTATGGTACACACTGGTTTTGTCCTGTATCCCAGGAGCAACCACCAAAGCCCATTGAATCTGATGTACAGGTGCTAAAATCGGGATAATCATGGCACGCTGAAAATGCTGCTGGTTGCATGGGGTCTTCCGGTTCTGGTTCTGAGGGTGCTTCTTCCGCTGCATCTTTCTCTTTCCCTAACACCTCAGGCACATCATCTGTATCACCGCAGATCTCAACCAGTTTATCCCACACCCAACAGGTATTTCCACCGTCATTATATTCGATCTCCCACCAGTTCCCGCTCCCGCTGACGGCGGTAATCGGGAATATCTGACCGGGTTTCAGAGTAGTGACTATGTTGTAGGCAGTGCCGGGACTTGAGCGGCAGTTACCGTGATCGATAACTTCTGCAACCGGTTCAGGGCATTCAACCGGCTCTTCCACGGGTGGTGATTCCTCAGCAGGTTCTTCTTCCACTGCATCCACATAAACCATGATGATGTTGGAGATGATTTCGCCATGGTCCAACATGGTCTGTAGTGTATATACTCCAGGTGCCTTTGGCGTCCAGGGTTGATAGACATCCGCGGTTGTAAATGAATCCGCGAAATCATCTTTTCGGTAAGTGGCATCATTAACCAACAGTGCTACGGATAAGGTGCTTGCCGCATTGGAAACCTGTGATTGCACATCCGCCATTTCACCAACAGATAGGTGCTGGCCATCATGAGGATAGACAAGTGCAATGCTTTCAGATGCTCCGCCGCCTGCTTCGCGCTGTTTTATTGATATAGACACTGCGTCGCAGGATGTTAAAAAGAGTAAAACAATTAGTAAGATCAGAAAAAGTTTTTTATTCATAATATCACCTGCTTTCATCCCAATTACGAGATTCCTGTTCAAGAATATGAGTGTCATCGCGGTAAACCCGCAAGTTAATCCGTTTAGATAAACCCCTGATACCTTCTGGGGAAACTGAGTAGATCTCGATCTCATAAGTTGCAGACCATCTCGGGCTTGCGTTGTAATAATATGGATTATCCGCTCTGATGATAATCGTATTTTCATCGTAATATTCACCATCAAAGATCCTTTCAATGGCTTCGTAATGATCAACAGGCAGATGTTCAAATGAATCGTCAAAGCGTGGGTTCCGCCCGATATCGCCGATCAGGCACCATTCAGAATCACTAAAGCAGGTTGTTGCCGTTCTAAGTTTCCAAAAATCAGGTGGTGGTGGTGGGCAGGGCAGAGTTTCGAATTGATACGGTGCACCAGTTTCAACCACTTCCCCTTCTACTATTGCTACCGGAATGAGGGTGACGTTCCCCCGACCGCAAAGTGTATCCTCGAGAGAGGACTCTTCCCTGTACATATGAATTTGAGGTTGGTCAACATAGGGTTGGTCAGCCATATAACTCAGCCTGGCTGGGCATATGTCGCTGCTTCCACCTGTTCTGCAACTACCGATTTCTTCGATTTGAACGCAAAAGAAAGGATCTTCAGCATCAGTTTGTAAATTACAGGGATAGGAACAATCGATGTGGGCAACAGGTATATGGTTGTCGCGGTATTCCTGCTCCACTCCAATTATGATCTCCTGCATTGTTGAGGGTGCGCATGCGTCTTCCGGCTCATCTACGCCGTCATCTTCGCTTCCCAACCATCCCGCGCCGAAGAAAGGCTGCATCTGGAAAATTCCATTTTCCATTAGAATCAAACCAATAAAATCTACCGGGATGATCTCTTCCTGGACTACTTCCACTGCAATAGCGAAGGGTTCGTTAGGGTCCGATCCAACCGTAAAGTGCCGATAGGAAATAGCTGAATTTTGCCCGATGGTATCTACTGCCGTAGCAATGATATCATAACTGGCATCACCTTTCAATATCATGTTCTTCGAGAAATTACAGGGAGAAACTCCCCCGCAGTCCTGGTACACTTCAATTCTGCCGTTATCAAATGCGTTTGAAAAAGCAGCAAAGTAGATCTCATCCACGCCATGGTCGTCCTCGGCAGTAACAAAGATTGAGAAATCCACATTATTACCATTTCGCCCTATTCTGATATCAAAGGAAGTGATCTCTGGCGGTAGGTCATTTTCCAGAGGACGGTCTTCATCCTCCCTACCTTCTCCCCATCCATGATCATCATTGTCAGGCGCTTCTTCGTCATCTTCCCCTCCAGCGCCACCAAGACCGCCGTCATCAGACTCATCACCAGAATCGACTGCGTCATCGATTACCCCAATTCCACTTCCGCCTGAAACTGGCTGGATCACATGCGCTGGCTCTGATTCTGTAACGGCTTTTTCTGTTCTATTTACTTCCTCAACCGTTAACCCATCGGAAATGACACCAATGGTGACTTTCGCTGGATCGCTTGCCATTCCGCCCTGGTCGTAGGCAACCAGAGATAGTTCATACAATCCCACATTTCTCGGTATCCAGTAAATATAGGTAAGGAGTGATTCCGCACCTGCCTCGGGCGGGTATTTCTTATCGATGACACGTCCATTCTCCTGAAATTCAATATAAGCGATGCCGCGCTTCGATGATCCTTCAGCCACGAACTGGATACCTTCAGAAAGATTGATGGTGAGCGGTTTATTGGGTTGATAGAGATAGATATCCGGTTTAGCGAAAATGGTATTCATGAAAAGAAAATACCCGCCAATCAACACTCCAATAATAACAAAAATGGATATGACACTTATCACAATGACTTTTTTAGATTTCATTTGTCTACCCTTTTTCACTTTTTTTTCAGTATATAAATTAAAGTAATCCCTGTCAAGAATTATATGATACTTAGCCTCATTTATATAGCATAATCCTCAGTTAATCCTAAGCGCTAGAGAGAAAACCGATTTTATTTTTCATCCAGTTAATCCACTCTTTGCCAAATCATATTGACGTGACTGGTTCACGTCTTTTTCATTGCTCCTGATCGTTTCTGTATTTCTTCCCAATCACTCCATTAGCATTTTTTATCTCAAGCTGGGGTGAGTAGTTTGCAATCTTAGCCACTTCCCGCTTTGTAAAGTCATCCGGGCTCGTGCCGTTTCTCTCACCGACTTGACAAAGTGTTTGCGAAAGTGGCTTTTTCTATTGCAATCACCCCGCTTTCAAAAAATGCAGGGAGTGAGAAATACAGAATAACTCACAAAAGGAGCAATAGAATGAAAAAAACAGATGTTTACCAAACAGTCACAAACAATATCCTGGCTGCAATGGAGAATGGGATCATTCCCTGGAAGAAACCTTTCAAAACATCATTCTCTCCTATTCCAATCAACTTCTCAACCGAAAAAGTTTATCGAGGTATCAATGTTTTCTTGTTGAATTTGGCTTGTTTACAGTATGGTTATCCAAAGAACGCCTGGTTAACCTTCAGACAAGCGAAACATATGGGTGGATATGTAAAGAAAGGCCAATCGTCAGAAACTATCCTTTTCTGGAAATCCACTCTAATTAACGAAAAGAATATACCTCAAGAAGAATCAGAATTAATCAAGAAAGTATATATAGCTCGGACATACAACGTATTCAATATTGATCAGTGTGAGGGTATTGATACAGATAGTGAAATTCTATCCACACCCCCCAGAATTGGTTCTTGCGAAGAAGTATATGCTCATTATCCAGAAGTCAGACCAGAAGTAAACTTAGGCTTGAAGGCAATGTATATTCCTGCCCTTGATCAGATCCGTATTCCAGGAGTTCAATATTTTCATTCAGCGTCAGATTATTACGCTACGTTGTTTCACGAATTGCTTCATTCCACTGGTCACACGTCACGGTTGAATCGCGAAGGTATAACTGAAGCCAAGCGTAGTGATAAGATTCGATATTCAAAAGAAGAATTGATCGCTGAAATGGGTGCTTCATTCTTATGTTCTTTCACAGGAATTGAAAATCTAGATCTTACAAATAACTCAGTTGCTTATCTACAAAGTTGGTTACAGGTTTTCAAGCAGGATAAGACTATGGTTGTGAAAGCCGCTTCTCAGGCACAGAAGGCTGTTGATTTTATACTTGACGTTCATTTCCATGATTCATGAGAATGTACAATCTCTTATACGCTCAAGTGAATGGGAATTTCAAGATAGTATAAGTGCCTAAACTTTCCTCCTCATCTAAACTCGCCGATCTCATATAGCAAGTATAAAAATTTGGCTGAAAAGCTATCGTGGTATCTCTGCGAAAGGCGATGATATAAAATATATTATAAATGGGAGTCTTTTATGACCTTATATTATTTAGGAGTTACACAAATTGATCAGACATCTCTACCCGCAACTGAGAAAAACCACAACATTGAATTTACAACTAAATTATCAGAAAAACAATATAAGGAATTTTCAAAATCATTATTAACCATAAGTAAATTTTTAGGGGATTCGGATATTTTTAATATTACAGTATTAAACTATATCGATTTATTTGATTCAATCAATAACTATTTCCTTGCATATATGAATAAGCAATTTGAAATATTCATCGATAAACCAATTCAAATAAATATTAACCGTTCTTTCCTAAATTTCTTATCTTCCACAAGATCTTATTTAGATTTTATGGGTAGATTATTGAAAAATCGTTATGGCGAAGACAACAAAATCTACACTGATTTCAAAAAGTATACAAACGAGGAGTATGATTCAAACTTTTCTTATAGATTTCTATACAATCTACGTCACTATGCTCAACATAAAGGTTTCCCAATAGGTTCAATCGCATGGGGACAGAAACCGATGATGCCTAATTCTCACAAACCTGAATATTTTTTAGATGTTTCGATCGTACGAAAGGAAATTCTAATTAATTTCGATTGGAAGAAATTAGAACCTGAAATAAAAAAACTTCCTGAATTGATAGATTTAAAAATTCATGTTGAAGCATTTATGAGATCGTTGAGAAAAATTCATATTAAAGTTATGTTAACCATTTTTTCCACTCTTAAAGATGATGCGAATCTCATTCTTCGTTATTCAAAGGAATTATTGGCTAAAAAAGGAATTCCGGTTTTATTTGAAATAGAAGGAGATATTTCGAAAATTACAAAATTAAATCATACTCCAATTCCATTAGGCATCGTTCAGAAAATTATTTGTGGAAATTTTGAGGGAGTGTTCAAAGCTTGAATCAATTATTAAACTATAGTTATTTTTATTATTTTCCTCTATGCAGAGACTCTAATTAAACACTATACTAAAAATAGTAAGGGATTCTCAAGGAGGAACCAATGATTGATCCATGCGAAAAGGAGCGGAAAGAATATCATTCAGCTCTAAATGAAGAAATAAAAGCGAAAGACAAAGTAGATATTCCGTTGAAGCCACTTGGAAAAGAAATACCACCCCCATCCAATAAAAACAATATTGTTATTTGGAAAGAAAAGGAAAGAATCACAAAAGAAAAACTGCAAGCTTTGTATGACTGTGAAAAGAAGCACGATACATGAAGCATTATTGATTCTTCGTTTTTATAATCCGCATAATTTTGTTACTGAGCAATTATTCACCTCTTTATAAATTCTTAGGTTAATACCCAGGAGGGTTTTATGCCCCAAATTGCACTCACTGATCAAGAAAAACAGGACATCATCCGATATCTCGAAGCGGATAAGCCGCTACCGGAAAAATACCGCTTTCTGCTCTTTAAGGATAAACGGGAAGTGGAGCTGGTTTGGAACGGAAAGACCAATCAGGTCTGCAACATCGTGCTTCCATTCCAGGTGATTGAACAAGTCGATGAACCACGCGCAGAAAAACCGGAGGATACATCCTTTCAGATGGATTTGTTCGATGAGCGTGGGCGTCAGTTGAAAGGGTGGACAAATAAGCTCATCTGGGGGGATAATAAGCTCATCCTTTCAAGTCTTAAAAATGGCCCTATGCGCGAGGAGATCGAAGCGCAGGGTGGAATTAAATTGATCTATATTGACCCGCCCTTCGATGTCGGTGCGGATTTTTCCATGGATATTGAGATTGGAGAAGATACGTTTACAAAGAAACCCAACATACTTGAAGAGATTGCATACCGGGATACGTGGGGAATGGGAACTGACAGCTTTATTTCTATGATATCAGAACGTCTTGCAATTATGTATGATCTGTTAGCAGAAGATGGAAGCATTTATGTGCATTGTGATTGGAGGGTGAATAGTTTTATTAGACTTGTTTTAGATGAATTATTTGGATCCAATAACTTGCGAAATGAAGTGATTTGGTGTTACACAGGAGCTTCTCAAACAAGAGATCGATTTATAAGGAAACACGAAAATATCTACCTATATAGCAAATCAGACCACCCGATTTTTAATTGGCATGACGTTGCAATTGAATACTCTCCAGAGACTGTTGCAAGAACGAGGAGAGGGGCTGGTGATAGTGGATTATACGGTGATAATAACCCTGATGAAAAACACAAAAATCGTCTAAAAAAAGAGGGGAAAATCCCAGAAGATTGGTGGAAGGATATTTATCGTATTCAAGGTAATGCATTAGAAAAGGTAAATTACCCCACTCAAAAACCAGAAGCATTATTAAAGCGAATTATTAACGCTTCTTCAAACAAAGGAGATCTGGTTGCTGATTTCTTCTCCGGTTCTGGTACAACAGCGACGGTTGCAGAAAAACTCGGGCGTAAATGGATAGCAGCGGATTTAGGCAAATTTGCGATACACACCACCCGCAAACGGATGATCGGTGTCCAGCGAGAACTCAAAGAAGAAGGCAAAGATTATCGTGCCTTTGAGATCCTTAACCTAGGCAAGTATGAACGTCAGCATTATATAGGGGTTAATCAAAATCTGCGCGAAGCAGAACAACAAAAGCAACTAAAAAGCAAAGAGACGGATTTCCTTGCTTTAATACTTCGTGCATACCACGCGGAGAAAGTTGAGGGTTTTAATGCCTTCCACGGAAAGAAAGCTGGCCGTCTGGTCACGGTTGGCCCTGTCAATCTTCCTGTGACCCGGTTGTTTGTTGAGGAGATTATTCTCGAATGTCGTAAGATGCATATTACTCGTGTGGATATCCTAGGGTTCGAATTCGAGATGGGGCTCTTCCCGAATGTCCTTGATGAAGCTCGTGAAATGGGTATTGATATTGCTCCCAAATACATCCCTGCTGAAGTGTTTGATAAACGCGCGGTGGAAAAGAACCAGGTGGTCTTTCATGATGTCGCTTATATTGAGGTCAAGCCGCATGTTAAAAAGAATACCATTGCGGTCGAGCTGACAGATTTCTCTGTTTCTTATTCACAGGATTCAATCTCCCACGCAGAGGAAACTCTCAAGAAGAAAAGAAACAAGATCGTCGTGGAAAAAGGCCAGATTGTGAAGGTCAGCAAAGATAAGGACGGCATTGTCAGCCGTGAGGTGCTGACAAAATCTTGGGTCGACTGGATTGATTACTGGGCGGTCGATTTTGATTTTGAAAGCAAACGCGAGATCATTCGTGTCAAGAGAGAAAAAACAAAACAGGTGGCTGTTCCTGGCATGGAACTACCAGAGCAAATTGCAATACCCGAATATGAAGAAGTGTGGACAGGCGATTTTGTCTTTGAAAATGAATGGCAGTCTTTCCGCACCAAGAAAGACCGTTCGATTGAATTGAAGAGCGTCTTTCATGAATGCCTGCCCGGTCGACGGAAAGTGGCTGTCAAAGTGGTGGATATCTTCGGAAATGACACCATGACCATTATGGATGTTACCGTGGGAGGGAAAAAACATGGCTCTTCATAAAAATTTTCCGCATTCTCCATATGCGATCTTAGACCCATCCATCCGCTGGTTCCCGGCGGATGAAGCCCTGCGCGAAACTAGCATGGATAAGCTCATGCCTCCCCTTGTCCCGCAACTACGGAAGAAAGTGAAAGAGTGGCGAGAAAAAGGATATACAGGCGCATCAGATACCAGCCGAAGTTTGCTTAACTGGTGGTTCAACGCCCCGCACATGCTTCCGCAGGCAGATGGAACTCTGAAGGAATTCCAATATTATTTTGCGCAGCGGGAAGCGTTGGAAACGATCGTTTACCTCTATGATGTTTTGCATGTCAAAGATAAATTTGATATGATGCGATTTGATAATTCCGGTGCGGTTTCAGCTGGTCTTTTTGATGAGGATTGGCGGCGTTTTGTCATCAAAATGGCGACTGGTTCCGGTAAAACAAAGGTGCTCAGTCTGGTGCTTGCCTGGAGCTACTTCCACAAGCTGTATGAACCAGCTTCGGAATTGGCGCGTAATTTTCTTGTAATTACTCCAAACATTATTGTCTTGGACCGAGTCTATCGTGACTTCCAGGGATTAAATATTTTCTATCAAGACCCTGTTTTACCAGAAAATGGATATGAGGGGAGAGATTGGCGCAATGATTTTCAGCTAACTCTTCATGTTCAAGATAATGTCAATATCACACGGCAAATTGGAAACATCTTTCTAACTAACATTCATCGCGTGTACGCAGGAAATGAAACTCTGCCATCCTTCGAAGATGAAAACACAATGGAATATTTCCTTGGGAAAAAACCAGTTGGAGCGACAGCGGATTCCAAAGTGGATTTGGGGATGATCGTGCGTGATATTGATGAGTTAGTGGTTTTGAATGATGAAGCACACCACATCCATGATCCACGCATGGCCTGGTTTAAATCCATTCAGGATATCCACAACCGCCTGAAACAGAAAGATAAATTTCTTTCCCTACAGGTAGATGTAACCGCTACGCCCAAGCATAACAATGGCGGCATATTTGTGCAGACCATATCGGATTACCCATTGATCGAAGCTATTTCACAGAATGTGGTCAAACATCCTGTACTACCTGATACTCCTAGCCGCGCGCGCTTGCAGGAGAAGCAAAGTGCGAAATATACCGAAAAGTATGAGGACTATATCCATCTGGGTGTCATTGAATGGCGTAAAGCGTATGAGGAACATATCAAGCTTGATAAAAAAGCAGTTTTATTTATCATGACAGACAATACGCACAATTGTGATGATGTGAAAGATTTTCTTGAAAGCCGCTACCCGGACTTGAAAGATGCTGTGCTTGTTATCCATACAAAAAGAAATGGTGAGATATCGGAAAGCACAACAGGGAAAAAAGAAAAAGAACTGAATCTTCTACGGAAACAGGCCAATGAGATAGATAGCATAAATAGCCCTTTTAAAGCAATTGTGTCTGTTATGGTTCTAAAAGAAGGGTGGGATGTTAAAAACGTAACCACTATTGTCGGGCTGCGCCCGTATGCTGCTCCATCAAATATCCTGCCAGAACAGACATTAGGGCGTGGTCTCCGAAAGATGTATCCCGGCGGGCTGGAAGAATATGTCAGCGTGGTGGGAACAGATGCATTTATGGAATTTGTGGAAGGAATTCAAAATGAAGGGGTCATTCTTGAGCGCAAACCTATGGGTGAAGGTACAAAACCATTAACTCCGCTGGTTGTGGAAATTGATAATGAGAATGTGAAAAAGGATATTGATAAGCTGGATATTGAAATTCCTGTGCTAACTCCCCGCATCTACCGTGAATACAAGAACTTGGCTGATCTGGATGTGGCGCGTTTTGAATTCCAAAAGGTTATTTATCACCAATACAGCAAGGAAGAACAGCGTGAGATTGTTTTCAAGGACATCACCACTGGCGAGATTTCCCATACCACCATTCTGGATACTGCGGGCATTGCTGATTATCGCAGTGTGATTGCATTCTTCGCGCAAACCATCGGTAAGGCTCCCCTAAAATAGTACCAACGATAAGTGGACACAATTGGTAAAAAAAGGAGCCAAATATGAAAAGGAGCAGATATAGCGAAAGCCAGATCATCAAAATCCTCAAAGAAGGTGA
>SDBT01020303.1_pt1 | contig 10397 bp, 13 predicted proteins | sample 2277101 | NCBI WGS metagenome assembly SDBT01 (sample SAMN10404973, study PRJNA504765) | marine sediment metagenome | isolation source: marine sediment core GS10_PC15, 103 cmbsf | place: Arctic Ocean: Southern Knipovich Ridge | collected 2010
TAAATACAATATTTAGTAGATACTGAAGAAGTAAGAAGAAGCAAAAGAATGTTATATTTGTTTTACCGATGAAGAATTTTTGTCATATTATATAAATAAAGAATACGAATTATCTAAAATTATCAAAAGATGGATTTATAAATTTAATAAAATATGCAGATGGGAGAAAATCGAAGATTTTCGAAACTAGAATACATTAGAAGATCATAATTATATAATGATATTGCAGAACGATAACATAAAATCTTTTATAACATATGGTGGAACTTATGAGTTTTTTAAATTGAATATGACAAGAGAAAATGACAAGAGAAAATGACAAGAGAAAATGATAAGAGAATATGACAAGAGAAAATTATAGTTCTTTTTTTGAGTATAAACGAAGATATTGTAGAGAATGCTATTGGGGAATTTAGTGACGTTAAAATAAATTGCATTAATATAAGAAAAATATAAATTTAATTGCCTATTTTTAAAAAAACAGTATTTATATGTTTACAAAAAATGAATTTTAGTTAAAATTAAATATAAAAAATATTTTGATAATTTATACAAAATGAGAAAATTAAAAGAATTTATTGAACGTATTTATTATATTTAATATTTTTAAAAATTTATTAAATTTGATTTAACAAAATAATAAAAATATGGATTATTTAGAAGTTATACATATATTTAAAAATCTTAATCATGTAAATAAAAATAAATTTTCATTGTTAAATATTGTAGCTACAAAAATTACAAATAATTATTTTATAAGTTCGTTAGGAATTGATGAATTTTGGTTAAAAATAAATTTTGATGAAATTAAACATAAAAACTATTTGAATAGTAGAGATATAGCAACTACTATGCTTAAACTTGTGTTTAGAAATGATTATAATTACATTAAAGAATTAAATCTTATAAGCTATATATTGGATAGTCATCATTGGAATAAATCTAAAATTATATTTTTACAAGGTAATCAAACCTAAAAAATGATTCAAAATCATGTTAATTCAACATACGAATTTCGTAAAAATAAGAAATAAAAATATTATAAATTAATCTTCCATTTTTAAAGATTAATTTTATGATATTTTTAAAAAATGTCAATTCCAAATTTTGATAAAGTATATTCAGCAATTAAATTTAAAATTTCAAAATGTGGATTTGAAACTGAGATATATGAGAAATCTGAAATTAAAGATAAAAAAGAACTTTTTATTATTTTATTGTATGATTATTTTAATATTAAATGTAATAACAAAATAATTAATCAAGAAATATATAATATATTCAATAAATATTTTGATTATGAAGAATATTTTGATGAGTATTTATATGATTGTTTTTTAAGTATACATTTTGAAGATATAAACGGAGAAGAATTATTAAACGAATATGATATTTTCAATTTAAGAAAATATTGGAACAATTTGGATAAATTATTACATGATACTGAAATAAATATTGATAATATAATTAACGGTGTAGATTATTTTGGATCTAAATGTTGCAATAGATATAAATTTCAAGAAGATATGTTAGAAGATTTCGATTTCACAGAATTTGAAAAATTATATATTAAGTCTCCGCTTTTCGATCTTTATAATTATGAACTAAGATTAATTAAAGTTTAAGTTTTTAAAAAAATTTATAATATTCTTGAAAATCTTTAACTTTAAATTTTAATTTACATAAATCAAATTTTTAAAAATTATCACTAATTAAGTAATCAAATAAAATTAAATTTATATTTGTTTTCATAGAAGTTATTAACTCTCTATATCTATCGTCATATATCTTATCACTTTCTTCCTTGCTTATTTTTTCCCATTTTTCATCAAGAATAATTCTACATTTTTTAATAATTTCTAATCGTTCTGTAATTATACAATATATTGTATCAGATAAATCTTTATCAGAATTAATAAGTTCATCACGATGTTTAATATGATATGAATTTAATATAATGTTTATATATTCAACGTTACTAAAATCTGTATATTTATGACACATATGATTATAAAACCCATTGAGATTATATCCGTATTTATCTATACAATATCCAATAAATTTTTTACCAAATTCGATTTTTTTATCATGAAAATAATATCCACATTTATAAAATAAAAAATCATCAATATCAATCTCATCGAAAGATGTGCAAATGTTACATCCAGATACATATTTAATGTATGTATATTTATCGTTTATATAAGTACTTTCAATAATATCATTACTATGATCGCAAGTACATTTATAAAAACATAATGGATTTAATAACGCTTTATATAATCCTTTATGTAAAACAGAAATAATTACTTCTATTTTCTCTCCATGATTTAAATATCTACGCTCATATTTCGGATGCCAAAATTTACAATTAGTAATTGTGCACATACCTTGATCGTAATTTTTACAAAGTTTAGAATTCATTTTATTTTTTTATAAAATCAAATCAATTTTATAAATATTATATTTATCATTTATAATTTGTGTTTAAATAGATATTTTTTTTTAAAAAAATAGATCATATTATCAATAATATAAGATTTAAATTATTTAATTTATATTTTGAAATAAAAGTATTAATTTTTTCAATACTTTATTTTTTATAACTATAATTATTTAATTCGATTTTTATTAATTAATATATTATTTTCACTTATTTTTTTTTAAAAAAAATCGATAAAAAAATTTGTAAAATTTAATTAATTCTTAAATCTTATATATGAATATAAAAGACGAAATAAAAGATATTTACACTCTTGTTGTAGATATATTTTCAGAAAAAAATATTTCTGAATCATATATAGATATAAAATGGTGTCATATTCTTTTTGATAATTTAATATTAAATGAAGAAGTATTATTTACAATGGATCCCTCTGTCGTTAGAATATTAGCTGATAAGATTCCTTTAGTACTTCTGGACGGATTAATGAAATGATGTTGCGGACATTATTCGAAATTAAATTCCAAAGAAGAGTTTTCAAGTATAAATTTTTCATCTAAATCAGGATTAATGAAAAGGTATTCTAATAGTAATGATACTTCTTTATCTGAATTATCTGATTCCGGTAGTAGATCGATTACTGATCCCATATTTTATAAATTGACCGATGAAGAAAAAGACCGTATAACAGAATTTAGAGTATTAATATATATGACTTGAATAAAAATCAAAAGAAAAGTCTCATTGATAAAATTTTTAAATTCTGGAGTGAAAATGATCCCGAAGCAGCTGCCTTTTTTTCTTCTTTGAAAAAAAGTATAATCATTTATTAAGAATGTTATCATTGTTCTTTGAAGGTCCAGAAAATCCTAATGAATGTATAGTAGCACTTAAAAAATTCACTATAATACACTATATTCAACGATTAGGATTAGACGATTTTACAATATTTTCTAATGCTGTAGCTAAGGGAATAGAGTATGGCTTGGGAAAAGATATAGTTAGTGTAAAAGATCGACAATTGATATCTAATTTAGTATTATGTTTAGGAGAATATATGCTGGACAAATGTTATTCTGAAGTTGAGGCTGGACTAACTGTTGATGTTTATACTAAACATGGTAAATGTAAATGTAATATCACAGGTGATATGTTACAAGTAAAAAGATCTTCAGATAAAAAGAAAATTTTTACAATAGATTTTCAAAATAATCAAGAATGGGATTTTACAGAAGAAAAAGTTGAATATCAAAATAAAAGCCGCAAAAGTATATTAATATCAAATTTCGGAAAAGAAATATCACTTATATTTTTAAGTGTTACTTATTATAAAAAATTCAAAGTTTTTATAGAAAAAGTTTATCGATCATATAATTTATTATAACATATTGCAATTATGTATTAGTATTGAAAATATTATATATTTTAAAAAATTCTAAAATATCGAGATGTTAGAGAATTTAGCATGTTAATAGAAAAATTCTATTTTAATAACGAACATATTACTATTTTTATATGTTTTTATAAAAAATGTGAAGAATATAGATACAAAACAATTATTTATATAAACAACAATTAAATGAACAACAATTAAATAAACAACAATTAAGAGTAAATAAAATTAATCGAGAATTATTTTTAAAATAAGTCATATTCTATATCTAATTAAATAATAAATATAAAATTAAAAATAGTTTATCGTTATTAATATATTATCTGAACACCAAATTCATTTTCATATAATTTTTTTAAATTCTTCCAATCACTATATAAATAATCATATTCGTAAAAATCAAATATATCTGTCATTTTTAATAAATAACAATTTTTTTTATTTTCGAAACGTTCGGTATTATATCCACAAATTATATCATTTTCATAAAATTTAATATATTTTTTATTTGTATTTATAATATAAAAATTAATATAATATATATATTTTTTTATCTTATTTTTTAATCTAATTATTTCTTCCTTATTATATTTCGAAAATAGTGGAATTAGACATAATTTATTATCATAATTTTTTGTGATAACAATTAACCAATATTTCATTTTTATAATAAATAAAAATTATATTTATATTTTTGATGTTTGAATATTCAATTGATACGTTCTATTCATATTATATTAATCGAAATTATATAATACGTTTAATATAATGAATGTTTTATTTAATTTTAAAAAAAATTATTATATTTTTTCCCAAACATATTTAATATTTAAATTAAAATAATTCAATCTAAATATTATGCAAAATTGATTGTATCTTATATATAAAATCATGAACAACAAAGTTAAACAAATATATCCTAATCTTATTATACAAGACGATATGAAGAAAAGATTAGAAAATAATAATAATTATATTGAAGAAATATATTTAGATTTATATCAATCTTGGAATACATTCGATGGAGAATGTATTGAAACTAGTAAAAAAGTAGTCGGATATGAAGTTAAAAAACCAAATATAAATATTTGGATACAATTAACAAAATACGACAACAATATATGTATTATTATATGAATATTTATTTTTAAAAACTTAAAATATATTTTTATATAAATCTTTATTTTTAGAATAATAAATATTCCAAGGATAATCATTTTCGTGCTCAATTGTTAATAATGAATATAATACTAATTCATGCCCAAAAGGTTTAGAAATATCTAAATATATATCGTACATTATTTTTTTCAATAAATCTTGATTTTCAATATCTAAAAAATCATTACCTTTATATATTACAGGTCTTCCGTCAACGAAATTTTCATCAGAAAATTTCTCGTAGGAATATCGTACAGGTCTTCCGTCATATCCATAAATACATAAATTATATCCATTTTCTAATTTTTGTATTAAATCTAAATATTCGTCAGTTTTAGTAGCTAATTTTTTATACCAATAACAATAAAAATATCTACTTTCAATATATGTATATGCAGTTCCAATTCCATATTTATTATAGTAAACTGAAAATACAGGTTTATATATTTTTGGTTTTTTAATATCTATATCTTTACATATAATATCTAATTCTTTTTTTGTATATTTATGTCTATGAGGTTCTATATCTTCATACATTTTTAATAATTTATTATATCCGTGATCATTAAGATGTATATTATCCATATTAGAATAATTAATATCACAAATGTATTGTTTTGCACCTTGATAATAATTTTCAATATTTGGTATTTTTATTATTTTAACCTCATTATACGGAAAGTAAGATAATACGGGACCTAATACCATAGGCGACAAAGAACTCATTCCAAATCCATCTTTTCTATTTTGATGTTTTATATTTGGAAATACCGGATAATATCCTTTAACATAATCTATCTTTTTCATTATATACATTTTTCGAACAATCAACTTACCTTTCTTTTTTTGATCAAAATTTTGTTTTTGTATACTCTCAGCTTCTTTGAGCATATTATATATTTCAATACTTCTTTTCTCTTTTGCTTTTGGATCTTTTAATAATTCTGTTTTCGTTATATTTCTCGAATGCATACCACATCTATATCTTCCTTTTTCCTTAATACAATCCCAATATGCCCTATTTTCACATCGTTTACCTACATTTTTTCCAGATTTATAAATTGTTTCACATTGTATTTCTCCATGATATGTTGTCATTTTTTTATCATGAAATATTTTATTTTTAATTTTAGTAAAAAAATAAAATGTTTCCAAAAATTATAGTAGAAAAATATAAAATAGATAAAAAGAATGTATACGTTTTTAATGATCATCGTTTAGATGGAGGTACAAAAGGTAGAGTTGCATTAGAATTTTTAGAAATAACTATTGAAGAATATTTAATAAAACATAAAAAATATCCTATATGTATTGATTATATTGGTCCAAGATATGGGATGGCTCAAGTTGCATTATCTTTTGCAGTTTTAGATTATAAGGAAAAGTATAATACTGATCTTACTTTTAGATCTTTTACACAATGGAAAACTGGAAAAGATACAGAAGAGATGAAAATGGTTTTAGAAAATGAAGGAGAAATATATAGAATCGATAGATATGGAAAAGATAGAAAAGAAACAAATGAAAAAGATAAACCTGGATGGAAAAAAAATACAGAAGAATATTATAATAAAAACGTTCAATCTAATAAATATATTTTAGTTCCATTTGGAGGTAGAAATGATCTTTATATGGATTTATTATATGAAAATATAGAACGAAGTTTAAAAGATGTTAATTTTTGTAAAGATTTCGTAAATAATATTTGGGTTACTGCTGGATCTGGAACTTTATTAAATGTATTATTTCAAGTTTTTCCAAATGCTCATTTTAATGTCATGGTACCTGGAATGAAAATATATCCAGATCAGTTAGAAAAAATTCATTGGAAAAATAAATTACCTTGGAAAGAATATTCAAATAACTTAAATAAAGGTTATAAACCTCAATTAGATCATGTTTATCTTTATATTAATAATTATCATTTTGTAAAGGATAAATATTTGAAATATGTAAAAGATTATAAATTAGATCAATATTGGGTAGCTCATGATTTTGAAACTATAAAAACTGGATCTAAAAAATTTGCATGGAATGAAGATAAAAAACATTTACCTCCTTACGAATCTTCATTATTTTATGATTCAAAAATGTGGAAATATATAAAAAAATATGGAGAAGATGGAGATTATATTTGGAATGTTTATTAAATTTATAATTTTTAAAAAGATGTTTCTAGTAACTTATATAATAAAAGAGATTCTACATTATTATAAATGTTAATATGATTTGTTTTACTAATAATATAAAACAAAATATTATCATAAGAATGTCCTAATTTGATGTAATCTATTATATCTTTGAATATATTTACATTTTTAAATCCTGTTTTATTCAAATAACAATGTACATATTTAGTAAACTTATATATATCGTGCTCTGGTTTAAAATTGTCATACAGTATACGATTATTGAAATCTATTTTAACATCGAATAATGTTTGTAATTTTATTTCAGTTAGATTACCATTAATGAGAACTTCATATATTAACGTTTTCTCTTCTTCGAAAAATCCAACTCCTATATGATATAAATATAATGATCCATGTATATATTCGTATGTTTGATTTATCGAGTTTAAACATAATATAATTTGTAAATATACATTTACAATATCATCTAATTTCATATCTTTGATAACATCGTTAAAATCTTCTCTGTTATTGTATTCAGATACAATAGCATTAATATAACCAAAATCGTCACTAATAATAAATTGGTCATAAATATAAATAATATTATTTACTTCGTCATTTATTTCGTTTAATTTTAATTGTGTTTCGTATTCATTATTAATGTGCATCATTACTTCTCTATCTTCGCCTTCAAAATATGATATATAAAAAGAAAATATTTCATTTTCAATATAAAAGAAATATTCGTCTCTATCGTATGCTTCTTGAATTAGTTCTCTAATTTGATTTTTATTACAATTTAAAATTGACATTTTTTAAAGATTTACTAATCAAAAAATGAAAAAATTCTATTTAATATTTATTTTCTTCGTTTTAATAAAAAGTCGATCCAGTCTAGATCAAATTAAGGATTGTTCGAAAAAACATATATCACATTTAAATATCAATTAGATAATGTTGAATTAAATTCATTAAGTATACGTAAATGTCCCAATCCAAACGATATATTATTATCTTCATATATAGAAATGAGGATTAATATATAATTTGTTATCATTTTTATTTATTTTATACATTTTCTAATTTTTAAAAAAATAAATTCTTGTATAAATCTTCATTATTAGATCTGAATATATTCCAAGGATAGTCTTTAGAATTTTTTATTGTTAACAAAGAATATAATACCAATTCATGTCCAAAAGGTTTAGAAATATCTAAGTAACATTCGTAAATGTCTAAATTTTCTTCAAGGTTATCGATAGTTCTTCCGTCATCAGTTCCTTCAGAGTTATCCACTGAATAAAAATCATCAGTTCCTTCAGAGTTATCCACTGGATAACCATCAACGAAATCTTCTGAAGAAGATTTCTCGTAGGAAGATCGTACGGGTCTTCCGTCAAACCCATAAATACAAAGATTGTATCCATTTTCTAACTTTTCTTGTAATTCTATAAAATCGTCATTTTTTTCATATATGTCAGTTACTTCATCTTTATAAAAATTCTTTCCGTCATATAGTTCAACTTTATATTTATCTTCAAATCCTAAAACTAATTTTTCATACCAATGACAATATATATATCTACATTGTAAATAGGATAATCTTACTTCTTTACCATTTATATCAAAAAATAAAGAAAATAAAGGAATATTAATATTACCACTCTTTGAAATCTGTTTCAATTCTTTCTTTGAATATTTATGTCTATGTGGAACATCATCTTGATAGAATCCATTCATATCAAAAATTGTATCAGGAGAATACACTAATTGATGTTTTATATTGTCAATAAACACAAACATAAAATCTTCACTCAGTTTATAATTGTCAATTTCATTTAGAGTATAATATTCATAGTCATCATCTTCACAATCATATCCAATTTCGTGTTCAAATATTTTAGACCCTTGATGAAAATTTTCTATATTTTTAGAATCGTTTAAAGTTTCAATTTTTCCACCTAAATAAATTTGTCTTGAGTATAAAACAGGACCTAATTTCATTGGCGATAGAGAGCAACAACCAAATCCATCTTTTCTATTTTGATGCCGATTATTAGGAAAAACAGGTAAATGAGTTATTACACTATTATCCATTTCGTAGTTTATTTTTTTCATCATAAACATCTTTCGAACAATAAGTTCACCTTTTACTCCATTTTCTCTATTTTCTTCTGCAACTTTTTCAGAATCTGAAAATATTTTATTAATCTCTTCTTGTTTTTTTCTCCCAGCATTAGGATCTTTAGACAATTTCTTTCTATTTTTCTTCAGATGAACACCACAAAAATATTTCTTATCTATATTAGTACTGTCTATATCTTCCCAATAAGCATTATTTTTACATTGTTTGCCTTTGTTCTTTCCACTTTTGTACAAAGCTTGACATTTGATAGATCCATAATAAATCGACATTTTAACTTTTTTAGAAAAAAAATAATTAAAATTTCAATTAATATAATATTTATTTAAACATGTTAATGTATTGATGCTTTTAATAAAATAAAAGATAATTTTGTTTCTTCGATATAAAGATTAGGAATTTTAATAGTTTCTGTACCATTTACTTCTACAGTAATTATATTTAATATATGATCTATTATTAAATAAATATCTCTTCCAACATAATTTTACACTTTATAATTCAAATTGGATAGATTCTTTATCATTTTTCTAAAAAAAATGGAATCGTTTTTTTATATCTGTTAAATATATCATAATTTATAACTGGAACAAAAAATCAAAGATTTTCCTGACCTAGAAATTTTCAATTTCGTCGGAAAGAAAATGATAAAATTAGATTTATCAATCATTATATTATTTCCAACTATTTATTTTAATATTTTAAAACTTATTTAAAACAAACTATTTTTTAAAAAAAAATATTTAACTTTTTGAAAATTTTATTTAAAATAATAATTTTAATATATATGTATTAAAAATGAAAATAATATTAATTAAAGGTAAAATAAATTCTGGTAAAGATTATTTAACAAATTTTATAATAGATAAATTTTATAGATATTCCCATTTTGTACATTTAAAATTTGCAGGAGTATTGAAATGGTATTGTACTATTAATAAAATAATAACTAAAAATACAAATTCTAAAACAAGTTATAATAATTTTTTTGGTATAAAAAATAAAGAAGATAGATTAAATCTAATTAATATTGCAAAAAAAGTTAAATATATTGATAATGATTCATTTGTAAATTTTATAATTCAACAAATCGAAAATTATAATATTGATAATACAATATTTATA
>SDBT01020304.1_pt1 | contig 10397 bp, 5 predicted proteins | sample 2277101 | NCBI WGS metagenome assembly SDBT01 (sample SAMN10404973, study PRJNA504765) | marine sediment metagenome | isolation source: marine sediment core GS10_PC15, 103 cmbsf | place: Arctic Ocean: Southern Knipovich Ridge | collected 2010
GAGAACAAGAACTCCATCTCACCGGCTGAGATCGACATCAGTGCCGGAAGCACCGCGGTGAGGAAAGCGAACTTCGCCCCCTGTCCCCTGAAGTACCGGGTGTTGTACGGCCACAGGGACTCACGGGTCAGGTCGTCCGCCGCCAGCGCGTCCAGGGCAACACCGGCGGCGATATCGCAGGCGGCGAAGCCGGAGGTCACCCCCTCGCCGGAGAACGGCTTGTTCATGAAAGCGGCATCCCCCACCACCATCAGCCGGTTGTCCACCAGCGTGTAGGGGGGGCGCCGGTAAGGGATACGACCAACAGTGGAGCCTGCCATCTCGCCCCGGTAAGGCAGGGTAGCCACGAACTCCCGGTGGCGCTCGCGGGCAGCCTCGACGCTACCGGTCATGCCTATCCCCACTATCCTGGTGTCCCCCGGGCCGGGGGCACACCATCCCTGGCAGTGGGGATAGCTCTGTATTCCATCGGAAAGCTCTCCCTCGACGTCGCGCCACGTCTCCATGTACACGAAGATCGTGTCCTCGTCGCTTATCGGTGAATTCTTCAGCATACGCCCCGGCGGCATCATCGTGCGCACCGCGCCGTCGATCCCGGAGGCATCAATGACAAGGCGGGCCCTGACCTCGAGTTCGCCATCGGCGCCGTGTGCCCTGACGCCCTGGAGAAAGCCGTTCTCCAAGACCAGGCTCTCGATAGCGATTCCCTCCCGGATCCGAACGCCCGCCTCACGCGCATAGCGGTGTAACCTCTGGATGAACAGCGGCTTGTCCATGACCAGGGTGGGCATCCGGAAGCCGAAGGATCGACGCAGACCGGGCGCCCATATGGTCATTTCGCTCTCTGTGTGGAGGAGTTCACCGCCCGCGGGCGGAGGGATGTCGAACCTCTCGAAGGCGACCTCTTCCATGTGGAACGGCCCTATGTGGGAGCCAAGTGCCTCCAGGGATTCCTTTTCCAGCACCAGGCACTCGTAACCCGCAGCGGCCAGCTTCCGGGAGAGATAACTCCCCGCGGTCCCGGCCCCTACCACCAGTACGTCCACGTGCTCTTCAGTAACCATTACGGGTCTATGCTCCTCCGCCGGAGAGGACCGGTCAAGCCCGTGCTCATCCTGTTATGAGTGCCGCGCCTTCAGCATCTCCACGAACGCGTCCACCCTGGTCTGTAACTGGCCGATGTCACCCTGGGAGTAGTCGGTCTCTATCTTCAGCAGCGGAATGCCCTCCGCCGACAGTGCCTCGTCCACCTTCTTTTCCTCCACCATGTACGGGGTGCAGCAACTTATTGTGTAGTGGATGACACCGTCGACACCGAACTCCTTCGCCGTCTCCAGAATGTGCTCCACCCTCTCAAGGTTGGGCGTGAAGCAGGCGCAGTCTATGGTGAGGTACCTATCCACCAGGTTATCTATCATCTCGTCCAGTGTCTCCCCGCTCTCGTCCACCAGAGCCCTGAACCCCCTCTCACCAACACAGGACTCCTCGGCCACGATATCGGCCCCGGACGACTCCACGATAAACGGCAGTTTCCAGTTGGGGAGTGCCATGGGGCAACCGGAGACGACAACCCGTGGTGCCCCGTTGCCGTTCGCGCTTTCCTTTCCTTCGGCCCGGGATTCCAGCTCGTCGCAGAGTTTGTTCACGCTCCCGGTAAAGCGGACCGGATTATCGTAGAAAGCTATCTGGTTGACAAGGAGCGCGTCCCTCCCCGATATCGGCGTCGGCGAGGCCCTGCGGGCGCCGCGGAGCCGTAGCTGCGCCCTTCGCCGGTCGTTTACCGTCTTGATGGCCTCCTTGAGGTTCTCCGGGGTGATCTTCCTGCCGGTCACCCTCTCGCACACCTCCGCGAACTTGAGCACCTCCGCCTTCCAGAGCACCCTGTCCTCCTCCTCTTTCTTCTGGGGCAGCTCCATCACGTAGATCTCCTTGATGTCCTCGAGGAGCTCGTACGCCTTCTTCTTCCCGTCACAGGTCGTTTCACCTATGACTATATCGCAGGCCTTGAAGTATGGGCAGACGCCGGCCAATTCGAACCCCATGAACGACTTGATGAGGGCGCAGAGGTTACGGGGCAGGTACTCCTCGGCCTTCTCCATCCCTATCTCGGCGCCGGCACACAGGCCGACTGAAATACCACCCAGCGCCAGGATTATCTCCTCGGGGACGTAAACGCAGAACGTCCCTATCACCTTCCTTCCCTCATCCTTGGCGTCCATCAGTTCCTTGATGCGAAGCCCGTGGCACTCGGATACCACGAAGTCGAAGTACTCCATGGCGCCCGGCCTGTTCTCCTGGTGCAGGTAGACCTCCGAGTAACTATCCCCAAACACCTTCAGTAGGCCGTCGTGGCCCTCCAGGTCAAGCCCCAGTTCAGTCCACATCGGCCGGTAATCCTGTTTCTTGTCCATCTCCCCTCCTTTGTTGTTCGAACACCGGGGGAGAGTATTACTTATAAGTAAGTCTAATGCAAATGATAAGCAATTATTATAAACCCCTCTCCAGAAAGGGGTCCCGCAAGACCAGGGCGGTCTTTTTTTACCGAAGGGGCAGCATCAGGTGTAATCCCACACCATCTTCACCGCGCCTACCAGTATCACCGGCATCATGGTGAACGTGCCGATGAGCGCGACCTGGTTCATCCCGTTCTCGAACCAGTTCATCTCCAGGACCACGACGACGACGGTGTAGTAGACGAACGCGTAGACCAGCAGCGGCACCGTGTTGACCAGCTTGTCAGTTATGAGGTCCCGTTTCTGGAATATGAGGTAGAAGATGAGCACAATGAAGAACGGGGCCAGCCACCAGCCGACGAAGTTGCCGATGGGGACGCCGCCCTCCCCTTTCCAGACCCGCAGTTCCTTCAGGTAGGGGCCCCCTTCCCAGTACCACCACGGCTTCTTGCCCACCGCCTCCATCCATACGTTGGACGTGGCGAACGGGTCCACCATCATGTCCCAGGCGGTTACCATCGTGGCCGTGGCGGCGGCGATCAACACCGCCCACAGGGTCTTCCCCCACCAGGAGCGGACGCGCTGCTCGCCCTTCATGCCGACAAGCCAGTTGATGAGCATGAACGCGGAGTATATGACCACCGACCAGGTGACTATGATGAGAACCGGGACCCCCCCGATACGCGGGTAAAGCGTGTCGGTGTACTTGTAATGACCGAAGAACCACGCGTAGTTGTGACCGATGAACTCGCAGAACCAGCTTATCGCCCAGGCAATCAGGAAGAACGCCACCGTCTGCCGCACACCCTTGACCATCACCGAATGCCAGATGACCAAGGCCAGCATCGAGAGCATGGCGAACGCCACCGCCTCGGGTCGCAGCGGTATGTCGTGCCTGGCCCACGACACCAGGTGCACCAGGGTAGTCATCAGGATGTAGGCCACCACAACCGCTATTATCGCCTTGTGAGTCTTCGGCGAGTCCTTCCAGGCGCTGACTATCGAGTACCGCTTCCGGTCCAGATCATCAACCGTTTCAGTCTCCATGCCCATCCTCTCCTGGTGTTCGGTTCCTCACCGGACACGGCACGCGGCCCTACCACCTACTTGCCCTTGAACTCCGGCTCTCTCTTCTGTAAGAACGCCGTTATTCCCTCGACCACGTCGGCGGTGCTGACCGCGAGCCCCTGCATCATCGATTCACGGTCCAGTGCCGTCTCCAGGTCCGATTCGAAGGAGTTGTTAAGCATGTTCTTTATCATGCCGATTGAGCGGGTCGGCCCTGCCGCCAGGCGCCCCGCGTACTCCATCGTCTCGTCCATCAGCTTCGCCGGCGGGACCACCCGTATGACGACCCCCAGTTCCAGGGCCCTGTCCGCCACCAGCGGCTCGCCGGTGAACATCAGTTCCTTGGCCCGGTTTAACCCTATGATCCGCGGGAGGAAGTAAGACCCCCCGCAGTCCACCACCAGCCCCCGGCGGACGAATACCTGGATGAACCTCGCGGTCTCCGAGGCAATCAGGAGGTCACAGGCGAGCGCGAAGTTGCAGCCGCCGCCGGCGGCGTCCCCGTTTATCGCACCGATAATCGGTTTCTCGATTCCGCACATGGCGGTGATCATCCGTGAGTACGCCTGCGCGGTGATCTTCATGCCCATTGGGGTAGCCGCGTCCTCACGTCCTCCTCCGCCGCCGAGGTCCGCTCCACCGCAGAAAGCCTTGCCTTTCCCGGTGATGACGATCGCCCGCACCTCGTCGTCCATCTCCAGCAGCCGTATCCGCCGGTCCATCTCCACGACCATGCCCAGCGTCAGCGCGTTCAGCTTGTCGGGCCGGTTCAGGGTGATGACCTCGACTGCCCCTTTCCTCTTAAAGATCACGTCTTCCATCTCATCTCCTTTGTATTCCCTGTGTCGGCCGTTATTCTATATGAGAATCGCCGGAAACTGCATTTCACATAGAATAGGGAAACGACGCGATCGACACCGCGTCAAACAGATAACAGGGGGGTTTCTTTGCGCGATGATGCTCTTTGAGAGGTCTATCGATATCGAGGTCAACGAGGAGGACGGGAATGTACGGGTCAGGGGAACCCTGGTAGACGGGCGGCTGGGGGAAAGCCTTCACCGGCTGGAAGTGGAGATGCTTGTTTCCGTCATGGACGGTGAGATACTGGAGATAAGCGGCTCGATGCCAGAGGTCCCCATGGAGGAGTGCGCGGAGGGGCTCCGGGTGCTGGACGAGATGCTTGGAGAGAAGATAATGCCTGGCTTCACCGACCTGGTGCGGCGGACCGTCGGCTCCAGCAAGGGCTGCACCCACCTCGCCTCCCTGCTGATTAACATGGGAAACGTAAGCGTCCAGGGCAGGGGCGCCTTCGTCCGCAGGCATTTTACCGATGAGGAGTCCTCGATGTCAGCGATGCGCCACGCCGCCCGGGACCTCGGCCTGCTCGACAGTTGCGTCTGCTGGGGGGAGGACGGCCCGATCCTCGGCCGCCGGAAAGAGTAATTCCGATATAATAGGAGTGCCCAACGAGAGCCCTGGGAAGCATCTCTACAGCAAGACGATTTCGGTAAGAACAGAAAGGTAGTTGCAGTGTTTCTGAACAGAAAGCCCCATCAGTTGCTCACTGTCTTGGTAGCCGCAGGAATCGCCCTGGCAACGGTACTGGTTCTACTGCCGCCACTGGGCGAAGCGGCGCAAGGGTTCGCCCTTCGGTCCTCTATGGATCAGGGGGACGTCTCCCGCCTCCAGTCGAAGGTCTGGTACCTGGCCGAGGGGTACACGGCGAAGGGCTTCGATACTTGGGTCCTGGTGCAGAACCCGGGAGATGAGGACGCCGACGTAACCATGGAGTTCCAGCTGCCTGAAGGCGCCAGTGCCGACCCCTATTCGTTCACGTTGCCCGCCGGCACCCGGAAGAGCATCCGCCTGGACGACCTCCCGGGACTCTCCAACACCGAGGTCTCCACCATGGTGACCTCCACCAGGGCGGTATTCGTACAAAGGTCTGTTTACTTCGACCAGGAGGGAGTACAGGGCAGCACCAGCACAGTGGGTAGTGTTTGCCCCGACTTCGACTGGTTCTTTGCCGAGGGGTACACCGGGGGCCTCTTTGATACCTACATCCTGGTGCAGAACCCCGGCGACAGGGCGGCGCAGGTGACCCTCACCTTCCAACTTCCCCCCGGGGCGAACGCCGAGCCGTACACCATAGAGGTACCACCGTTCAGCCGCCGGACGATCGATCTTCGCGACCTCCCCGGCCTGGGCTCGACCAACGTTTCCACCCGTATCGCCGCGACTCAGCCGGTGGTAGCGGAAAGGGCCATGTACTTCGACTACTACGGCGTGGACGGCGGAGATTGCGCGATGGGTCTGACCTGCCCGGACCAGGAGTTCTACATTCCCGAGGGGTATACCGGTGGGAGTTTCGACACCTTCATCCTGTTGCAGAACCCCGCAGCCGACGATGCGGACGTCACCCTGGAGTTCCAGCTCCCGAATGGGAACAGCGCCGACAAACACTCTCTCAAGCTCTCCGGCAACACCCGCCACACGATACAGCTCGACCTATTGCCCGGCCTGGACGAGACCGAGGTCGCCACCGTGGTAACCTCCAACAAGCCGGTGGTGGTCGAGCGCGCCATGTACTTCGACTACAACGGTATAGAAGGTGGTAGCTGCTCGCAGGCCTGCGACTCGGTGAGCGACCTGTGGCAGGTGACCGAGGGGTGCACCAGAGAAGGATTCGACACCTACGTCCTGGTACAGAACCTGGGCGACGATGCCGCCAACGTTACGCTGGAATTCCAGCTGGCGCCCGGGTTCGCCTTCTACCCTTACGAGCTGAAGGTGCCGGCGAACTCACGAGAGACCGTCCATCTCAACCAGATCGAAGGCTTCCCGGAGACCGATGTCTCCACCACCGTTCGCTCCGATGTGCCGGTGATAGTGGAGTCTTCGATGTACTTCGACCACATGGGTTCGCGAGGCGGGCACTCCTCGCTTGGCCATATCCCCAACATCCTCATGCCTGACGGGGTTATGCTGGATACGGAGACCGAAGCCCTGGTCTCCTCAGCGGCCGGTGACAAGGTCGTGTTCTCCGGCACCAACGACCTGGTGGAGTCCCTCGATGTCGGCGACGTCGTCTGCGCCTTTCCGTGCGAGGGGGCGCCGAGCGGCTTCCTCCGCAAAGTGAACGACGTGCAGAGGGCCGGTGGCAAGACCACCCTCACCACGGAGCAGGCGGCTCTCCAGGAGTTGGTTCGCTACGGTAACTTCTACGGAAGCAGTGACGGCGTGACGGGCGAGGCCGTCGGAACAAGCTGCACCTTCCCCTTCGACATAGACCTGGACAACTGCGGCGATCTCAAGGGGCAGGTCACCCTCAGGGTGGATATCGACATCTCCATACACATCAAGTGGAAGTGGCATATCATCCCGGTCGGGTTCACGTTCAAGATCAGCGCCGGCGTAGATGAGTCGTTCAGCCTGGACCTCACCGCCACCAGGGACTTCAGCTTAAAAGAGGAGGTCAAGGTCGGCACCTTCGACCTTCCAGTAATAGTTGCCGGGCCCCTGGTGTTCTTCCCCAAGGTCAACGTTTACGTGGGCTTTGACGGCAACCTGCGGGCGGGCACCAACCTGTCCTGCTCCGAGTCGCTGTCAGCCGAAGCCGGCTTCGGTTACGACGACGGTTGGTATACCATCGCGAAATTTGACTCCCAGGCTTCCGCCGACGCCAGCATCCCTTACAAGCCCATGGATGCCAAGCCGTACGTGAAGGAGGAGATCGAGTGCCTGCTCTACGACATAGTAGGCCCCTATATCGACCTGGTGGAGTACATACGGCTCCACTCCGACCCCAACGCGGACCCCTGGTGGACCATCTACGCCGGTCTGCAGAGTGACGGTGGCATCGACATCGACCTGATAATATGGGACCTCAAGTGGCACGGGGAGATCTTCAGCAAGGAGTGGGCTATCGCCCAGGCCCCGCCCAAGCCGAAGATATCCTCCCTGTCACCTCCATCGGGACCGGCAGGAACCGAGGTTACCGTATCCGGTTCGGACTTCGGGGACGCACAGGGTGGATCCACCGTTTCGTTCGGCCCCTGGAAGGTTACCGACTACGTCTCCTGGTCCGGCGACAGGATAATCTGTAAGGTGCCCGAGAGCGCTTGCGGCGTCACGCCGGTCACCGTGACCAACGCCGGGGGGGTATCCGACCCGGTTGACTTCAGCGTGATACCTTACATAGATCACATAAGCACCCACTCGGGTACGGCTGGGAGCCACGTTATGATTGGTGGTACCGGCTTCGGTAGCGACCAGGGAAGTTCCTACGTCTCATTCGGCCCGTGGCCTGCAACGGATGAACACTGGACGAACTTCCTGATAGTGTGCAAGGTGCCGCTTGCTGCCTCCGGCGTCGCGCCGGTCACCGTTACCACTAATGGTGGAATCTCCAACGCGGTTGACTTCAGCGTGACCCCCTTCATCGACAACATAGACCCAATATCGGGAATAGTGGGTACTCAAGTCACCATCGACGGGTCCGCCTTCGGCGATAGCCAGGGGGGCTCCAGCGTGTCGTTCGGTCCCTGGCAGATAACCGAGTACGTATCGTGGTCGGACAACCAGGTTGTGTGCAAGGTGCCCGCGGGCGCCTTCGGCGTGACTCCGGTCACGGTTAACACCACCGGTGGGACCTCGATTGCGGTAAACTTCAGCGTGGTACCCAACATCGACGGCATGGCCCCAACATCGGGGATAGTGGGGACCCATGTCACCATCACCGGCTCCGCCTTCGGGGACACCCGGGACGGCTCCAGCGTGTCGTTCGGCCCCTGGGAAGTGTCAGAGTACGTGAAGTGGTCGGACAACCATGTGGTATGCAAGGTGCCCGCGGACGCGGCAGGCGTCACGCCGGTATCCGTTACCACCACCGGTGGGACATCGAGCGCGGCAAACTTCAGCGTGGTGCCCAACATTGACAGCGTGGATCCCCCCTCGGGGATAGTGGGGTCTCAAGTTGCCATAACCGGCTCCGCCTTCGGGGATACGCGGGACAATTCCTTCGTTTCATTCGGCCCCTGGGAAGTGACCGACTACGTCTCATGGTCGAACAACAGGGTGTTATGCAAGGTGCCCGCTCCCGCGTTCGGTGACGTCGAAATCAACGTCACCACCGGCGGCGGAACATCGGTCGGGATGCCGTTCGGGGTGCTCCCGCACATCAACGGCCTGGACCCGAACGCCGGAGCGATGGACAGCGAGGTTACCTTGAATGGGTCAGCCTTCGGCTCGGAGCGTGGGAAATCGCTGGTGATCTTCGGTACCACCGAGGCCGGTGAGTACATCTCCTGGTCCGATGACGAGATAAAGTGCAAGGTTCCCAAAGGGCCCACCGGCGGCCTGGTCAAGGTGGTAACTGGTGCCGGCTCCAGCAACGGCAGGGAGTTCACCGTGCTGACACCAACCTGGTACCTTGCCGAAGGGAGCACGGCCTGGGGATTCAACACGTACTTCACGATAGAGAACCCCAACCCCGAGCAGGTAACGGCCGACGTAGATTACATGACTCTCGATGGGCCGGCGAAGGCGCCGCGGATAACGCTCCCCGGGAATAGCCAGACGACCGTCGACCCCCGCGCCCACCTCGGCTGGGACACAGACTTCTCCACCCAAGTTACCTGCGTGGAGGGTAAAACCATCGCGGTGGACCGGACCATGCAGTGGACGGGAGAAGGCGCACCTTCCCCGGACGGCCACTCCTCCATCGGCGTGATCGCGCCGGCGAGGCAGTGGTTCATGCCCGAGGGCTCGAGCGCCTGGGGCTTCGAGTGCTGGCTCCTCATTCAGAACCCCAACGAAAGTGAAGCTTCCTGTGAAGTCACCTACATGATCGAGGGTGAAGGCCCGCGGACGTTCACCAAGAAGGTGCCGCCGAACTCGCGGCGCAGTTACAGTATGACCGACGACATCGGGGCAGCCGACGCCTCTATCCGGGTGGAGTCCGACCTGCCGGTTATCCCCGAGAGGTCCATGTACCGAAACGCCAGGAGAGAGGGCCACGACTCCATCGGGACCACCCTCCCGGCTCAGGGTTACTACATCGCCATCAAGGGAAAGGGGCTGTCACACGACTGCTACCTGGCCGAAGGCAGTACCAAATGGGGCTTCACCACCTACGTGCTGGTCATGAACCCCAACGAAGAGGACGCGCTGGTGACGATCGTCTACCACGAGGAGAAAGGCCCGGTACCCCAGGAGAGCTTCGTGATGCCGCCCAACTCCAGGAAGACCGTACGGGTCAACGACATCCTCCCCGGAAAAGACTTCTCCATACACGTCCACGGGGACAAACCGGTGACGGCGGAAAGGGCCATGTACTGGGGAGAGATGACCCCACTGGGCCAGGCGTGCCACGGGACGATAGGGATGACCGATACCCACAACACTTTCTACTTCCCCGACGGTCAGACCTCCGACGGGCGTGAGACGTACACACTGGTCCAGAACCCGAACGCGGGGCCGGTCGATGTCCAGATCTCCTACCTGTCGGCGGAAGGGAAGATCGAGGTCACGTTCACCGAGGTAATCCCTGGCGGCTCCAGGAGGACGTACCCGCTGTCGGACATGATAGAGGAGAATAGAGCGGCCATCCTTGTCGAATGCAAGACCCCCGGCAAGCGAATAATGGCCGAGCGTGCCATGTACTGGAACAACCGCGGTGCCGGCACCTGCACTATCGGTGGCTTCGAAGACAGATCACTCTAGACGCGCAAACGCGTCGCTGGTGCCACGCGTCGCTGGTGCCTGGCACTGTTGGCGCGTTTTGCGTCGCTGGTGCCTGGCACTGTTTTGGTACCTTTGTTGCATTTAGCTTGTAATGCTTGTAGAATGTCTTCATGGGCAGACCACAGCGAGTTC
>SDBT01020305.1_pt1 | contig 10397 bp, 9 predicted proteins | sample 2277101 | NCBI WGS metagenome assembly SDBT01 (sample SAMN10404973, study PRJNA504765) | marine sediment metagenome | isolation source: marine sediment core GS10_PC15, 103 cmbsf | place: Arctic Ocean: Southern Knipovich Ridge | collected 2010
TTTGAACTGATTTAATTAACTAAAATTAACAAAATAATACCAAATAAAACAAAACAGTAATAATGTATCGGAAATGACGATTAATATAGCGTATTACAATAAATCTTGATTACCTATAAAAAATTATTAACAAAAGAAAAAAGTACGAAAAAAAATATATAAATTAATACCCTATTGGGCATTGTTATGATTCAGTCATTCGTCGATCATATCTAAGAGCTGTTGTTCGGTGATGATATTTGTGCCTTCTTGATCTCGTGCAGTTTTATATTTAGTAGTTTCTTCGGTACTATTGGTTAATTCTTCTGCTTGGGCTCTATTATCAAAATGTTCCAATTTACCTGTAACGCAAAAACTTAACCCGGCTAACTTATTACTTGACATAATCTTTTCCTCCATTTTTATTTTAATTTTATTTAGATCTAATAATTGTTCCATTTCAGGATACATTTTTTCTAACCCATCAAGTAAATAATCTGCTGTTATTTCTGCAAATCCATCCACTTTTGACAGTTCATGTATTATCATTTATTCCATCAAAAAAATAAACAATGGTTCAGAATTAGAAATAACATGGGAAATTGATGCTGCTGCCCGAGAAGAATACTTGAAGAACTTCGGTAAATCACTCATTTTTTCTAATAGAAACGAGTGGAGTACTTTAGAAATCGTTAAGACCTATCGAGCGCAAATCGACGTTGAGCGGCAATTTAAGGAATTGAATAAAAGAGGCAGGATCAGCGTCATGCCCATGTATGTCTGGACAGATGAGATGATAAGGGTGCACGTGTTTATTAGCGTGTTAGCCTTGCTTCTTTCTAATTTACTCTATCGGAAGATACAACAAGGAGGAATTATTAGCTCCAAGGAGGCATGTTTTGAAGTCCTTGAAGATATTAAAGAGATTCGCTTATATTACGATGATAAGGGTCCTCCTGATGTGCTTCTTACCCGAATGTCTGCTTTACAACGTAAATTGTTCAAGATCCTGGACTTAAAGCGATTTAAGGAAAAATAATTTTTGAATGGTGGCAAAAAAAAAAGATTCTTTAATTAGAAGCCATAAGATCCCATAATAGAATTTAACTTTGAAAGTCAAGTATTCCTAAAAAAAAATTTGATAATATATGAATGAAGATTTCGATGAAGATTTTGATTTCGAAGAAGAATATTATAATGGACCTATTAGATGTGATTATTGCTACGGTGATTATGAAGCACTTGAAATGTCATATTGCGAGGATCCGGAGAGTGATGAAATAAAACGCGAAGTATATGTTAATTTGCATAACATATGTGATTCTTGCTGTCAACAACGCGTTCAAGAAGAAGGATGCATTTATAAATCCTGTTCAGTGTTTCAAGAGAAGTTCGTGAGTGTCCGAAATGAAAAAGTGAGAATTAGTTTCGGAAAACTTGATTTAAGAAATAAGAATATTTCGTATCTAAATGAAATAATAGGTTTAGAAAAATTAGAAAAATTTTCTCATCTTGATTTATCATCAAACAATTTTATGACGATCGATGGTCAGGGGATTTTAGAGGGATTATATGAATTAGAGCTCTATGAAAATCCAATAAAAAAAATAAGTAATTTGAAGAACTTAAATACTTTACAAAAATTAGGCCTAGGACATTGTCAAATAGAAGATCTTACTGGTCTAAGTGAATTCAAAGATTTGAGATGGCTTGATTTATTTAATAATAAAATTGTTAGTCTTATTCCATTGAAGGGATTAGATCATTTGAATTATCTTCATCTAGGTAAAAATTTAATCAAAGATTTGGAAGGCCTTGAAAATTTAATCAGTTTGGAAACATTAATTCTTCATGAGAACAATATTACTGATATTTCTCATATTGAAAATCTTATTAATTTAGAAGATCTTGTCTTAAGAGATAATTTAATCTTTAATATTAGTAAGCTAGCTAACTTAAAAAAATTAAAAAAAATCGACCTTCTCAACAATCAAGTATCTGATATTAGTGTCTTAAATCAAATGAAATCACTACAAGATATCTATTTAACTCACAATAAGATTTCAGACATTCAAGTTTTGAAGGATCTTCCCAATTTAAACTGTCTTGATGTAAGCTTTAACAAAATTACAGATTTATTTGGTCTAGAAAATTTCGAACATTTAAAAGAATTAAGCTTATTTGAAAATCCGTTAACGGTACATGATGAATATATGGTTCGCAGTGGGGGAGGAGTTAAAAGATTGGCTCATTACTGTAGACAGAAAAAAAAGGGGGAGACATTTTATTTGGATTTCTATGATAAAACCCTTAATTACTATGAAAATCTAAAGATATTTAAAGAAAAACTCAGTAAGACAAAAATCGAAGACTTCATTAATATTGGAACTCATTTAGAGTATAAAAAAATTAGCGCTATGCAAAACACAGTATTTATTGAAGAAAAACCTGAAGAATTGAAATTAAATGAAATTAATAAATCAATAAAGGAAATTCAAGTTCATTTAATTCAACTTCATTCTTTAAAGGGGATTGAATTTTCTCATGAAGATAAAAAACAATATTTTTATTTTTTCCTAAGTCATTTTTGGGAGATTAAAGAGAATAATAGGAAACAAGCATTAATATATGGAGACTTTGAACCAAGAATCATCAATAAAATTAATGAAATGCTTTCTTTATCTATCGATAACAACCCTAAACCCTATATACTTATGTTTCCAGAAAACTCAATATCTTATTCAGCGATTGAAAATTTAGTTAATTTTTCAAAGAAGAATGAAGTTCTTATCGTTGGAGGATTAGAACATAAAAGATTAGAATCAAAACATAAAAATGAAGCTATTATTATTGACAAGGGAATTGTCGGGTACCAAGAAAAGCAAACTCCTGTTAGAATTGGAAATGTTTTTGAAGATATAGATTGTAACATCTTTCCAAGAATAAAAATATTTGAAACATCTATCGGTAAAATCTCAGTCTTCATTTGCCGGGATTTTCTTAGGTTAAGTGACATTATCCCTTATTGGGCAATGAAATTCAAAGTAGATTATATTTTTATCCCCTCATTATCAAGCAAAGTACTTCCTTTCCATTATGATATGCTCCGATCACTTAAATACTCAGATTATCCCGATTTAAACATAATTTATTGCAATGTAGGAGACTATGGAGGTTCAGAAATCTTTTCTATACCTGAACTGAAGAGAATTGAAGCTCATTTTAAAAGAAAAGCTATCAATAACCTTGGAGAAATTATAGTTAAGAGAAGCATAATAAATAAATATTATCAAACAAAGACGGTAATAAAAGAATATGATCGTAGATTTAGAGTATATTCTCGTGAATAAAGTTTGTTAAAAACTTATTTTTAGCAAACAATTATCTTCTTTTTGATTTTTATAATTCTTTATAATTCGGATGTTGAATAATTCAAGGTATAGAACCTCGTGTCATTCCTATATATGTCTGTTCTAGTAATTGATATTCTCTATCTATCTGATCTCCACATTCATTCCGAATTTTTTTTATTAAATCATTATTATTGTTTTTTAATATAATATGTCGGTCAGCAAATATATAAAAGATTCTATTAATTTCCATTATTCGACTTTCATCATAAATATCCTCATAATGTATTAGTAGTTCTTTTCTTTTTGTATCGAAATTTTGAATTATTATTAGATGTTCTGTGGAAATTGGAAACATAATTGTTGATTGTCCTTTTTTTATAAATAAGGATGGTTCTAATTTATTTTGAGATTTTAAAACAGTTGGTATAAATTCTACATAATTATATACTACAGGACAATCTGAGGTAATAAATTGGCTATCTGTGAAATTAGTTGCTAAGGTACATTGAGACAAATGAAGCATTTCGCTTAATCTGTTACTAGTTATTATTCCAGCTTGTAATTCTTGTAGTGACATTTTGGAAACTTTTGCTGGTTTTTTAACATTTGCAAAATGAAAAAAGGAGTCTTTAAACTCATCCTCATCCATATCTTTTAAAAAAATTTGATCTTTCTTCAATTTTTCTTGGAATTTTGGAGTCCGGACTAATTGATTCACAATAAATTGATAAACAGGAGCGATTTCGATAAATCCAATTGGTTTGGCTGATCTAAATTTTTTAAATTCTTTCTTAACTTTGTTTTCTATTTCCGTTTCAAATTGTTCTATTACTGGAGAATAAAATCTCTTTTTAACCGCTATATTTACTACTGACCTTAAAGTAAGTTTATTGTTTTTTTTTTTATCATGAACATATACACAATAATCTTTTTGTTTTGGAGGTCTATAAGTCTCTATGGTATAGTTTGATAGCTTTTTCTCATATTTTGGACACAATATAGCAAAATTTTGAAGGTAAACTACAGGACAAGTATGTGATCTAATTATTTCTTGCATCTTGATTCCATTTTCATATAGTTTTCTTTAATAAAGCAATAAAAAATAGCTTCTTTTCTATAAATCAAAAAAATAGGATAATTTTGTAATTAAGGTATGAAATAAATATTGTTTCAGAAATATTTAAGTTATATGTGGGAATTTAATAATGACAGGATTATGCTTCTTACTACTAATAATGTTATTACTTCTGTATATATAAAAACTTCGCAAAATGCCGGTTTCACGGGCATTCTATTGAGTTCATTATTTGCCATTTCTGGCTTTTCCGACTCTTCCATGTTTACTAGCTAAGTGTCTAGTTAGGCTCGATCTCCACTTGGTTTTAAAATTGCAATAAGGACATTCATGCCATTTCACACCATTGTTATGTCTATTAGCAAGGTGAACAGTTAGACTTCCTTTTTCCTTAACTCTGTAGTCGCAATAAGGACAATCAACCCATTGTTTCTGATAATTTCTTTTATAGGATAGGGAAGTGATCTCATTCAAAAGATTTATTTTTTTGACTTTTTTTATTATGAGATCTTGTTATTTTCCTTTAAGAAGCATAGTTTTTAATCGCGGATATAACCATGAAAAGTTGGTTTTATATTCTCTTGGCCAATAATAACCTTTTAAAGATCTAATTTGTCGCGCTAATTTATGAAACACAAGATCGTTTATTTTTCTATTAATATTCAGCTCTTTAAGAAAGGCAATAGTATGATCTCCTATATCTTTTGACTTATTAAAGATTTGGTCAATTGGGATATGACTGATATAAAATCGAAAAAGAATGCTGTAGTGGGATCTCCAAAAATGATGGTCTTGACAGACAAACCATAAATTGTCGTCAAGTTTACAAAACTCCCAGTTGAAAAATTTACACAAGGCGTAAATTCGGCTTTTCAATGAAGAAAATTGATGTTGAGTGTAATTCATGAATTCTGCATCTTTTAATAATATAGGCTGGTATAGATGATTCCAAGTAATTAATCCAAGTGCACTAATATATTCTCTATTAGCTTTATTATTATTGATTTTAGATAGAACTTCATATAAATCTCTAATAAAAATACTAAATTTCTCAGACCATATCTTTAATACTTCAGGATATATACTTAAATGATTAATTTTTCCGATTTTAGAGACAATATCGTTTAATTGAAATTTAAAATTATCTGGAATTGAATGTTCTGGTTTCTCCAATAGTTTTTTCCAGACTTTCCAACCAAAACTAGTTACTAAATATGAGCAAGATTTGTCATCTTTCATTAAAATATCATTATCAACTAATTTAGGAAGAAGATTATAAAATGCGGAGGAACGGATTATAGCTGTTTTTCCTTCAGTCAATCTGAGTAATAGTTCTTGATTTGGAATATTTCTTCCAGAATCCATATAAGGATCGAATTGTAGGATAATTTTTTTCAGACTATACTGTAAATTTTTTATCATGCCTGAGACTTTACGGTAGATATCATTAGGGCTCATTATGGCATCCCCATAACGATTTGAGATGCGATATCCATAATAATAGCTATTTTAGCCATATAATTCGCAAAGGTTTTATCATTGCTTTCATAAATCCAATCTGGTGCAAGATCATTACACTCTCGACGTAAACCATCCATTTTATCTTCAAATAACTGAAGAGCATTTGACAAGTTCTTAAAATTTAAGGATTTTTTCTGCTTTTTAAAAATTCTAATAATCAAGCTTAAGAGATCTTTAATACGTAAATCGCAATGCTTCTCAAATTCATTATGCTCGATTGCAAGATCTACTAAGGCCACAGCTCCAGTTATACTACCTCCAATTGCAACCCCCTTTACAATTCCTTTTAATATTTCTTTTAGTCCTTGTCCTGATTTGGAAAGACCACCAAAAAAGCCCCCAATGATTAATCCTGCACCCATTAATGTTGGAATTGGGTTTGACTTAGAGAAAGGTGCATGATGAGGTGTACCCCAATCAGCAATATAATGGAATGACCATCCTAAATACTTAGCCCATGCATTATCACCTATTTTATATGCATTTAATGCTTCCATGATTGACCTTACCGCTAATTCCTTAGCTCTAATTCCGTGATTTATGAGCCATTCAACAGGAACGATTAGGTTATTAAGGAAATCGTTGGCAATCAATTCAATATTTATCTTGTCAGGCTCTACAGAGGATTCAATTAGAACCTCAAGGAGGTCATTATATATTGGAGTTGATCCAAAAGTTCCAACAATGTCAGCTAATGTCTTATGAGAGTCATCTTTCAAAATCAATCCCTTTTTTTACTAATACTATTATATTAATAATGGAATTTCAGAGTATTTAAGGATTCCAGTCCATTCTGGAGTTACATTTTACCATTAAATTAAGTAGTTGAAGTGCATGAATTCAGCTTTTACTAAAATTTGCTTTCTGTTCTCTTAATTTAGGTTTTATCGTATCCTATATTTCAAATATCAATTCAGTAAATATCTTAAGAATTTTTCCAATTAATTAGGGATTTTTCCTATTTCTAATAAAACCAAAAAGATTGTAGTAAATAATAGGATTATGGGTTGGAGTATTAGTCAAAGTGAATAAATGGATAAGACGTGTTTTAAATCTCTATCTCTTAAAATCAGAGAATATATCAAAGCCAAATAAAATGACCTTAAAAATTTTAATCCCGACTATTATCTAAAAACCAACTCTCAATGTTGTCTTTTCTATAGGATAAAACAAATAAATTTTTAAAATTATAAGTTAAGTAGAAATAATCTATAAAACGTTATTATAGTAATGAAAATTAAATTACATAAATTAAGTTAAATTAATCTCTATGTTATTATTTTAAAAAAAAAATTATACAAAACATGAATGTTATTGATTTAATTGATGAAATCGATAAAAATCTAAATAATAAAAGAAGGTTATTTAGCAATCTCAATAGAGTAATGGAAATTGCATCAGTATTTAATCATCAAGAGATTATCGATTGGGTTAATAAAGAACTTTATGGATATAGAACGGAAGATAACATTCCTCCCTATAGAAAAATTGAAGTTATAATACACAAAGAAGAATCATTACTCATACCAGAAAGAAGTTATCTTGATTCCAAATTTTTATTAAGACCAATTAAGGAAATAGTTAAAGATAGCAAAAAAAAAGTCTCCTTCAAAAACGATGAGAATATCTGGGGGACAGGTATTACAATTGAAATTAAAAAATCAATGTTTAAGCAGATAATTGAGGGTGTAAAGTCTAAAATCAAAACAGATATATTAAAAGTCTCAAAAGAACATAATCTTAGCAGAGAAAAAAATAAAGTATTAAAAAAATATGAAGATAAAAAAAATCGAGAATTAAAGGAATTAGAAACTTCAGAGCTTTCATCGTATCTTAAAAATGATAAAGAAAAGAAAATATTTAAGAAAAATATTGAATCATATCTAAATTTTGAACATTCCCATAATTATAAATATTGCATGATTTCTATAGGTTCAATTATAGAATTTCTTTTAATAAGATATTGTAAGATAAAGAATATCTCTCCTGAATTATATAATAAAAAAAAAGGGAAAAATTTTGTGAATTTTCTTGAAGCCGCAATTAAAAATGATATTTTTGGAGAGAAATCAAGATGGCAAATTGTACAATCTCATATCCGAGATTTTAGAAATTATGTACATATTTCAAAAGAAGTTAATAGTACAGAAATTGACCAAAAATGGTATAAAACTATGAAACCAATTTTTGAAGTTTTATATAATCACTTCAAAAGAAATAAAATTAATGATTTAACATTTAAGGATAACAATTACCGATTAAAAGAAGATGAGAATTTGAATAATTAAAGCTAAAAATGAAAATAAATATAACTTGATTTTTAACAAATTATTTAATAAGAAATTTTTTACATTTATATTTTAAAATGAAAAGCATTCTTCCTTTTTGTTTCATTCTAATCTATAATACATATTTCTTTCTATTCTATTATTGTTATAGTTTTCCTTTTTTTAATTTTCAGATTTAAATAAATAAATATTTAATAATTAAAAATAAAAGAATAAACATCATATAATAAAAATGGGAATAATTAAATTTGGGATTACCCATTATTTTAAATTTATGAATAGAGACCAAATGAAAATAAAATATTATTATTTCTATTGTATTATTAATAGTAATTAATTCTAAGAGTATTAAAAAAAATTAAGAATTTTTTATTGTGTTGTAGATCCAGAGTTTCCTGAAAAATAAAATAGTGTTTTTTAAATCTATTATACAGAAAAACACGGATTATAAATCAAATGTTAAATATAAGCGAAAAACTTAATCAATTAGAACAAAAAGCTGCTGATATTGAAACTTTAGCTGTACACTTTATAAATAAAGCCCCTTTAAAATATTATCATAAACTTGACACATATGGTTGGGATAACAATAATTTGCCTAACGAAATAATTGAAGTTCAACAAAAATTAATTTCAAATTATATATCTTGGTTTAATTCTTCTGAAGAATTAGTTAAAAAAGAAATTCCTGACAAAATTGAGGAATTTAAGAAATATTACGATAAGGGGGGTCGTGGTGATGGAATAATTGATATTTTACAACTTAATGTTAGCATGTTGTTAGATAGTAGAGAAGCTACTCTAGGCGAGTTTAGGAGACATTTTAGGATACAAAGGAGTATAGTTAATAGCATAGAGGGATTGGGAGTATCTAGCACTGATTTGAATTCATATCTAAATAATTTACTATCTAGATTTCATATTTTTGCTAAACAATTAGAAAGAAAACCCCATAAAAAGTCTTCATTTTACTCCTTAAATTTGAAAATTAATAATGAATATGATGTACAACATTTATTACACACAATTTTAAAATTAAAATTTGATGATATTAGGGTAGAAGAATATACACCCAGCTATGCAGGAGGAAGCACAAAGATGGATTTCTTATTAAAAGACTATCAAATTGTAATAGAAACAAAAGTAACAAGTGAGAGCCTAAGGGACAAAGAGATTGGAAAACAATTAATACAGGATATTGCAAAATATACTGCTCATCAAGATTGTAAGACTCTTTACTGTTTTATATATGATCCAGATGGTCAAATTATAAATCCAGATGGGTTAATTAAAGATTTAAGTAAAGACGATGAGGATTTAAATGTAATTATTATTATAAATCCATAATAATCTATTAATTGATTTTATTCTTTTTAAAATGTGATAAGGTGGTGACTGACCAAGCAAATTTTGTTTACCTTATTAACTGTGGGAGAGTTTTTACCTGTATAGTATTTTAAAAACTCTAATTCGAATCTGTACCGAATTCGTAAATGTTTAAAAAAAGCAAAAATTGGAAGGACATCATCACAGAACATTAATAGGATTCAGTCTACTTTAGAAAAAAAATATGAAGAGAAGCTAATAAGAATTTTAAGTGAAGATTATTCCAAACCTCGAAAAAGTAAAAAGCAAAGATATCTCAAATTGGTAACCCCTGATATTAAAAGGTATATTATACAGTATACTTACCACGAAAAATTCATTCATATAGAATGCAAATGCTCTGCGCTTCTACCAAAATACCGCCAATTAAGAGAGGAAGCCAAAAATGAACTAAAAAGGATTATCTCTTTAGTATATCGCTAAGGATCTATGGCATATCATTTGCTTATTTAATTTTAGAAATAATAAGAAATTAGCTAAAAAATAAATAGGTATGTTTTCTTATTCATCAAAATCCAAAAAGTCAATATGAGGATTACTTAAAGAGGATGAGAGAAGCAATCGATTCTGGAAATATCGAAAAGTTTCTCAAAGATCAAATGGTTGATCATAGTGATAAAGAAGATGTAGAGAAAAAATTTTTCTTTTAAATAAAAGCATAAATATTGGATTTTAAGAAAATTTTACAGTCCTTTGATTTAAAATAGATAATAATTGATAATGGTAATATATCAAAAAAAAAGTAAATTGGTAAAGAGGGATGACAATCTCACGTTTGGATAAATGGATTAAAGA
>SDBT01020306.1_pt1 | contig 10397 bp, 7 predicted proteins | sample 2277101 | NCBI WGS metagenome assembly SDBT01 (sample SAMN10404973, study PRJNA504765) | marine sediment metagenome | isolation source: marine sediment core GS10_PC15, 103 cmbsf | place: Arctic Ocean: Southern Knipovich Ridge | collected 2010
AGTGTCGCCAGTGCCACTGCTGCAAAGGCCGCAGCCAGCAGCCAGAACCGCACCACCACCTGTGGTTCACTCCAGCCTGCGAGATGAAAATGATGATGAATCGGCGCACATCGAAAAAGTCGTTTGCCGCCGGTGTACTTGAAGTACCCTACCTGCAAAACAACGCTGATTAATTCAAGCACAAATACTCCGCCGATGACCAGCAGCAGGATTTCGTTTCTGGTAACCAGCGCGCCATAACCCATTGCTGCGCCCATTGGCAGCGAGCCAACATCGCCCATAAACGCCTGGGCAGGATGACAGTTGTACCATAAAAAGCCAAGTACGGCACCTACGATGGCTGAATAGAAGATGCTTAATTCGCCTGCCTGCGGTATATGCGGCAGCAGCAGGTAACTGGCCCAGGTCACCTGGCTGCTGCGGGTCATAGCTTCAGAGGCCACATAGCACAACACCGCCAGCACGAAACTAACCATCCCTACGCAGCCGGCAGCCAGGCCGTCCATACCATCCGTGAGGTTGACCGCGTTGCTTGTGGCTGAAAGATACAAAATTGCCAACAGCACAAATATCGGACCGGCTAACGGCAGACCGTGCTTATAAAACGGCAGCCAGAACAGCCTGGCATCGGGTATATTGGCAAAATCGGCGTACAAAAACCACGCTATCAGTACCGACCCGCCCACCTGAAAAATCAGTTTTTCCCACGGTTTCAGGCCGTTCCTGCTGCGGTGCCGGATAACACTTGTAAGTTTCAGCCAGTCGTCAACGCCGCCGAGACCGCCGAACCATATCAGCAGCACAATCGCCTTCTGGACAAATCCGTTATTTAATTTTGCCCAAAGCAGCGTACCCGCCAGCACCGCCAGGAGTATTATCACCCCGCCCATTGTGGGTGTGTTGACCTTTTCGCGGGTTAATTCATTCAGTCCGGCGTGATGAAATTCCGGCCGGTCGCCTATCTTTTTCAGCATCAGCCAGCGAATAATCTTCGGACCAAGTAAGACCGCAACCGCAAAGCCCGTCAGTACCGCCGCTACCGAGCGGAACATCACGTCCTGATAGGCGTAAAAACCCAGCCTGTGGGTAAAAACATCACGCAAATACCACAAAATATGGTATATCATTTCGTGCCCCGTCGCTCGTCGCTCGTGGTTCGGTTCGCTAATTGTAATCACGATTCACGAGAAAAATTCTTTTAACTTCTCAACGACCATTTCCAGTCTGGTCGTGCGCGAACCTTTCACTAATATTATATCGTAATTTTTGATGATTCTTTGCAGACTATTACACACAGAACGCGCATCCTGAAAAGATTTTATCTGCAAGTCGTGCTGTGCACAGCTGTTAGCAGCCTGGGCAGCGATTTTTGCCAGATTGCCGACCGTCACTAAAAACCGGATACCGGCCTGTGTGATTAACACCCCTAACTGCTCGTGCATTTGGGCACTTTGCCGGCCCAGCTCAGCCATATCGCCGCAGATAAAGACCTTACGGCAGTTTCGGTCTGTATCCAGTTTTGTCATTATGTCCAGCGCGTTTTTCATGGATGCCGGATTTGCGTTGTAGCAGTCATTGAGCACCTTCAACGTTCCGATTTGCAGCCACTGGGTCCGCATCGGGATAGCCGGCAGGGTCTTTATACACCTGCTGAATTGCTCAATCGTTATTCCAAGCTGCCTGCAGACCGCCCGCGCAGCCAGGGCATTTTCCACATAGCCTTCTCCCGGCAGCGGCAATTCGACCTCGGTGCCATCTACGGCAAAAACGCTGCCGCCGGCGCCACATCTGATTTGCGTACCAGATTTGCCAAACGTCAAAAACTTTATACCCCTGTCCTTGCAGGCGCCGGTCAAACAATCAAAATCACTGTTAATTATCAAAACTCCGCCGTCTGCAAGTGAGTCGGCTATTGAAAGTTTCTCTTTCACTATGGCTTCAAGGCTGCCGAATCCAGCCAGGTGGGCGCAATAAACGTTTGTAATAAGGGCAATATCCGGCTGAGCGATTCGGCTTAGATAAGCGATTTCGCCCGGGGCACTTGTGCCGAGTTCGGCAACGATGATTTCGTCTTTTTCATCCGCCCCCAGCAGCGTAAGAGGAACGCCGATATTGTTATTAAAATTTGCTGGCGATTCAAATATACGGTATCGTTGCCTTAATACATGCGCGATTATCTGCCGTGTGGACGTTTTCCCTGTTGAGCCGGTAACGGCAACAACTTTGTAATTATTCCGGCTGCGATATTCTTTCGCCAGCAGTCCCAGTGCCTTTATCGTGTCCGGCACTTTCAAAATCCTTTCGCCGGTAAAATCCTTACCGACAACCGCACACGCAGCACCCGTGTCGAACGCCTGGCAAACATAGTCATGCCCGTCAAAATTGTCACCAGCAATTGCGAAAAAACAATCACCCTCTTTTATAGTGCGTGAATCGGTGCTTACGCCTGTAAAAAAACCGTCCTTTTTTGCAGGCTTAGCCTTTATTATCCGCGCCAGGGCCTGGATTGAGAACTCCTTCATTGGCGTTCCTTAATATTTTTTGGAAAGTGCAGTATACGCATACATGCCTTAAAAATCAAGTTTCTATGCCCAGTGTATGCCGTCGTACTCGGAGGAATGTGCATAATCCCACAAATTCCGGCAGGGCATATACTTGTTGATATAATGAAATTATGCTATAATTTTGTAAGTGAAGGTAAGAGACGTTGTCAAAATGATTGAAGAAGATGGCTGGTTTATCGTTAGAACTAAAGGCAGCCATCGTCAATTTAAACACCAAACTAAAAAGGGTCTTGTTACGTTAGCAGGAAAACCAGGCGATGATCTTGCCCCTGGTACCTTAAATAGTATACTTAAACAGGCAGGTTTAAAATGAAATATCTAATTATAATTGAAAAAACGAAAACTGGTTATTCTGCTTTTTCTCCCGATATTTCGGGCTGTGCAGCCACCGGCTCCAGCAAGGAAGAAGTAGAAAAAAATATGAGAGAGACAATAGCTTTTCATATAGAGGGGATGCATCAGGAAGGCCTGGATGTTCCACAACCCCATAGTTTTTCAACCTACATGGAAGTCTCCGCTTGAATCGAGATATACTGCGAAGTTTCACAGTAGTTGGGTAAGCTACGCGTATTTTCAGGAAAAGAACTATGTCAGCTTCTTGCTAAGCACGGTGGATTTTGGAGATTTCGCAGTGTTGGCTTCGGAATGGCTGAAAACATAGTGGAAAATGTCGAAAAAATGCAATAAATATACAATCGCAAACTTTGTACCAACAAGAACTTATGTAAATTATGCCGGAAAATACGCACGAAAATGCAATGGGAAATGTTGGCCTATCAAACACACCTATAAAAATTATGTAAATTTTTATATTTTTAACTTGAACTTTGTGTGTGTGTGTGCGATAATACTATTACATCCCTGGCGGAGAACCGTCAGGCCCCAGGTTTCTTCGGAAACCTGGCTTTTTTTATATATGCCTATAAGTCAAGTACATGCACAGGTATTGCTTTTACATAGAATGGTCTTAACGTCTATCATTCTCTTAAGAACTCCCGTTTCTGCAAATATAAATGGCTTAATTATAGACAGCTCGCAGAGATTATTATAAAACCACCTGATACAATCACAGGTATTTTTTATTTCACCACTTACGCACGTTGGAAATATGATTCTTTTACTCGCCATAAGCAGTATATTAAAGTATTACGGTCCGTGAACGTTACAGATGTCCACGGCAGATTTATGAGCAAACACACGCAATGTCATATCTGCGGCCAATTCTATAAAATTCACGAAGAAAAACAAACAGATGTTAATATCGGATTACACGTCATATGCGACGGTATGAATGATTTATATGATAACGCTATAATTATTTCCGGCGATACCGACCTTATTCCAGTTATTGATGCTGCCCATAAAAATATGCCCGATAAAGAAATTGGCGTAATATTTCCTTTGCGCCGTTTTCACAGTTCCTTGGAAAAAGTTGCGGATTTCTCAATGACAATGACCGAAAACCTGTTGAAGCAGTCCCAATTTCCCTAATGAAGTTGTTATCGGCAATATAACAATCAGAAAACCCATCTCTTGGTCGTGATTTTCGTTCAAAACCACATTTTATGGCTTTCCGGCCCGCGTGCCAGCAAAAAAAAATCGCTGATTCGCCAGGCAGGCTGAGCGATAAGCCTTTCTTTATAGATTATCTGCCGCAGGCAGAGAACTACTGTTATTTTAGCCTGTCCTGTATCTCACGCCGTAATTCTTGGACGATTCTTTCTATTTCCCGCCAGTGGTCCGTTTCTGCAGGTACCGATAAGCAATTTCCTTGTCGCTGAAATGCTCTCTGCGGTTTCCGATTATCTGGCAGGTTTCGTGTCCCTTACCTGCTATAAGTACAATGTCCTTTTCAGACACGTTTTTTATGGCCAGCTTGATGGCTTTCTCTCTGTCCGGCTCAACCACAATAGACGTCACACGTGACCCGTGACCTGTAACCCGTGCAAAACCGGCGACTATTTCGTTTATTATATCCTCCGGCTTTTCGGTTCGGGGATTGTCACTGGTAACAACGATAAAATCGGCCAGTTCTTCGGCGACTTTTGCCATCCGCGGCCGCTTTGTTCTGTCCCTGTCGCCGCCGCAGCCGAAAACAACTATCAGCCTGCCTTCGCAAAGCGGCCTTAATGTGGACAAAACATTTTTTAAAGCATCGTCGGTGTGGGCATAATCGATAAATACACAGACACTGTCACAATTCAGTTTTTCCAGTCTGCCCGGTATTGTTTCCACAGCCGACAGACCCGCTGCTGTAGTTTCCAAATCGAAGCCGGCTGCAATACAAAGTCCCGCCGCCGCCAGACAATTGCTGACGTTAAAACGACCCGGCAAAGACGTTCTCACTTCGCAGCTTTTACCCGCATATTCGAGAACAAAAACCGTTGACGTTATGTCCGTTGTTTTTACGTGTGCGGACAAATCAGCTTTGGTGTCTATGCCGTACCACAGGATTTTCGCCGCTGTTTGTTCAGCTATTTTGCGGGCATATGAACATTCTTTATTCAATACCGCTGCAGCATCAGTTGACAACTGCCGGAACAATTTGCTCTTGGCTGTAAAGTATCGGGCTTCGGTTTTATGGTAGTCCAGGTGGTCGCCGGCGAGATTGGTAAAAGCCGCTGCGTGGAAGCCAATTCCGGCCAGCCGGTCCTGGTCGATTGCGTGGCTGCTGGCCTCGGCAACCATGTACTTACAGCCGTTTTGAACCATCTTTTCGGCCATATCGGCAATGGTTACGCAATCCGGCGTAGTCAAAGGTGCATCAAAGACAGCCGAGCCTGTATCATACATAACCGTACCAATCAGGCCGCACTTTTGTCCGGCGTTTTTGATTACCGAGCGAGCCAGAAAGGCAACTGTGGTTTTTCCGTTGGTACCGGTAACGGCCAGATTGGTCAACTGCTTTGCGGGATTACCTTTGGCGGCCTGGGCCAGCATCGCCGCTGCGCGTGCGCTGTTATCGACAAAAATAATCTCACACGGTTTTTCGTGCGGGATATTCGCTGCCGCACACACCGAAGATGAATATGCTCTTTCACAAACAACATACACCGCGCCTGCAGCGACGGCGTCATTTACAAAATCATGGCCGTCATAGATGCTGCCCTTAACGGCGACAAATGTATCACCGGCCTGTACACAGCGGGAATCGGTTCTGATACGGCCCGTCCCGGACCGCCTGCTGTCTGAAACAACCGCCAAAAGCTGCTCAAAAGTCATAATCTGCCCCAAACTCCGTTTATAAGCCGTATTGTACTGACCGCCCGACAACAATGCAACCAGCACAGGCAAAACAACAATTTATTTACAAGTGTGCACCTTGACCTCACAGCCCGTGCTTTGCATAATGTGCGTACAGGTTCAGGATTCAATGGAGATTCAAATATGAGGGTCTTTTCTCTTGTCTTCACTGTCCTGTCGGTATTTTTTGCCAATTCAGCAGTTGCCGACAGCAGCCAAAGTCAGTTCTACGCCATCTGTATAACAGGGGAAAAAATAGGTTATGCCGTCCATACAAGAACCGTTGCCGCAGGCATAGTCACAACCACCGAGAAAACCCAAATGACCATAGGAAGGGCCGGCGTGTCAATAAGCGTAGGTACAACAGAAACCTGTATCGAGACGGTCAGCGGAGAGCCAATCGGTTTCGAGAGTATGCGCAATATGGGAGGCGGGCGGCAGAAAACGTATGGCCGAATAAACAAAAACGGCAAACTGGAAATTACAACTGCCGCTTCAGGCCGCAGCAGCACACAGGTTACGGACTGGCCTGCCGATACCGTAATGGCCGAAGGCTTTCGGCTGATACAGCTTAAAAAAGGTTTAACGCAGGGTACAAGCTTCAACGCGAGAATATTCAGTCCCGAACTGCTATCGAGTGTTGACGTCAATGTACAGGTAGGTCCAAGAGTCAATGTTGATTTATTCGGCAGAGTAGTAAATCTTGTTTCTATACGAACATTAATGCAGGTCGCGGGAGCAGCGATTACCTCAACAAGTTATGTCAATGAAAAGTTAGACGCAAAAAAAATCATAATTCCAATGATGGGCATTCAGGTGGAGCTGACAGCATGTGATAAGCAGTTTGCACTCAGCGCTGACGACGTGGTCGATTTTGTCGCCAAGCTGCTGGTACAAAGTCCCGTGCCGCTTGCAGGTATAAATAGTGCTGAAAGCGCCGGTTATTATCTTAAGCCGACCGATAAGGCCAGGCTGCAGATACCGTCCACGGATAACCAGACCGTAAGCTCAACCGGGGATGGCCGAATCATTGTGACCGTAAAGCCGGTAAGGGTAATCACCGGCGGCAGTTTCCCATATAGAGGAAAAAACCCGCAGGCCCTTGCGGCCCTTGAACCTGCTCAATATCTCGAAAGCAACGACCCCAAAATCATTGCTCTTGCTCGACAGGCCGTCGGCGAGACTAAGGATGCGGCTGAAGCTGCAGTTCGAATCCGTTCTTTTGTTACCGAATACATCACCAGGAAAGATTTTTCCGTCGGCTACGCCACCGCCTCCGAAGTGGCGGCAAGCAGACAGGGCGACTGCAGCGAGCACGCTGTGCTGCTGGCGGCTATGTGCCGTGCTGCCGGCATACCCGCCCGGGTGGTGTCGGGACTTCTGTACGTGGAAGAATTCGCCGGCAGAAAAAATGTGTTCGGCGGCCACGCCTGGGTTCAAGTGTACGTCGATAATAAATGGGTGGGTCTCGATGCCAGCAGGGCCGGTAGAACCTTCGGCCCGGGTTACATCACTCTGGCCACGGGAAACGGAGACCCTGCCGATTTCTTTTCTATAATATCCACGCTCGGAAACTTTACGATAGAAAAGGTTGTCGTGAACAGGTGAATACCATTCGGAACTGTTTACACAACCGTTAATCAAATTGAATGTCAGCAAGAACCAGTTGGACATTGCCGCTGCGTGTACCGGATGTGTTATTTGGCCCCTGTGAATTGGCACTATTGTAATTATTAATGTTCGGTTGATAGGCAATATTAAAAAAGTCCTGTTCGAGCAGCTTCTTTTGCAGCCTGCCCATACCAAAACCGATGCAGCGGATTGAGGCTGTTCCCTCGGTTACTGCCAGCTGCAAATGGCTGCCTCTTGCGCCGCATATTCTCGGCTCCGCCGCCAGTCGTACACCTCTTGTGGCAAAAACGGGTTTAGGATTACCCGCGCCGAAAGGTTCCAGCATCTCCAGCTCACAAACGGCATCTTTGCCAAACGCACTCAACGGCGCTTCAGCGTCTATGCGAATTCCGGCAACGGTGTCTTTGCAGGACAGGTTCTTTTTGGCATAAGCCTCGAATTCAGCGGCAAAGTCCGCAATTCTGGACTTTTCGATTGTTATACCAGCCGCCATTTTGTGTCCGCCGAAGCCAGCCAGATATTTTGAGCATGCCGTAATGCCGCCCAGTATATCAAAGCCCTCAATCGAACGCGCCGAGCCCTGCGCTGTTCCGTCCTCGCGTACGCCGGTGTTAATCATAATCGCGGGACGATAGTATTTATCCACAATACGAGAGGCCACTATACCTATTACCCCCGTATGCCAGTTTTCACCGGCAAGGACTATGCTGCAGCGTTCGGGGTGATTAAGACCCTGCGCTACTATCATTTCACAGGCCTGCTTGTATATCCTTCGCTCATACTGGCGGCGCTGCTGGTTCTGCTGTTTGAGGTACTCGGCTATCTGCAGGGACTTCATTTCGTTGTCGCTTGTCAAAAGCTCCACGGCAAGCCGTGCATGTCCCATCCTTCCCGCGGCATTGAGCATAGGGGCCAGCCGAAACCCCACATCGAAACTGTCAAGCTGCCAGCCGGTCACACCTGCGGTCTGTATCAGCGCCTGTATGCCGCACAGACTGCAGTGCGGCAGCGACTTCAGGCCATAAGTGGTTAAGACCCTGTTTTCACCTCGCAGGTCCATAATATCTGCTACCGTACCCATTGCCGCTAAGCTGGTGGCGTTGAGCATATGTTCTCTCAGCTTCGGCTCAAGCCTTGCGCCTGCGCGGAACATATTGGCCAATGCCCAGGCCAGCTTGAAAGCCACCATCGCCCCGCAACAATTTTGGTTAGCGTACGATTCGTCCATTGCCGGGTGCACAATTGCATAGGCCTGCGGCAGCGACGTGCCGGGCTGGTGGTGGTCGGTTACTATCAGGTCAATTGCCGATTGTGCCGCCAGTTGTGCTGAATCGATGGCGTTGATACCGCAGTCAACGGTTATTAAAAGCTTTGTGCCGGATTCAGCCAGCGCTTTGACCGCCTGATGGTTCAGGCCGTACCCCTCGTCGATACGGTGCGGAATATAGTAATCCACCTGGCCGCCAAGCAGCCTTATAAGCGGCATAAGGATGGAGACGCCGGCGATTCCATCGACATCGTAGTCGCCGTAAATAGTGATTTTTTCACTGTTGGTTATGGCCTGCTTTATTCTTTGGGCAGCCTTTTCGGCGCCGGGCATCTGCTCAGGCGCAATAAGCTCAGTCAGTTTGGGCCTCAGGAATGTGCCGGCGCTTTGGGGCTCGGTTATTCCCCTGTTGATTAACACCTGCGCCAGCATAGTTGAAACCTTCAGCGACCTGGCAAGTTCTCGGGCCTTTGCGTGCAGAGGCTGGATTTGCCATTGTCTCTTTGCGCCTGCCAGGCGCATCCTCTGGCGTGTAGAGTTTATTTGCATCCCTGCTGAAAGCGGCATTTACAGTCCGTTCGCTCCTTCTGTATTTTTGTATTGGCAATTCCTTATACCAAAATGCCGCCGGGTTATGCAAGTATTTTGTTTTGCCGACTTCACGACCGCCATCTTAACGTCTTGACGCTGCCGTTTTCTTTCATATTCCCGTCTATACAGCGCAGCGTAAAATCACCGCTTTTTGCCGTCAGCTCAGCCAGTATCCAGCCGACGGGCATATCCTCTCGAAAAGTATATCCGATTGCCGGCACATTTATTATGGCAATGTCATCTATTTCGTAAAATCCCCAGTCATGGTGATGGCCGTGGATAACAGCCTTGACCTTCCGAAAAGGTTTAATTATGCGCAAGAACCTATCCGAATCCAGAAGCTCATCGTTTCCGTCCCCCAAAGTGTGGTGCAGACAAAGGAAAGTCGGCGTACTGTCACTATTTTGCAGATACTGTTTGAGCCACTGTCTCTGGTCTTTACCTAACAGACCCGCTACTTTGTTCACGTAAAGCATCGAATCAAGGACAATCACCCGCACAGGCGGCTTGTGGACAACCACTACATGTTTGTTCTTAACAACCTGCTTTTGCCCGCAGAAACTGTCGAAAACTTCATAGAAATTCTTCCTGTGGTCATGGTTGCCAAGTGCCGTAAAGAGCGGTGTTTTCTCAGTCAGCGGGTCCAGCAGTTCTTTGAGCAGGGCATAATCGCCTTTTTTGCCTTCCAGCCTGGCCAAATCTCCGGCTATAACAACGCCGTCTGGATTCTCAGAGACTATTTGCGAGACGGCCTTTTGCAAATTACCACGGGGATTATAACAATAATGTCCCGTGGGCGGATTGCTGCTGTCGGCCACTTCCGGCACATGGGTATCAGCCATAAACGCCAGCCGAACCGCACCAGGCAGGGGCTTTCTTGAGCTTAGCCCCTTGCTTGCAGCCGGCATTAAGGCCGCAGCCGCTGCGCCCAGGCCGATTTTGATAAAATCTCTTCTGTTTACCGGTTTGTAAAAAACCTCTGCCATGATGACATCCTCCTTTCGCAGCGGTGCTTATACCACAAAAGCCCGCCGGCCTCAAGGACTGCCTTCAAGGAATGAAAAAACGCATCGTCCACCTCACCCGTGAGAAACTGTCCC
>SDBT01020307.1_pt1 | contig 10396 bp, 19 predicted proteins | sample 2277101 | NCBI WGS metagenome assembly SDBT01 (sample SAMN10404973, study PRJNA504765) | marine sediment metagenome | isolation source: marine sediment core GS10_PC15, 103 cmbsf | place: Arctic Ocean: Southern Knipovich Ridge | collected 2010
CCGGTCCGATTGTGAACGCTGCAAAAATACCGGAGTGGATCCCTCGGGCTGGACCTTGGATAAAGCCAGAGCAAACCCGCGCGAATACCATAAATTTTCCGATGAGTTTCAAGGGTCCGGGGTCTCATTGTTTCAGGATGTAGTTTCACCAATCACAAGCAATCAGTCCAGCGGAAGAAAAACAAGCGCAGAAGAAATCGAAAATAGAGGGGAGGGCTTAGACTGCTTAAACCGGAAGGAGGGTAAAATCATGCGTTGATGGCGGGACACAAAATTCTACTCACAGAGGCGCCGAGGGTTAAGACTTTCCGCTTGGGGGAATGACTCGGCGCCTCAACCCCTCGTTAATTAATGCTTTGGAGGTTAATAAAATGAAAATATACAATCAAACCGATCAGACAATTGGTGTCGATTATCTCGCAGAAAAACTGGCGGACCTGGATGGGCAAGCAGACCCGGACGACAACGTATTGCTTAACTCGTGGATTGATCCTGGAGGATCGACCACAATAGACGATGATTGTATTATTGCTTTAGTATGAGGAGCGTAAGGAATGGCCCAAAAATTACGTTGTACCGAAAGCCAGTTTAAAATGGATGGAAAGTCTCGCCCGATGTTTCAGATCCGGAGAGATACCGACAGGGATCAGGACAAGCCCTGGTTTTCATTCGGCTATACCAAAGCCCGGGCGATTCTGCAATTCTGGCCGGAGATAAAAGCATTTGTGGATCGTAATAAACCAGGGGTGAGCATATGATAACATCAGCCGACGTAAGAAGCGGTACAAAGCCGTGTGGGGTGTGTAGGTGGATTCGACAGTTACTAAAATTTAAAACATTTGAGGGCAACAGATCTTCACGGTTTTCTTGGACGAGAACCCAAAGCAGTAAAGACATTGTTGCCTGTGTGGTCAAACATCTAACCAAGACGCACGACTGCACCGCTGGCCGCATCGACCTTGCTTGGGCCGACTACCACAAGGCTATACGGGACAGGGGTTGGCGAATATATATGTATTACGACACAACGGGAAACATGGCATCTATTTCAATTACTAAGGGTGGAAAATATTCGAATGCGTGTAAAAAAACCGACCTTCTCGCCATCCGTGCGGTGGCAGAGCAGGTCTTGGAGAGCGAGGAGGCGATTGAATAAGCTCAAGGCAGTATCGGTTAATCTTATCGTCTGGTTAATATTCGGATATTATATGTTTAAGATTTTACTCTAACATCGAGGAGGTTTATATGTGGGTAAGATGGTCTCATGTAATGGTTTCTGGAGATTTGGCCGGCTCAACATCTAAGTATCATTGGAGCTATAGGGAAAAGCTTCCAATTTTCGGCTATCCACACGATGAAGCGTTTGTGTGTGGGCTTAATATGCCGCTCTCTGCGGGGCCGGTGGATACTGAAACATATAAGCCTCCAGGAGTTGAATGCTGTGGAACTTGTGCGGCAAAAATACTTGAAGAAACTCAATCGAAACCAGCCACCAAGGAGGAAATTACCATGCCAACAAAAGCGGAGCTGGAGCTACAGGCTGAAGGGCTACAAGCGGAATTTAAAATAGCCAAGAGGACGATCGGGAAGTTAGACGAAGAGGCTGTCGAACACGAAAGAGCGGTTAAGAGTTTTAGACGTACAATTAACGCTCTCAAAACCGTTATCGAGACCCGAGACGGTTCAGTTAAGAACTTGGAGCAGATAGTAAATACTAACCAGAAAGAGTTTGATGGGAAAGAGAAGGCGTTAGAGCATCAGATTATGGAATACTCTGACCTCTTCAAAGAGCAGGAAAATAAAATAAATCGGCTACAGGATATGTTGCTATTGGCTGATGAGGCCACAGCCAGGGAACAGCGGAAAAACAGCCAAGCACAAGCGAACCCCTCGAAGGATGAAGAGTTAGTCGAACAGGCCATAGAGATAGTCCAGTTGCGGGCAGATAAAAATAAATTAAGCCAGGAGCTTGTACTGGTTGGTCGTGCTCGCGATACATGGATGCAAGCGGCCGACTCCACAAGATCATCGGAGGAAGAGCTTGAAAAAGTGGAGAGGGAGGTCATCCAATTGGAGGCAGATGTCGAGGTTTTGAAAAGAATAGTCCAAGAGAAGGCAACGACTATCGAAAAGCAGCAGGAAGAGATCGAATCGCTCAGGCAAGATTCCGCGAGACGGAAAAAGGTAATCGGAATCGCTGACTCGTATATTGCCCTACTCAATGCCATGTTAGACGTTGATAAAGAACCCGACAAGCCGGATCCTGTCGATTCAAGGGATGTGGACATTATGGCTCTTGAGGTGGAAAACGACCGTCTCAAAAGGGAGATCAAAGAGCAAGCCGACCTGATCAATAGATACCGAAAACAAATAGGGCCAATAGCGGACTTGGAGGATCATCCAAAGCAGATTTTCTCTGGCGAGAAGTTGCTACGATTGGTGAGCGAGAGGGATGAATTGAAGGGGAGACTTGAGAAGTACGAGGGATCTGAATGTCATTATGTCTCTACCGGTGAATTTAGCAGGGTGCAACGAGAACTTGATGAGGCGAAATCGGCATCGGAGAATTGGCATAAGACAGAGGCCATGCGTTCGCAGCGAAACAAAGAGCTGGATGTTTTACTTCAAAAAGAAAGGGATATGTGTCAGGAGTGGCGCGACAAATGTTATAAGCGACTTGGGGAGATTAAAATATTGAAGTCTCAGGTCGTGGTTCTAAAGCAATGTGTCAGAGAACTTGACCAGCCATTTGAAACAAGGGTTGAACAAGCTTTAGGGCTCACTCCCGTTGACACCGAAGAAGAGGGTAAGATTATTACTCCAGAGAGCTATGTCCGGTTGGGTAACGATAGAGATAGATTGAAGAGGTTGGCGGACGACCAATGGAAAGAGATTGTAAAAATGAGAACGGAAATCAATGAGAGCGAGGGGGCAAAAGCCAGGATAAAACTCCTACGCCATAACCTCAGTGAAGCTCTCGTTCAAGATAACAAGGCCTCCGAACAGCTTTCAAAGGAGAAAACTAATGCCTAAAAAAGATAAAAAAACAACCGTCTTTATCGTTCTCTTTGACGGTATATTCGCTATGCCGCCGGTGGGATCCACTCTACTTATGACCCGGAACTCGAAAAACTTCCGCTATTTCAGGACTCGGAAGGACGCGCTTGAAGCTATGAAATTATGGCATCCGGGCAAAGGGTCGAAAGAGATTAAGGAGATTGAGCTTGGAGGTGATACAGGATGAAACTCATAAAGAAAGGAGAGCACAAATCCCTTACTCCCAAGGGAATAAGACCTAAACGTATCTACGGGAATATCAAACAGGGGAACGATCTATTTGAAGTCAAAGGCAACACCTACATAACGGCTTACCTGGCTACAGCTCAACAGCGGATAATGGTATGCCTGCATGGTGACGGCCGGTTTGATATTTCCTGGGGTAAAGTCGAGGACCCGAGTGAAACGATCCTGGAAGGTACGCTATTTGGAGATGAACGGAATATAACTCGATGCACGTTGAACGGCGAGGAAAACGGCCATGAAAATATATCGAGGTAAGATAGTCCGGCGGGATCCCGGGGGAAGGCACCCTATAGTCAGCCGTCAGATTATGGTTGAGGACTCCATAGACGGCTCTGAGCGGCCTTTAGCCCTCCAACCCTCACTTGCACTCAAAGGATACTCGCCAGCGGGGTACAATTGGGGATATAGCGGTTCTGGACCCGCTCAAGCTGCACTCGCTATCCTGTTAGACCACTTCGGCAAAGAAAAAGCACTTAAATTCTACCAGGTATTTAAGTGGGATTTTCTGGTTCCCCTGGCTTCGGAATCGGAGTGGGAGATAGACGAGGATATACTTGTCAAATGGATGGCCGGTGTTGAAACCAGGGGAAGAGAACTTGAGAAGAGACTTAAGGAGGGTCAATAATGGGAATGTTCGATTACGTTGATTACGAATGTGAGTGTCCTAAATGTGGGGCAAAGGTGAAGCGTTTTCAGTCGAAGGATGGGCCATGCAATTTGAAAACCTTACAACCGGTGGATGTTGATTCCTTTTATTCGAGTTGTGATAAGTGTTACACCTGGATAGTTTTTGAAACTGTCATTACCAGAAGCCTTCAAAAGGTTGTCATGGTAAAACCAGACGAGGAGGCCGACCATGATATGCCCCAGGTGTAGAGAACGGAACAGGTTTAAGGTCTACGTGGAAACGCCTACGAACATCCTCTACAGGTGTCTGAATTGTGGTTTCCTGTTTGTGGACTTAGAACTTAGACATATTAATGAAAAAATCGATGCTTAACGAGCCGCGGTCCAGGGATTTATTCAAACTCGGGCCTATCGACATTGGAGCAATGGGATCGATCCAAGCTACAGAGGTAGGTACCGAACCAGCCGGTAGCGATCCGGGTCAACTTGCCTTCTTTGTCGATAAACGTACAGAGCGGCAAATACTCGAAGAAATGGGACAGCAGGACTTATTTTAAAAGAAAGGCAGACAGAAAATGGGGCTCAAGCACAACATTAAAACCGGCAGACCGACACCACCACGGAAAAAAACGAGAGAGGACTACGGGCGAGCATTAAGGTTTCGGTCACTCAAACATAAAGACAAGGACCGGATAGCTAAGCTGGTGCAACAGTTGAAAGGTTTCAAATACCTGGTAAAAAAACTAATCGCCAAAGCCAAACGGCAGCAGCAGATCATAAGCGGGATGTTAGATCGCAACAAGTTCTTATCGGATCGAGACAGCGTTGGCGACGGACTAATCCAGGGTTTACGGGTAGATTTGGCCCACAACCGGACCGAATATACAGAGGCACAGAAAACGATAGTGAAGTTGCGTGGAGAATTGACTGGATTACAGGTAATAGTCAAGGGCAAGCCTCACCATACCAGGGACCAGGAAATTGAAGCCCTCCATAAGCGGAATCGGGGATTGAGGGCGGGCATCGCAGAGGTTATCAAAGAACGAGACGATGCCAAGGCTTTAATTGGTGACGGGGTACTTAAAGAGATCGAAGATTTAAAGGCTCGTATCGGTGGTATGCAAATAATCATTGCTGATAAAAAGGCAGAAATTTACAACCATCAGGAGTGGAGAACTGAATATTTAGAGGAGAACACCAGACTCGGGGATGATATTAAAATAAGGGACGCGAGGATAGTCGGGCTGAAGGCAGACCTCGATCGGGAGAAAGACGACCATTTGAGACCGGATTTCAAATCAGACCGGGTCGTTAAAGGATTTGTCACGCCCCTCGACCAGGCAAAAGAGAAGATCAAAGAGTTGGAGAAAGATTTAGCCGCCCGGTGGGAAGAGATAATGAAGTTACGGCGCCAGAGAAACAACGCACAAAACCAGCTAAGAGACTGGAGAGATGAAATAGACATTTCCAGACTCATTAAGAGCCAGGCTTCCGAATATGAATCAAAGATCGTGGAGTTGGAGAAAAAGATAAAGCGGATGGAGGATTTGTGTGAAACCGCTTATGGTTTTTGTGATGTCTCTAAGGCCAACAAGGGTCTGAAGGCTGAAGTCAAGCGGCTGATAGGTGTCACCAAAGAATTACAGCAGGCCGTTGACAGGCGGGAAAAGATCATAAATAGCGGTCCTGGCGATCCGGAAGATGGCCCAATGATCCTAAAGATGGAGAAGGAGATCAAGGGTCTCCAGGAGGCCAATAAAGAGTTAGGCGAACTGGCCCATATAAACGAAACGAAGATTATAGAATTAGGCAACTTGAGTGAACGGGTACAAATTGACTACGCAGGTCTTATGGTCAAGAAAAACAACCTTGAGGCTCGTATAAGGAGTTTTCGTAGTGATCTTAAAGGTATATTGTACGCTGACACCCATGACCTCGATACAGGGTTAGCCAGAGAAAAGGACGGTGAATAATGAGTAAACGAGCCTTCCGGGACGACCTGCGTTTAAGTAAACCAAACATCTCTCGGCTGTCAGAGATCGTGGATATTATCGATGAATACCTGGCTGCCGGCTACAAGATGACCCTACGGCAGCTTTACTACCAGTTGGTGAGCCGCGGAATCATAGCGAACGCCCAGGCCGAATATAAGAAACTTGGCACCTTACTCGTAAAGGGGAGGATGGCCGGTTACGTCGATTGGGCTGCCATAGAGGATCGGGTAAGGGAGCCAAAACATAAGTATTGGGTAAACGGAGTCCACCATGCTCTACTCGATACGGTCAGACAGTACAGGCTCGATCGACAGAAGGGCCAGGACACCTATATCGAAGTCTGGTGCGAGAAGGATGCGTTGAGCCAGGTGTTGAAAAGAGTGACGGAACACTACCATGTCCGGCTGATGGTAAACCGGGGCTATTCGTCTTGTACGGCCATGCACGATGCGGCAGTTCGGATAGCTGCGGCGGCAAAAAAAACCGAACAAAACCAAGAGAATTCATTGATTATCTACATCGGTGACCATGACCCCTCCGGCCTCGATATGATTCGGGATATTCGTATGCGCTTGCAGGAATTCTGGCAGTATCCCGAAGTTAGACATATCGCCCTGACTACCGAACAGGTAAACCATTACAAGCCTCCACCTAACCCGGCGAAGATAACCGATCCCAGGGCTAAGTGGTATATGGAAGAGTATGGGGAACTGTCGTGGGAAGTCGATGCCCTCGATCCGAAGATCCTTGACACTTTACTGCGGGAGGAAATTGAACGGGCGATCGACCTCGATCTGTTTGAAAAAGTGTGTGAACAGGAAGAAATGGATCAGGATGAGATAACTCGGTTTGCTCAAAAATATGAAGAGGAGAAATAATATGCCAAGAAATATACCGAAATTAACGGTCAAATACTCGCTCCGAATGACCGGACCGCAAAACGTATACATTTGCGAACAGGCTAAACACTTCGGGATATCTGAAGCTGATTTTATCCGGTTCCTGATAACCGCGGATATGAAACTTAAGCAGATTCCCAAGCCGAAGAAAGGTCAAAAACCGGCCTGAGTCCTGGCCTTGTGAAGCTTGGGGAGAGGTGGAAGCCTCGGTTCATTACTACCGGACCGGGGCTTTAATCTTAGCGGGGAGGGATTATTGCTTCGATACTCGAGGTAAGCTTCCAAACCTTCATTCAAAATCAAATCACAGACGGTATCGAGGTCGGCGGGGACTCCATAGGAATAGGATGCCTCCCCCTGGCCGGCGCCTCTTGTTCTCCTGCCAGTCTGCTTGATCCGGCGCATCTGGATTGATTCCGAATAGCTCCAGTGGCCCGATAGATCACGTCCTATTTTTAGTGGTTGCCCCATGTCGAAATAAAAGATATGGGGAAAATGGACACGATGTCAATGGACACTTTACAGATACGGTATAAATACCTCGTGCTTCTCTTTACAAATCGGACAATCAAATATTATTCCCACACATCGCACTGTTGCGCTATTATCATAAACCTTAAAGTTGTCGGCGCTAACCAATGCCGATCGCTTAATACGCGGGCCACCATATAAATTTGGACAATGATAATACAGTGTTGCACCTTCAAACGGTATAGATGTCGGGACTGGTTTCGGCTCCAGACGTTCACCGCCGTTGTAAACATGTATCTTTGTACCGTCTGGTAAAGTCTCAATTTTGCTGGCCATTATTCCACTCCTCTACAGTCCATATCCGCTTACACCCTTCAAAGTCTATCTTCTCGAGTGGAGTATCCAGCCTGTACCGGTAATAAGATCGATCGGGTATCTTCTCGCTCTCGATCATCAGCCCTGAAGCTCTCAAGTTACCAATACGCTGATTGAAGGCTATGCCACCGATCGACGGCTTACATAGCTCAATCGCTGAGTGCCAGTTACCGTCCCGTAAAGCCTCCAATACTCTTCGCTTGGATGTCATTCGTGATCCCCTTTTCATTTGTTTGCCCCTCGCAAAATACAGAGATATTGAAACAACGATAGGGAGGTACGGAAACTATAATAAATTCCAAGACCAACCCTGTTCTGCCTAAACATATCCCAATATCTCCTATGTGAGTCCTCCTTGAAAAAACCTTGCGCTCTTAAGAGTTCACGGAACTCGAGTCGCCTTTCCTTCCCACAGGTATTTAAGTTAATCGTTCGAGCCTCTTCTTCGGTCATTCGGATACCTCCCCATAATTCAACTCGCCCGTCGCTGCCAACATATCCAGATAGCTAAAAACGGGACTCTCGACCTTGCTACCCACCCGCTTTTCCATTAGACGGGACACCTCCTTTAAAGTGGTGTAAGCTATTCCCGAATGTGTTTTTACCGATTCGGAATGGACTTCAAATCTACGCCTTCCAAAGAAGCCCCGGTTGTCGAGTATTCTTATTTGAATCTCAAATTCGGGAGGGTCATCAGTCTCAGAAGTTTCAGGAACTTCACGCCCCCCCATTATATCCAGTCTTTGGTGTATAATATTCAAGCTGTCAAGAATCCCATCAATGCGGTCGTTTGGCTTTTTTGATCCCATTGTGTTGCCTCCTGTTGTATGAAGTTTCCATTCGCCTGGCGCCAATCTTTAAGCTTAACGTAGAAAGGTATCATTCCTCGTCCTCTATTCTTTTGTAAGAAAACCGGGCCCCTGCCTGATCTTCTGGAAAGGCGTATCTCAGCTTCGGATAGACCGCACTAACATCGACCGAGATTTTCTTCTGCTTAATCCCAAAGCCAGCAAAAAGCAATTTCCACAGCCAAGTATATCCATTACCGTCTTTGTGGAAAATGTCTGCGGTAAACACCAATAAACGACAAAACCACCAGCCTCTTTTACCCCATTTCATCGGATCAGGAAACAGTCCTCCGCCCTTGGACCAATCAGAAAGACCGCCTTTTTTCGGAGCTAAAAAAACAGGGAAACACTCGGATCGGAAATGGTCGAACCAAGTTTTAGGAACCCAAATATCGAACGTCTGTAAAGGCTCCATAGGTAAATCGACTATGTATGTGTAAATTTTCCCGGCAAGAGATTTTGAAAGAAGATCCGCTACCGTTAGTTTGCCTTGAGCCAATACCGCGGGGGATACCACTACTTCAATTCTCGCTCGTAGTTTCTCAAGTACGCCCTGCATCATTACATCTTCTGTAACCAGATCGTCTGCGTTCATTTTTTCCTCCTTGGTCGAGATTCTTCATCCACCACAATCACTTCAACACCGTCCGACCATCTTTCTTCTCGCCGGCAGTAGGTACCATCCGAAAGCCGAAAAACCGGTAACCCGTATTCCATGTAGCAGTCAACACAATAGCCTTCACCCCGCAGAGTGATATATCCACCACAGGAGCACCGATTCATAACTCCCTCCTTTCACACAGTTCTGACATAGTAATCATCCTTCTCGAATGCCCGGGTAAACATCTCCTCCAATGGCCGGCCGTAAGCAAATACCAAATCTCCCTGGTTAATTGTGGGACTATCTATCACCTCACGCTCTACAGGCTTCTTTACCTCCTTGCGTCGCACCCACTTACCCTCAGCATCACACCGGACACAAGATCGACTCTGCTTATATCGCAAAGAATGACCCGTACCATCGTCATGGTTTCGTTTACACAGAGTGCCTTGGATTATCATACCATCCCCTAAATGAGTGTTAATTGATCGAGATATGGTTTTATCCGTTTCTTTGCCATCTTGCAATATTCCCTGTTTAATTCGATGCCGATTGCCGAACGCCTCAACTTGTGCGCCACCAATAGCACCGTACCTGCCCCCATGAAGGGATCGAGACATACTCCTGGACGCCACTTGTCTTGCTCTAAGAGCTTGCCACCACACTTCGGACACGGCCCGAGGGTATTATCACTCCGCCGCAATGAGGGCACTTGAATGTTTTTATGGCTGGTTTTTTTTGCCTGTCGTGATCTTGTTTTTTTAGAAGTTCCAGATTTTCCAACCGGTTGTCGGTTTTTATTTCGTTCTTGTGATTTATTACTTCGCTCTTTCTCAACCGCCTTCCCAGGTGGTTTGACATTATCAGCCTGTGTTCCAATATATAGCCCATCTTCATTGCATCCGGATGCTCCGGTTTCCAAATCAGAACATACCCCTTCGTGCTCAATATCCTTCCCTTGTACCTCTCTGGATATCTTTCTCTCCGAACCCTGTTCATCCATCTCGCTTGACAATTCTTGCTGCAAAAACTGCGTCCCCTGCCTTGGTGGGGCCACTTGTCTACGAACTTTTTTCGGCTCTCCTTGCAGATGTATTTTTTCGGCATAGTATTCAACCTCCTTTGTTTCACCATCGTAATTAAACACTATGCCGCAACCTTGGCAAGAATAAATTTCACAATCACATTCAGTCCAGCCGATAGTTTTGGTAATAGGCTGCCGGTTATTCTTGAAAATAGACGTGGGACCCACCCTGTGTTGCGTCTTGATTATTTTCC
>SDBT01020308.1_pt1 | contig 10395 bp, 9 predicted proteins | sample 2277101 | NCBI WGS metagenome assembly SDBT01 (sample SAMN10404973, study PRJNA504765) | marine sediment metagenome | isolation source: marine sediment core GS10_PC15, 103 cmbsf | place: Arctic Ocean: Southern Knipovich Ridge | collected 2010
ACACTCGGTTACCGCATTGCCCCCAAGGCGATTAGCTCCCATGGTGCCTCCCTGAACCTCTCCGGCGGCGTAAAGTCCAGGCACATTGGTCTCACCCTTACCATTAATCCTAATACCACCGTTCCAATAGTGAGCCGCCGGTCCTACTTCATAGGCAACCTTTCTCGGGTCCATATTGAATTCAGCCAGGTCAAATTTTCCATAGATAAAGTTCTTCCAAAATTCATGTTGCTGAGCACCATATTCCAAAATCTCGGCAGGGAGGTGACTGAAGGAGGCATAAACACCACCATGCGGACCGCCTCTACCCTCAAGAGCTTCCATAGCCATAGCAATTGAGGCTATGTCCCGGGTGGTTCCTCGTTCCATCCTCAGTGGGTCCCATTTTTCTATAAAGCGCACGCCGAACTTGTTAAGCCACCAACCGCCTACTGTTATTGAAAAGACATAGGGAAAATCTACTCCCTTCATGCTTTCCGGCCAGTACACACAACAGGGGAGAAACATCGGGAATTCCATGTCCACCAGCTCGGCTCCTGCCTGGTAAGCCATAAAGATTCCATCACCGGTGAGTTCTTCGGGAGCCGTGGTTACCGGGTACAATCTCATTGCCCCTCCGGTTGCCAGAATCACCGCCTTAGCCTTAACCACCAGGAACTCTCCGGTCCGTATGTTGATACCTACTGCACCAACTATCCTTCCATTTGAGGTAAGGAGGTTGGTAACCATAGTGTCCTCGGTCCAATCTATCTTACACTGTCTCGTTCCTCTTTTTAGAGCCTCCATCATGGAGCGTCCGGTAGAGAGAATTCCCCTGGGAAATCGATGTCCCGGTCTGTGGGCAAGTCCATCTATTCTCATACCCCAATCGGCGAGCTCTTTGATATACTTTGCCGCGTTGGAGCAATGGGCAAAAACAACATCCTCATTATTCATATACTTGCCTTCTTCGAACATATTCTGGGCAAAACTCTCTGGGGTATCTACCATGTCTCCATCAAGACCAAAGACTTCTTTGGCATCCCGGCTGGGAAGGTCCATAGTCATATCAGCGGTTAAAGTGGCACCACATCTAGTGAACCTGCCTTTGGTGGCAATAAGAACTCTTAAACCATTGCGGGATACTTCAATAGCTGCCCTAGAACCTGCCCCCTCACTTCCCACCACTAACACATCTGTCTCAAATTCTCTTCGCTCCCCTGACACTCTGAGCCTCCTATCAATTTTATTAGGTATACTCTCTCCCTCCCTCTTTCCCTAATCCAACTTGTTCCGGCGCCTCCTGTCCCAGTAATCACTATTCACGTCACGAAGTGTGAGATGTTCTTATGGGTAACATGGCAACATCCCTACACATGGTATCGGTCAAACTTTGTGCGTTTCACTAAAAATTTATAAAATTTAGGTTGACTTCTGGCTACCCTGAGGCAGAAAGGTTAGCTACACCTTAGTAATGGCTACAGCCAACCTGAAGGAATATTTTGGAATAATGTTAGCCTTTCCCATCCATTGCTGTTCTTTAAGAAAATCATCTTAGGAGTTTTTGATTTCACTATCACTAGAGATAAACACACTTTGTATAGATTTCATTCACTCCGCAGAGCCTGCTAGAGAGCTAAGAAACTATGTTGAGTCTAACACATTTGCCCAGGGTTTGCAAAACCTTTTGATTTTTTAAATTCTCGTCAAAAAGGGGGGCAAATTATGCCATAATTATTGCTGCCAAAAGTAGTATTGTTGCCTTAGAAAAGTGTTAGCCAAAAGAATGGTTGATACGACACGGGAAGCTTTAACGACCAAATGTTGGACGTGTAGCCACGACAGGAAACAGAATAAGCTTGACGCTAACATCGTTAATAGCTACAATAACTCTAACGCCGGGGTTGCGTAAGAGGCAGACGCAGCGGACTTAAAATCCGCCGGAGTAATCCTTGTGGGTTCGAGTCCCACCCCTGGCACCAAAATTAGATATTCTCTGGCTAATAGTATTACTGGCTTATTTTCTGGGTGCTATCCCTACCGCCTATCTTGCCAGTCGTCTGAAAGGGAAGGATATTCGGCAGCTAGATAATGGCAATGTGGGTGCGGCCAACGCCTTTCGCCAGCTAGGAGCTAAGACAGGGATTACGGTATTCTTCATTGACGCTGGTAAGGGAGTTCTGGCGATTCTCATCGCCCAAGTAGTCGGTTTGTCTCAGGTAGCTGTTCTGCTTATCGGTGCAGTCGCCGTAGCCGGGCATAACTGGTCAGTCTTCATCGGCTTCAAGGGAGGTCGGGGGGAAAGCACGGCTATTGGGGTCTTGCTGGCTTTAATCACTCAGCCTATGCTAATCCTCGCCGGACCAGTGCTAGCCACTCTATACATCAAAAGAAAGGTAATTATTGCCAGCTATGTTCTGTTTATCCCACTACCACTGGTATGCTGGTGGCTGGGAGCTCCCGGGGTGCTCATTAGTTACAGTATCGCCTTACCTTGTCTGTTGGGTGTTAGCGATTTCATCAAGAGAAGGCAGTTGGCTCACGCCTCAGGGACATGAAGCTTAGGCTAATGCCTTATAAATAAAGCCCAGTCATAAAAACCAATAAGCAGGCATTTTGCCCTAGATAGAGAATTAATATCCGTTGTCTGAATTTAGAAGTTTAAGAAAGACTCTTCATCGGTGGGGTGGAGCCACCACGGCTCTTTTCTTTTATGCTCACCTCAGCCATGACCTGGCTACCGCACTTCCCATCCCTTTATTACCGCTGATTAGAGAAGGCTTAGGACTAAGTTACCTGCGGTCAGGGCTACTTATTTCGGCTCTCACTATTACCTCTGGCTTTTCTCAAGTTCCCATGGGATGGCTTGGCGACCGGACTAGCCGGAGAGTAGTTGTAGCGGCCGGTCTGGTAGGTGTCAGTCTTACTACCTTAGCTGTTGGTTTGAGTCCATCATATTATCCCATGTTATTTATTCTAGTTATTATGGGGCTTTTTGCCGGCGCTTATCACCCCTCATCCAATTCAATGCTTGCTGGCTATTTCGAACCGGAGCGAAGGGGCAGCATATTAGGTCTTCACCTGCTAGGTGGGACTATGGGCTTTGCCATGGCCCCTGTCTTTGGTGGGCTTATAGCCAATATGATAGGGTGGCGCTTTGCTTTTATCATCCTGAGTATTCCAGCTTTGGTTGCGGCACCCCTGGTATTAAAGGGGTTCAGGTTGATAGAACACGCCAAAAATGGTGAGCTGTCAAGCCAAGCACCGACTAGTAATGGTTTCCCGGTGAAAGCAATGCCCAAACTCTCTAGCCTTGGTAAGGTCTTGCGACCTATTGCCCTCGTTTCCATTCTGGCTATTCTCACGCAATTTATAGCCGGCAGTGCCATGACCTTCATCCCCCTGTACTTAGTTGATAAGCATAGTATTTCGGCAGCCAACGCTGCCTTGTGGGTGGGAGTCATTAGAGGGGGAGGAATGGCTGGTAGTCTATTAGGCGGATGGTGGTCCGATAGGTGGGGCAGAAAGAATGTACTTTTTCTGGCAATAGTAGCTACCGGACCAGTTCTATACTTACTCACAATACTGCCATTTAATGCACTTCTCATTGTAATATTCGTTCTTTTTGGTATGTTCATGCTCATGAGGCAGCCAGCAGTTCAAATGCTCCTGTTGGATACCACCCCACCTCAACTGAGGGCAACTGTGATTGGCATCTACTTCTTCTTAAGTATGGAAGGTATGAGCCTAGCCCAGCCCATTGTCGGCTATCTCATGGATATTTGGGGCATTGTTCAAGTATTTCACGTCATTGCCTTAATTAGTATCGCACTGTCAGCAGTGGTGCTATTTTGGGCAATAAGGACTAAATCGCGCCAATAAATACCACAGGGTTAAGTTGATACTTCAGGCACAGGAAGCGCCCAGGCGGTTCACCCGCCCTTCCTTTTTACTACCGACCGAACTGCCTGCTCAATATCCCTGGCGGTGAGTCCATACCTCTGTAGAAGCTTGACAGGCTTGCCTGATTTGGCATAAGTATCTTTAATCGCCACAAACTCCATCGGAACCGGATGGTGTCTAGCTACCACCCTGGCTACGACACTACCCAGCCCACCGTGCTCCAGATGCTCTTCAGCGGTAACAATAGCTCCAGTTTCAGCCGCCTTAAGAATGGCTATCTCATCAATAGGCTTGAGGGTTGGCATATTCAATACGCGGCAGTCTATGTCCTCGCGCTTGAGATTATCTGCTGCTTCAAGGGCAGAGGCTACCATAATGCCAATAGCAATGATAGTAGCCTCCTTACCCTGCCTCATGGTTACCGCTTTACCCAGTTTAAAGCGATAGTTTTCATCATAGACCAGTGGTAATTTAGGACGGCACAGCCTGATATAGAAAGGTCCGTAGGTGGCACCAGCTACCCTTACTACCTGGGCGGTTTCAATAGCATCGGCAGGAACGATAACAGTAAAACCGGGAAAGGAGCTAATTAGAGCCAGGTCTTCAATAGCCTGATGTGAGGTGCCATCCTCACCGATGCTGATGCCACCGTGGGTAACTACTAGCTTGACATTCAGTCTTGGTTGAGCGACAGACATGCGAATCTGGTCAAAACAGCGACCCGGGACAAAAACGGCAAAGGTGCTGGCAAAGGGTATTTTGCCTGAGGCGGCTAATCCAGCAGCAATACCTACCATATCCTGCTCGGCAATACCGCAGTCAAAGGAGCGACTTGGGAACTCACGGGCAAAAAACTGGGTCATAGTTGACCGGCACAGGTCAGCATCCAGCACCACTATATCTGGATTCTCCCTACCCAGCTCAACGAGGGTTTTACCATAGGCTTCCCTGAGGGAAACTTCCTGAGGCACTTCTACTCCAGCTCCTTTAATGCTATTTCCATCTCGGTAGCATTGGGGGCTTTGCCGTGAAAATCGGGATTATTCTCCATAAAGCTGACCCCTTTGCCCTTGATAGTATGGGCGATGATAACGGTGGGTTGCCCTTTCACCTGTTTAGCCCGGTCAAAGGCTTTAATAAGCTGGGTAAAGTTGTGACCATCAACCTCAATGACACGCCAGCCAAAGGCTTCCCATTTCTTGTTAAAGGGCTCCAGGTTCATAACATCACGATTCCAGCCGTCTATTTGCTGTCCATTGTTATCCACGATAGCTGCCAGGTTATCCACCTTAAAGTGGGCGGCAGCCATAGCTGCCTCCCACACCTGCCCCTCATCACACTCCCCATCCCCCAATAAAACATATACCCTATACTGCTGCGAGTTAAGGCGACCGGCCAGGGCTACACCAGTAGCAAAGGATAACCCCTGTCCCAGAGCACCGGCGGACATCTCCACTCCCGGGGTAACCGTTCGGTCAGTGTGCCCCTGCAGGCGACTATCCATCTGTCTTAGAGTGGTTAACTCCTCCACCGGGAGATAGCCACACTCAGCCAGAATAGCATAAAGCATTGGAGCGGCATGACCCTTGCTCAGAATAAACCTATCCCGGTCAGACCACTGCGGGTCTTGTGGCTTATGTCGCAGCACCTTAAAATAAAGGGTGGTAACAATCTCCACTGCTGATAGTGAGCCACCAGGGTGACCACTACCTGCCTTCCCTATCATAGAAATAATGTGGCGGCGTATCCGCTTAGCTAAAGCCTCCATTTCCTTTACCGATGCTGATAATGAAAAAACCTCGGCTTTATTACCACCTGCCGAGGTCACTGATGATTGATTCACCGCTTTAGGTAGTGACATTAACACCCCTTTTATTTCAGTTATATAAATACCTTTCTCTGATTATATAATAACCCATAGACCCAAGTCTATATCAGTTTACACGCCTGAAACCTTTACCAGCGAAAAAGTTCCTTCCCCTAAAGAGCTACCTAAGATTTATAATGACCAAGCACGAGGAGCTTGCCTAGAGATTATTTACTAACTTCCCCCTTCATATTTTTAGAAACCCCATCCCCCTGTATCCCCCTTCCCCTCGATAAGGGGAAGGGGGAGTGTTAGTGTGAGGGGCTAGCGCCCCTCACTTGAGTCTCTTCCCCTGTCCTTTAAAAGTCCGACCTAATAGGGTGTTTAAGAGGGGCTGACGCCCCTCTTTTATTTCCTTCCCCCTCATGATAGGAATATATATCCATATCATGGAGAGGGGGAATAAGAGGGTAAGGTAGATAAAGATAAACAATCTCAGAATAGCCACTTGACAAAGCGCTATATTACATATAATATAGCGTATACCATTATGGAACCGAACAAGAGACAATTTACCAAGGCTCAGACACCAAGGTTCAGACCTAAAAAGCCCCCCCGCTTCTCCCGCCACCCCGAGCCAAACTATGCGATAAGAGGCAGGATATGGGTAGAGAAGAACGGTGAGCTATACATGGGATGGGGAAGGGTAATACTGCTGGAAAACATTGACCGGCTGGGCTCCATAGCTGCGGCAGCTCGAGCCATGAAATTAGGTTACCGTAATGCCTGGCTCTGGATAGAAGCCATAAACCACCTGGCACCGGCTCCCCTGGTAGAGAAAACCACTGGCGGAGTTGGGGGTGGGCGTGCCAGGCTAACCGGGGAGGGACGAAAGGTTATCAATGAGTACAAGGAGTTACGTGCCAGATTTCAGCAATTCCTAAGGCAAACTAGATGAATAGACTTAAACAACTTAAACCAGGGTGGGGGCTCTTACCCATAGCCATATTTCTGGTGCTATGGGAAATAGTAGCTCGACTTAATCTAATTCCAGGTCAGTTCTTCCCCCCCTTCTCCACCGTGGTGCAGGAGTTTTATTATCTAACTGCCAGCGGCGTGCTGGGCGAAAACCTCCTAAGCAGTCTGGTTCGAGTCCTTATTGGCTTCTGCGCTGGCTCTATAGCTGGTATAGCCGTGGGAATCATAATGGGGTGGAGGGAAACCATGAATAAAGCACTACACCCCATAATCAGCCTCCTCTACCCTATCCCTACCCTCGGCTGGCTACCCTTGTTAATGCTGTGGATTGGCATAAATGAGATGCTACCCATCACTTTAATATTTATAGCCTCCTTCTTTCCCGTCCTTTATAATACTGTTACCGGCATCAAAAATGTGGATAAGGATTATATTCGGGTAGCCAGAACGCTAGGGGCATCAGATATAAAGATTCTGATGACAGTAGCTATGCCCTTAGCCCTACCCAATATATTTACTGGACTCAGATTAGAAGCAGGGATGGCATGGCGGGTGATAATAGCGGCTGAGATGGTAGCCATTCCTACTGGTATCGGAGCCTTGATGATGAAGGCTCAGAGTCTGATTCGAATAGACATCATTATTGTCTGTCTGATAGTATTAGCCGTGATGACTCTTTCCTTTGAGAAGTTCTTCGCCTATATGGAGACAAGACTGACCACCAAGTGGAGGTAACGTGCCATCCATAGAGCTTAAAAATATAGGTAAGTATATTTGCCGAGGTGTCAATCTAGAGATAGTGGATAAAGAATTACTGGTGCTACTGGGACCAAACGGCGCCGGAAAAACTACTCTGCTCAATATTATCGCCGGATTGACCGATTATAGCGGCTCGGTACTCTTTGACAGTGCGCCAGTAGATAATGTTGCTGCCAGCAAGAGAGAGGTAGGTTACTTGTTTCAGGACTTGGCCCTATTTCCCCACCTTAATGTCGCCGTCAATATAGCCTACGGCCTGAGAACCCAAAAACAGCCCCCGGGCAGGGTTGAAGCCAGAGTGCAAGGACTACTGGAGATGATGAAAATAAAGCACCTTGCCTCTCGTTACCCGGAGCACCTAAGTGGTGGTGAGAAGCAGCGGGTGGCTCTAGCCAGAGCCCTCGCCCCATCACCCAAAGTCCTGCTTCTGGATGAGCCGCTATCCAGCCTAGATAGGCAAACCGCCAAATACCTAAGAACTGAGTTAAGGCAACTGCAAAAGAGATTGAATATTACCACCATATACGTAACCCATGACTTTCAAGAGGCTGAGGAGATGGCGGATAGGATAGCCGTAATCCAGGATGGTTATGTGGAACAGGTAGCGACGATGGAGGAGGTCTTTTTCTTCCCCAAGAATGAAAAGGTTTCTGATTTTATTGGAGCACCAAATATTTTGGACTGTGACCACTGCCATACTCTAGGGAACGGGGTTATTGAGGCTAGCTGTAGTGGCATGGCTATCGTTCTGCCCCATGTAGGAAATTCAGTGCCAAGGATTGCTATATTACCCAGAGACATTTATGTTTCCCAAACTAAACCTCCGGGACCAGAACTAAACCGATTCAGAGGGACTATCACCAGCATCAATCTTTCCCATGACGCCGTCAGGCTCAGGCTCAAGGTCGGAGAAAATAGCTTACTGGCGGAAATGCCCCACCATATATTTGAAGATATGGATTTAGCCATAGGTAAAGAGGTCTTCTTAATACTAAAATTAAGGAGAATAAGAGCTTACGAAGGCAACAAAACCAGTGAAAGAAATATATGACATTATCAAAAAAGAGTTCGCTAAAATCATAGGGGAAAATGGGCTTGAAGATTCTTGATGATTTAATTTCTAGTTTAAGAGAGGACAGTGTGGTGCGTGAAGTGCATGCCTGTGTCCTGTGGACGGCAGTGGTAAGCAAGCACTGCGGCTTAGCCTCTACCTTCCGAGAAGAGCACCCGCATCACGAAATAGTGAGAGAGGCGGGAAACCTAAGAGGCAAGTCAGCATTAGAGCTAGCTGAATATGCCAAATCGGAAAACCTCCTCGAAGCATCTATCGGAATGGCAGCCATCAACTCTTTGATAGATGTTGACAAAACCAAATGTGTTAAGGAGAATGCCGTTGATGCCCTAGCCAGAGAAGGAAGGGATAAGAACATTGCCATAGTAGGTCATTTCCCCTGGACCCCCCAGCTCCGTCAGGTAGCCAAAAAGCTTTGGGTCATTGAGCAAAGACCCAAGGAAGAGGATTTACCTGCTGAAGCTGCCGAAGATATACTTCCCCAAGCTGATGTGGTTGGTCTTACCGGAACTTCATTCATCAATCACACCATAGAAGAACTGCTGAACTTGAGCCAACATAGCTTCGTGGTTATGATAGGACCCACCAGCCCCCTATCACCGGTATTGTTTGATTATGGCGTTGATATCATTGCCGGAGCAAGAGTGGTTAACGCTGAGAAGGCAATCCGCTGCCTCAGCGAAGGCGCTATGTTCAAGCAAATACAAGGGGTAGAACTGGTAAATATGAAGAGATAGCAAGAGGTCTCATAAGTTAAATGATGTGGCGGTCTTGCCTAAGAAGGGCTCTCGGGGGTTTAGGCTTTATGTCAAATTTTATGGTATCAGCAATACTTCTGGCGGCTGGCGAATCAAAACGCATGGGTAAGCCGAAGTTACTACTGCCCTTCGGCAATAGCACTATCTTGGAACAAGCTATTGATAACCTGCTCAACTCCAGAGTGGACGAGGTTATCGTAGTCGTGGGCTACCAAGCTCAAGAGATGATAAAGAGGATAGCCAATAGACCGGTCAAGATTGCCCTAAATCCAGCTTATCACGAGGGGATGGGCACCTCTATAGTAATGGGGTTAAACCTGGTTGATGATAGGTCGCTGGCGGTTATGCTTGTCCTAGCCGACCAGCCTCTTATTGATAGTGACACCATCAATAGGCTAATAGAAGCCTTCCTTAATCATAACAAGGGTATTGTTATCCCGGCACACAAAGGTAGGAGGGGGCATCCAATTATTTTCTCTACCAGCTACAAAGAGGAACTACTGGGGCTAAAAGGTGATGTGGGAGGCAGGCAAATAATCAGGGAACACCCTGATGACATCCTTGAAATAGAGGTCAACACCCAAAGTATTAATATAGACATTGATACTAAGAACAACTATCGCTCCTCCGTTAATTAGCTAACCTGAAATGGAGTTAACAACTACTACGTAACTCAGAACAAAGACTTGACAAACCGGCAATGTAGTGCTAAATTGATAAAAATAAAATATGGCAAAGGCTGTGAACAAGACTAGTAGGCTTTAAGTGGGGCACAGAGAGTCGGGTAAGCTGTGAGCCGATGCCAGTGCAGAAGCTGAATGGGCTTGGGAGCCGCAAACCGAAAGTTGCCGGTTGACAAACAAGTAGGCTTTGCCGCCGGGGAAGCGTTATCAAGTCCCAGGGTATCGAGGTAAGCACTTTATTATGGGCTCTGTACCTGATAGAGATAGTCATCTGCTCCAATGGTTGGAGCTTGACTAAGAAGGGTGGTACCGCGGAAGTAGGCCTTCTGCCCCTTTACGGGGCAGAAGGCTTTTTAATAAGGAGGTAACCAATATGTTTACTATGTCATGGCAATAGCCTCGTGCGGGGCCGATAAGATTAGATAACGCAATGACTCAATAAACCTAAAATAAAGG
>SDBT01020309.1_pt1 | contig 10395 bp, 13 predicted proteins | sample 2277101 | NCBI WGS metagenome assembly SDBT01 (sample SAMN10404973, study PRJNA504765) | marine sediment metagenome | isolation source: marine sediment core GS10_PC15, 103 cmbsf | place: Arctic Ocean: Southern Knipovich Ridge | collected 2010
ACAATCGCAATAACCGCGCAGGTATCGGGCAATGTACTGTTTGAACGGATGTGGAGGGGGGTTTATGACTCTGTTAGACAGGGCAAAAAGATTGCTTCGAGCCTCGATAGTTACAAGCTTATGCCCAACAACGTCGTTCAAATGCTTCGAAGCGGGGAAGATTCGGGCACACTTAGCGAGGTTTTGCAGGCTGTATCGAGCTTTTATGCCAGGGAGTTGAAGACAGTCATCAAGACAGTTACATCAATGATAGAGCCGATTATGATTGTTTTGATGGGTGTATTGGTCGGCTTTATAGCGATGAGCGTTATTCTGCCTATATTCAAGATGTCAAGCCTGGTTTCAGGGCATTAAGGGAGGGCATAAATTATGAAAAATCCGGCTAAAAACATAACTGTCCGCTACCCAGCGGCCTTTACGCTGATTGAGATTATAATCGCGACAATACTGATTGGTATTGTGATAACGGCGATTGTAATGTCGAGCCGGACGTTCACGACTATCAATGCGGCTGGAATGAACCTGACAACGGCTGAATTTCTTATCGAAGAAATCAGGGAGCTTGCCGCACCTTTGCCTGTGGTTGACCCTGATTCGGGAACCTCAACATTCGGTCCTGAATCGGACGAGACCCCGTTGGCGGATTATGACGACCTCGATGATTTTGACGGGGCGGTCTTTTCTCCTCCGATCGATATCAACCGGACCGGGCTTGCTAATTTCCCGTCGTTCAGCCAGCAGGTTACAGTTGAGAATGTAAGCGCGTCGGACTTTATGGCGGTAGTCGGTGACCACGGCAGCGATTTTGTCAGAGTTACGGTGAGGGTTTTTCTGAACAACGAAGAAATCAGTTCTGCAAGCTGGATAAGGGCCCAACTGTAAAATGGGAAACAGGGGTGATATTATGATCTTGGCAAAGAGAAAATCAAACGGCGGTTTTACAATTATAGAAATGTTGGTCTCGCTGGCGATTCTGGCGCTGCTTATGTCCGCTGTGGCGACGGCATTTTACGCCTCAGCCATAAATTATCGTGAAAATGAAGATATCTTCCGGGCGGTGCACACTGCCAGGCAGGTCTTGTTTCGCATTACAATGGAACTTCGCACAGCCACAGCGGTCAAACATGACGACCCCGCCAACGAATGCTCCATGGTAACAGCCGCAGGCAGTAACATAACATACCGATATAACAGCGGCGACAACACGCTGTACCTTATTACAAACGATGACGCGACCGATGCTGATTATGTATTTTGCGATAACGTTACTGCCATGACCTTTGTCCGTACATTCGACACCGGCGATCCAACGGTGGTTAAGAATGTTCAAATTAACATGACAGTGGTGGCCGGGAATGTATCGCAGAATGTTGCCACGGCGGTGGTCGTTCGCAGGAACATGTAACCCGCGGTCGCTGATTCACTTCATCCGCCGGCAAAGGCCCTTTCAACCAGGTCGCAGATTATATGATACCCAAGCTGGTGTATCTCCTGCGCCCCAGCCGTTGTCGCCGCGTCGATACAAAGGCACACATCGGCAATGCACTGGAGTTTGGAGTTTTCTTTGCCGGTAAAAGCCAGCACCGATGCGCCTTTTTCTTTTGCCAATTCCGCTGCCGCCACGACGTTTGGTGATGTCCCGCTGGTCGAAATCGCCCACAGAACATCCCCTTTTTTTACGAGCGCTTCGACCTGGCGTGTGAAAATATCATTGAAACTGTAATCGTTGGCGACCGAAGTTATTATCGAGCTGTCGGTGGTCAGGGCAACAGCCGGCAGGGCCTTTCTTTGCCGTTTGAATCTCCCAACCAGTTCTCCCGCTATATGCTGGGCATCAGCCGCCGAGCCGCCGTTTCCGCAGATATATATACTGCCGTTATTTTTAATGCATTTAACGAGCATTTCCGCCGCGGCAATCACGGTATCGACACCGCCGGCCTGAAACTCACCAACCAGCTTTTTATGCGTTTCGATTGTATCAATCGCTATTTGTTTCATGTTCACAGCTTTCTGCCATAGACAATTATATTATCTGGTTGCCTATCGTAACACACAGGCCTGCAAAATACAATCATAAATCGTAACTTCCACATCCATCTTTTTTTAATCAATCTGATTACTTTTTAATTTCTTAACCTTTTTGCCGGGCAGATAGTTTTTGCCGGACACTACTTTTTTGCCCGATTTGGCCTCAAGTTCTTTCCTTGCTGTCCCTGCTACCGACCCGCCTTCAATAGCGGCCTGTTTATTCTCATCAAATCCCTGTGTGTCCTTACTGCGGGTAATTTCAGTCGTGGCAGCCTCACCCAGCATCGAGAATATCAACTCCAAATCGTTCATATGGTCGCGCAGATTCTGACGTTCCAGGCCCTTTATTTTTCTATATTCCAACGGCGTTATACCAAAAGCCGCTTTGGATATTTCAGCGGTAAGGATCGCATAGTCCTTCGACTCTTCAATCCCGCGGTCCTTCCACTCATCGGTAAGTTCCTCCCTGACAGCGATTGAACGCATCCGCTTTTCAATCCAGTCATCCGGATACCCCTTGGCCTTGTAAAGTGCCCGCGTTCGCCTGGTAGCAAGTTCAGGGTCTTCGATTTCCTGAATCCGCTCATACCCGACCTTGGCAAGCCACCGCTTAAATGGCTCTGCTTTGGGGCTGGGGATGGATTGGATGACGCGAAACAATGTTTCCGTGTCCGCACAATCCGTTGCTCTGCATTTCCCATCCGCTGAGACTAATTTCAACCGTCCGATTTTTTCGGACACTTCATCATAGCCCTCCTTTACGAGCTTTTTCTTCAAATCGCTCCAATATTTACGAGGTCTGCCCGAATCTGTTAACACCTCAATAATATCAATCACCGAAAACCACCATTGATTGTCGTGAATCGTCTTCCTGATTTCCTTGCCCTTAAACAACGCTATCTGGGTCGATTGTTCACCTTCAGCCATTATGTATTCCTTCGAAAAAGCACCTGCTCTTGTTAATCATGCCTCAACCAAACATTACCGCCATATTATCTTATTCCCCAACCGCCGCAGGTGTTATTTTCCCCCGGCATTTTATTCTTTCAAATAAATGCCTGACCCTTTAAGTTTTTCTTTTAAGTCATTTTCCTGAGACTCCGCCGGAGACGACAAATGCCATTGCATCGGAACTATCAACATCAACCGGCGTAACCCGGTCAGATGAGAAAATCAATACCGAGCCGGCAAAGTTGTATGATTGTGGGAAATAAACCGCCACGTGGTCTGATAAAGATAAAAATTCCAGACTCTCTCTCGTGATAAATCCCAGCGCCTTAGCTCCCCCCGGCGTCAGTTCAACAATGGCCGGTTTGTCAAAGCTCTTCTTTTCACCGGCGAACGCTTCTATTAAATCCTTAATAGCCGAATACAGCATTTTAACCACCGGCAATTTGGTGAAAAGCCTGTCAATAAGGCCGAAAAATTTCTTTCCAATGAAATTCGAAGCCAAAAAACCGATCAGTGTGATAAACAGTATTGTAATGACCAGGCCCAGACCGGGAATGGGAATCTTCAATAGACCATCAAGTCTTGTAAAGACCAAAACAATAGTGAAAACAGTTAACGCAACCGGAACAAAAACTAAAAGACCTTTGAGAAAATAATTCATTAGACGTTTCATTTGGTTTTCTCCCTCAACTATCGCAACTTCATCTTTTTATTTTATTGGCCAGGCGATGTGATCGTTGATTGTGTCGTCAATACCCATATCCATTTTGTGTGAATGTGTGATTAATCAGGCGCCAAGCATTGTTGAAAGCGTCGATTTCCGGTAAACAGCTTTTATTTCCTGTGTAGCTTTTCTGCACACATCCTCCATCTTCAGGCTGAACGGTACGTTGCCTGTTTGTTCAGCCAGGAGCAAATGACCCGTCATTGGCCCGTCAATTGTTTCGATAATTTCAAGCATTGTAATTTCCTCAGCGGACCGTGCGAGGACGAAACCACCATGAGGTCCTCTCTTGCTTCTGAGAATATTGGCTCTTGCCAATTGAAGGAGAATCTTGAAAAGGTATGCCAAAGGAATATCGTATTCTTTTGAAACTCTTTCGGCCATTACCGGGCCGTCTTTGCAATGCTGGGCAATATAGCCTACAGCAATGAGACCATACTCTGTGGACCTGTTAGTTTGCATTTTAAAACCTTCCAAAAAAAATCGCCGAAAATAAAACATCCGCCGTACTACACCGCACGACAGAAACAACTCTACTAAAATTACCTTGAACAATCAAGAATATTCAAATTCGAGATGAAGCCCCCAGAGTGCCTCTGCTCACTCTAATCTTTGGTTTTGGCTTCATTAACTTTAACCGTGTAGCCATCACACTTTTTTCCATCCAGGGCGGCTATTGCCGCTTGAGCTTCAGCATCACTACTCATCACGACAAAGCCGAAACCTTTGCTCCGGCCTGTCTGACGGTCATTGATTATATAAGCTCTTTCCACCGTTCCAAATACTGAAAACAAGGCTTCCAGGCTCGTTTGGTCTGCACCAGGACCTAAATTTCCAACATACAGTTTTTTACCCATGACTACCCGAACTTAATTACCTGGCTGCTATTATACAGCGGTGCTGCATACAAGTCAAAATCCAATTTCACTCCATTTTCCTGAAAGACACTCCTGGTCTCATTTAGTGCAATCTTCGCATCATTTCTCTGCGAACTGATATGGCCGAGCATTACTGCTTGAGGGGCCTTGTTGCTCTGTTTTCTGGCCAGACATAACAACTCAGCCGTCTTAGGGTTGCTCATATGATACAGGCTGTTGGGATTAAAGTACATATCCAGCAACTCTAAATCGTGGTTGCTTTCGACAAATATAAAATCCGCATCCTTGAAATGCCTTACCACGCCTCTGCCATTGTTGAAATCGGTTACCAGTACCGCCTTTTTCCATTTCTTTTTCTGCTTGTATCTTATAACAAATCCATAAGTCAAATAACCAGGGTGATGAGGCACTTCAAAAGGCTGGATAACCATATCACCAATCTCAAATTTTCCGTTACCAAAAGGCTCCAGCCTGAGCGACTTAAACCCATAGCCGTTAAAATGCTTTGCTTTGAACTGTTTAAGGCAATTTCGATGGACCTTGACAGCCAGGCCATATTCTTCAAGGACTCTTAGCGGATAATAGCGGACATGGTCACCATGCAGATGAGAAATAATCACCGCGTCAACATCTTCGGGGTTTCCGAGGTTTTCGTTAAGAATCGCCCGTGTTTGTTTCATTGAAGCAAAACCGCAGTCAAACAGAACTCTCGTATTGTCGGTCCACACCGCGATACAGTTGCCACTGCTGCTGCTTCGTATAGTTTTGAAATATATGGACATAGTTAATATTGCCCAGCCGCCGTGGGTGTCGATTGTTCAGCCAGTAATCTTATATACCTTGTCCCCGGTTCTTACCTTATCACTGACCTTCACACCAATAGAGTCTCCTGCCTTAGCCTCAGTAACATTGGCATTATCAATTTGCATTGAGTCAACAGTCATTTCAAGTTCGGTAGTATGGCCCTTAATCTGGATTTTATCTCCAACTTTTAACGCTGCTGTTAACTCGATACCGGCTACTACTGGGTGGGCAAAGAAATCTGATACCGTTCCAATTAGTTCCTCAGACATTTTTAGCTCCTTCTGTTATTTTGTCAATTTAAGGATTAACAACTTTTATAAGCACCCAAACCACCAGACTGCAAAATACCCATTTCTCGAATTTTCAATTTACTTTATAACACTTTCAAGGCTCTAAGTAAATAATCGAAAAAAATCCCTAAAATACCATTGCTAAAACATTGTTAATCAGGTAAACTAACACCAATTAAGATAAATTGCGATAATATCCATGATAATCGCAGAAAAACCGACTAATGACCCGATTTACAAAAAATGACACTTAAAAACACGCGGTTTTTCAGCGGGATAATATTATGCCAAAACGCAAGGACATACTAAACGCCCTGACTGATCAGCGACAATCATTCTTGCTTTTCGGTGATTAATTGCTCTGGTTTTTTCTATGGTTGAAAAATCAAAATGCCTATCAGTATCCATTGATATGCCTTTGCCTGGGGATACGCCATTTTCCAGTTTCCAGGCAGGGCTTTGCTTGAGAAAAATATTGACATACCACCTTGAATATGCTATAATTCATCAAAAGCATAGGGATTTGTATTTGATCGAGTCGAAAATGGGCATTTTGACATTGAGTGCGTTGCTCAATACGCTCAAAATTCCCGTGAACGGTTACTGTTATTCACAGAGGTATAGATCATGAAAAACATGAAAGCATTTACCTTAATCGAACTGCTTGTCGTGATAGCAATCATTGCCCTGTTGCTATCCATAATCGTTCCGTCGCTCAGGCTGGCTAAAGAGGCCGCTGTGCGAGTAACGTGCCGCAACCGACTTAAGCAATGGGGTATCGCGGTGCAGATGTACAACACAGACAACGAGAAGATCATGTCTATGGTAAAATGGTGGGGCGGCAGGCCGTATCCTCATTACATCATGGACAGGCCCACACTGGACGGTGCCGGCAGGACAATGTGGAACATCGAGGGGATCAATCCTTATATCGAGGCATTCAGCACCTCTTATCTTACCGACGGTGAGGCTACGGATATGATTACGTGTGTCAATTGCAGCGGTGAGTTCATGCAGGACTGGGTTAAGAATATTAACTGGCCTTTGCACGACTTCGTGGAATTCGCCTATAGTTATTTCGCCGGGGCCGATGTGCTTGACCCGGAACAGTGCAGTCCGAATACAAAAAGGTATCTCGTCGGAGAAAACCTCAGTTCACAGAAGATTCTGATGGCTGAGATTCTGAACCTTGACACAAGTGACGGCGCCTACCGGTACAACCACGGAAAAGCCGGCTGGTCATGGAATCAAGCTAATTTCCGAAATCCCAGCCGGACCGCATATTCACCGAATCCGGCCGCGACGGGAAGAAGCCAGTTGTTCGGGGACGGCCATGTCAAGTGGAGACGCATCGACTCCCAGCATAATCTGCCTGTAATGAGCAATCCGGAGGTTGAAGAATGGAACGGACCGGGAAGCGGATGGATGGGAAAGTCGGACACCGGTTATTTCTAATGCCGACAAGCGAAACCATTATTGCCGAGCGGAATTGGAAATGAAAGGTCGAGGTTATTCTGGAGACTAAAGCACGCCACGACCGAGAATGTATCTCGATACGTAATCCACCCCAAGCTTCTAATCGCTTAACAAGTCCTTATAGTTCGCGTATCCAGATATTACGAAAACAAACGGGATTGCCATGATCCTGCAGTTTCAGCGGCAACTTATCGGCATGCGGATGGTAATTTGAAGCAGAGTGCGATCCTCGCCATCCCGTCCCGCCGCTAAGGACATAATGATCCTGGATCAGCACACCGTTATGTAGAACGGTAAATGTCGCTTTGCGCAGGACCTTGCCGTCGTTATCGAATATCGGCCGGTGAAAGATAATGTCGTAGCTCTGCCACTGCCCCGGCTCACGACATACATTGACCAGCGGTTTACGCCGACCGTAGAGGGCCCCAGCCTGGCCGTCGGCATACGTTATGTTCTCATAGCTGTCAAGTATCTGTATCTCGTACGTACCCATGAGAAAGACCCCGCTGTTACCGCTGCCCTGGTCGTTGCCTTTAACGTTTTTCGGCGCTGCCCACTCAATATGAAGCTGACACGAACCAAACCCTTGTTTTGTCTGGATGTAACCGGACCTTTTCGTAGGCTCCATCGCCCCGTCTTTAAGTATCCACTTCGTTTGCCCCCCCTTAGTATCCGTCCAGTTCTTAAAGGATTCGGCGCTGCCGTCAAAAAGAACAACCGCATCGGAAGGAGCATCGCCGGCTTCCTTACCCGGAGTAACAATATCCGGCAAAGGCTGCTTCGCCGGGTCTCTCTCATGCACCATGATCCCGTCAATAGTCATAAACTGCACTTTTTTCCCATCGATGACCTTGGTCCATTCCTTGATTACAGGCTCATTATTAACGCATGCACTGCCACCGAGAAACAAGGCGGCCCCGACAAAAACAACCAAAAAAACTATTCTGATCTTCATTTGTGATCTCCTATATAACGAACAAAATTTAAATGCACTGACATTTCCCACTTACACGGTTACAAAGCATATTTTTCTCCGTACAAAGCCCCAGAGTGCCTCAACGAAGAGTCGACTTAGGCTATGCCTTTCGACAACACCAATGCTATACTATTTATTTTATCCCAGAAAGCACTTACACGAAGTGGACAACCTTTTGTAGTAAAGGCTACGCTTGCCATGTATGTTTGCATTTCGGGCATTCTGTTGGATTACGGTCGGCCAATAAAGCAAGCAAACCGAGTGGGAAAAAGCAAATCGCTACGATGATTTGCCAAGTCTTAAGGCCGCCACGAGTTGCCATTTCACTGCATTTTGGACAAGATAACTGTGCCATGTAATTCTCCTTGTTCTGGTTATTGAGTTAATTTTAGCATCCACGCTAAAAACAAAATAGAAATTATACACTTATTGCCAATTCGACCTATATGAGAAATATGGGCTTCTAAAGTGTTAAACTTCAAAGCCGTAATACGCAAAGGTATCTGTGCAAGAAAATAGATAAATAAAAACAAACCAGCTGGATTGAATTTCCATGCAGATGAAACATCCCCCCCAGCAATAGCAAAAACGCTTCGAGTCACTCCGCATCCCGGGCACGGGACATTTAAAATCTTTTGAAAGATACATAAGTGGGGTATTGCTGACCAATAAACATGATTATTTTGCCAAAACACAATCGCAACAATAACAAGTATGCTGGTGAACAAAATGTTCGCATGAATCTGATTTGTTTCATCAGGAAAAAACTTCTTAGTAATGAAACGGGGTATTATTGCTAAATCCATTTGACTGTCCTATTTTTTCTTTACGCCCATTCGCACTTAACTACCTGACTGACTGTTATTATACAGCGGTGCTGCATATAAGTCAAAATCCAATTTCAATCCATTTTATTGAAACGCTCCTGACTCGTTTAGTGCGATCTTCGCATTACTTCTTCCGCCATTTCCACTTGCCCCTTGCATCCTGAAAGAACAGCTTGACCAAAAACAGGCCGACAGGGGTATTGTAAACTCAATTCAGGATAGCGGCAAGATGTTCTTGTCCACCAACTCGAAAATCGCACAACCCACGTTCTTGACAATGGGGCTTGTATTCGGTAAGGTATGGCTTTTTACGTATATTTGCTTGAATTAATGAGGTTTATCATGGTCGTAACACGATTCGCACCATCGCCGACGGGGTATCTGCATATCGGCGGAGCCAGAACGGCGCTGTTCTGCTGGCTGATGGCGCGGCATCATAACGGTACGATGATTCTGCGAATCGAAGATACCGACCAGAAACGCAATACTCCCACCGCCACCGGCCAGGTCATAGAAGACCTCCGCTGGCTCGGTATCGGCTGGGACGAAGGGCCTGGAGTTGGAGGGCCGAACGGGCCATATCTTCAGTCACAGCGAAGGGACATTTATGATAAGTACATAACTCAACTCATCGACGAGCAAAAGGCATATTATTGTTTCGATACGCCCGAAGAACTTGCGGCCATGCGCGAAAAAGCAACAGTTGAGAAGAAAGGGTTCGTCTATCCGCGGCCGAAAGAGTTTCCTGACGCTGGCGATGCGAAAAAAGCCCGCGCTGAGGGCAGGGCGGTAACTGTGCGCTTTGCTGGTGCGCAGGATGACCCGATAGTGGTTAGTGACGTCGTTCGCGGCAAGGTTACGTTCGGGGCGGGGGAAATCGGCGATTTTATTATACAAAAAAGCGACGGCTTTCCGACGTATCATTTCGCGTGTGTTGTCGATGACGAATTGATGAAAGTTACGCATGTCATTCGCGGGCAGGAACACCTGATGAATACGCCCGGCCATCAGGCTTTGCAGAAGGCGCTTGGGTTCGGGACACCGACGTATGCACATATGTCTGTTACAATCAGTGACTCCGGCGGAAAACTTTCCAAACGTGAGCGGCCGAACGTGCTGCGAAGGGCAATTAAAGCAATCGAAGAGCCGGATATTGAAAAGCTTGCGGGAATCGGTAATGTTACCGTCGAGCAAATGCAGGACTTTCTAAAGAAAAAAACCACGCTCGATATGCCGGCCATTGATGCCCTGGCCGAACATATCGGCATAGTGTTACCTGAAATAAACGTTGTTGATTTTTTCAAGAGCGGTTATCTGCCTGAGGCAATGGTCAATTTTATCGCCCTTTTGGGGTGGAATCCCGGCGACGGCCGAGAGATTATGTCAACGGCGGAGCTTATCGAAGCCTTTGACCTTACGCGGTTGACGAAGTCCAACAGCC
>SDBT01020310.1_pt1 | contig 10394 bp, 10 predicted proteins | sample 2277101 | NCBI WGS metagenome assembly SDBT01 (sample SAMN10404973, study PRJNA504765) | marine sediment metagenome | isolation source: marine sediment core GS10_PC15, 103 cmbsf | place: Arctic Ocean: Southern Knipovich Ridge | collected 2010
GCGTTATCCTTGAGAGACTGTCAGAGAGAATCTTTGACAATCAGGAGCCAAGACCGGAGAATGTACAAGAAGCTAAGCCAGAGTTCTACATACACCATGGCACATTCTTCGAGTTGCATCCCATCCCGGATGCGGAGTACACTCTGAATCTCCGTGCTGACGTATACCCCGCTGACCTTGTAGCCGATGGGCAATCCTCTGATCTGCAAAGGAAAGATAGTATCCTTGTGGCGTATGCTGTGACGATGATTTTTGCCATACAAAAGGAGTGGAAAATCGCCGCATATTGGGCTACCCTTACGGATAAGAGAATACTCTCGGCAATCCAAGGCTCTCCCGTGGGGAAGGACTATACAGCAATCCCCGCAGGCTTTTCCCTACAGTCACAGATCAGAGGTCCAAGTCATACTGATCCTTGGGCATCCACAGGAAAGAGTAGATAATGGCTCTTTGTCTTGTAGAAGGTACGGAAGTAGAATGGAATCTAGTGGGGGTGGACCCTATATGCCTATCTCGTGTGCTTCCTCGTCCTATGGTGTGGACCTCCGCTGTTCAGGCTGTGTTTGATGGAGATTGTGAGGACTCAGAGGAGGTAGAGGTGCCCACAGAGGCCCCCACCTCTGGACCCACTGATGCGCCTACTTCTCCACCTACTGAGGCTCCTACGGAAGGGCCTACAGATGCTCCAACAGATGCTCCAACAGAGGGACCGACGGATGCGCCTACTTCTCCACCTACTGAGGCTCCTACGGAAGGTAATGCTTGTAATCAGTGTGATCCTTCTCTAGGTGAGACATATGTTGTTACTCTTAGTGGACTAGCAGGTGATCTGGAAAATCATGATGGGGTACATACAGTTACGTTCAATGGTCCTTGTTCCTGGCTAAAGGATTTAGGTTTTGGTACGGTAGGTCTTGGTTGGAACGAAACTGAAAGTGCTTGGGTGGTTGTAGCGAGAACCTATGGTGGTATTTGCTTCAAGACCTGGATAGGTCCATTCACACCTTGCGCCTTGACAGGTAGTTATTCTGAGCTCGCCTGTGATGCAGCGGATTGTGCTGATACGGGTTCTTGTGCGGCGAGTGCTGGAGCTACGTGTGTTGTATCATAAAAAGAGGGAAAGAGATGAGAAGGAAATGTTTCAAAGGTGCTTTTTTTCGTAAGGATGAGAGAGGCTGTTATTGTATAAAGCATGGGCTTGTTCTCGACAAGAGGGGAGCATTCTGTAAACTCTGCTCCATCGGGCAGTGGCCTCCTCCTTGTAGCCTTCCCGAGAAGCCTCCTATGATGCCTGGCATATGGGCCACAGGAGTGAGCTATCCAAAGGTGAGGACAAGTCTAGTAATTCCTGTGCGGAATGAGCAAGAGAGACTCTCTCATACCCTAGAGTGTGCTTTGGAGTTCTTTGATGAAATCCTGGTAGTGAATGATGGGGGAGAGGTGCCAGAGGTGCAGCAAGGGGTGGGATTGATAAACTTCAGAGAACATATGGGTATCCCCTTTTGTCGCAATTATGGAGGTGCTTGTACAAGAGGAGAGCATATGTTCTTCGCCGATGCTCACATGGACTTCTCCTTCCAAGACTGTCAAGTGCTCTTGGAGTGTGTGAAGGAGAGAGGGGGCATCGCCTATCCCTCAATAGGACCTCTCGATGGTTCAAGGGAATGGCGCACGTATGGAGCTACCTTTACTCAGCAAGCAAATAAGGCTGAATTCTTCATCGGCTCTACACTGGAAGAGCCTGTGGAAAGGTACACAAGAAGAGATGCCCTTGTCGGTGCTTTCTACTGCATGAGTCGGCCAACCTTCACACGTCTAGGGGGATGGCTACCTACAGGAAAGTACGGCTACAATGAGCAAGCGCTGAGTATGAAACTTTTCTTCTATGATATCCCTATCCATCTGTGCAAGGAGAGTTTCGTGCGGCATATGGTGAAGAAGACTCCTATGAATAGAGTATGTCTAGGAGGGCCTATCCTTGCAACTCATTACATGCTCTTCTCTGTGGAGACCTTTACTGAATTCTGGATGCCGCGCTTTGAGAACCTCGTTGTAGAGTGGTCTCCTTCTCTTGAGATGAGGCAAGAGAGGAAGAAAGTAGAGAGGGAGAAACTCCGGACAGACAAGGAGTTCTTTTTCCATCTAAATGAACAGGATACTTCTGAATTCACCTTTTGTACAAAGAGGGCTATTGATGGAGTATAGATTAGGAGTCTACACACCTTTTGGCGCCGAACGCTTTGAGGAGATAGAGATATGGAAGAAATCTCTTTCGACGTTGGATTTGGATAAAAAGTGTGCAGTAGTGGCTATAGATAATAGTGCAGAGAAATGCACAAAGGAGGCTCTTTTGACACATCTTGCCACGCTTCCTTGTACTACCATCTATATACCTTATAAAGCACATATTACTAATAAAACTATTCGTCATAACTTTCATGCTTATCATATGACAACAATTACTAATCTTGTTGTTTCTTTTCTTTCTTCTTGTGAATGGGTACTCTCTTTAGAATCAGATATTCTTGTAGATGCTGTTGCTCTTTCTACTATGACTAAATATATAGAAAAGGATGTAGGAATTATAGGGCCTCCTATCTGTTCTAGATGGACCAGAGCTCTTTCTTGTTATGAACCACATGATTATCCTTGGCCCCGTCCTAGGGTAAGAGTGACGGATAGACCAAAGACAGGAGTGACGGAGGTAGGTTGCTATGGTATGGGATTCACTCTCATACGGGGCCACCTCTTTTCCTCTATTCCTTTTGCGGCCACACCGAACTTTGATGGGACGGGAGGAAATGGACATGAATGGTACTTTATGCGCAAGGTAAGAGAGGCAGGATGGAAAATCCTCTGCTGCTGGGATGTACGACCAGACCATTTCAATGCAAAAGGAGAGGCTATTCGTTATGCTGATTCTGACTAAAGATGGAAAGCGCATAAAGAATGGTGTGGTACAAGGAGGGAAGTCTCGTGCTGATAAGAGAGGTTGTAAAGGTTGTGGAGAGACTCTATTGAAAGCAGTAAAAGAGAGCAGTCTGCCTCGTATCTCTTCTACAGTAGTGATCCCTTGTCAGAATGAGGGAGATTGGATAAATAAGACGCTTGATGGTTACTATGCTGCAGGGATTGAGAAGGCTATTGTAATAGATGATGCTTCAGAGGATGGTTGCTGCTCCTCTCTTAGGAATGGAAAGCGACTAGTGATTCTAAGGAATGAGAAGATGAGAGGTCCGGGGATGGCGAGGCTTCAAGGAATAGAGAGAGTAGAGACAGATGTATGTATCCTATCTGATGCTCATGTCCTTGTGCCTTCGACGTTCGGGGAATTCGCCCGACAATCGGCTCGGCTTGACTGCTTCCTCTCTGCTACAATGCTTGGAATGGGAGATCGTAGCGCCGAGGGGTATGGAGGGAATCTGGAGTGGAGTCTTGAAGAAGTAGGATGCCTGGTTGTAAAATATTGGGGCTGGCCGAAGGGAAGATTTGAGAAGAGAAGGGGCATCATAGGTGCTTGCTATGCACTACCGATGAAAGTGTACAAAAGAATGGCAGGATGGCCTTTCACTACCTCCTGGGGCTATAATGAGCAGGGTATGACTCTTATGGCATTCTTTTCCGGCGTGCCGATGATGAATGATAATAAGACAGTGGTGAGACATTTCTGCAAGAAAAGATTCTTCAAAGATGCAGATAAGATCTATCTCAACTCACGCATAAACAGGATGCTGGTGCATTATCAAATGTTCTCCACAGAGACATGGGAAAGGTTCTTCCTTCCTCATCATAAAGTGACTTTCTCTAAGCATCCTGAGATCATCAAGGATGCTTTGACTATCATACGAGGGGAAGAGATGCAACTGAGGAGAAGGGTGTTTCAGAAGGGGAAAAAGAAAAGTGATCTGGAGTTCTTTCAGGCAGGAACGTGGCTTGGAGGAATCCCGAGGGTGAAGAATCTCAAGGATAGATACACACCTTCTCTATGGGAGTGAGGAATGACGTCTAAAGAAGATTATGAAGATCTCAAAGAGTATCTTGAGACGAAGTTTGCGGCTCTTCCTTGCATGAATCATGTGAAGAAATTGGCCGCCTTAGAGACAGGGCAGAAGAATGCGGGTTCAATGATAGATAGATTATGGTACATGATACACGCTGTCTTGATAGCGATACTTGTCGCCATACTTTCCAGTTGTGCCGCTTCTCGAATTATGAAGAATGTGCCTAGAGTACTAACACCTGTGATATTAGAGAAGACCTCTGAGAGTAAGATAACGGGAATGCTAGCTTGCGGTGTTTTCTGCCTCCTTCTACTTTTCGCGGCTATAGATGGACCGAAAGAAGTGAAGAGTCAAATCTTCCTTTATTCTCTAGCCACTATTTCTTTTGCTGTCTTTTGAATAATTGTATTTTTTGTCTAAGGAGTTTGAAATGACTGTACCTACTACGGCATGGAATGAAACAGTTCCTCCTGATACAGAAGCAGCTACAGATGGTAATGATCGTATCATGGAGATGAAGCAGCAGATCAGGGAGATTGTGGATATAGATCACAAGTTTGATTCGAGCGGCCAAGATGCAGATATGGGGAAGCATAATATAGTACACATACTTACCTCTGCTGCTTCTCCTGCTTCTGCTGCTGGAGAGATAATACTTTATCAGAAAGAGGATGGTGACAGTAGAAATCAACTCTACTGCATGGACGATGAAGGAAATGCTATTCAGATGACTCTAGATGGGGCTTTGAACGCCGTCCTTCTTACAGGGGTTCAGACAGTGGTAGGCGCTAAGACATTCTCAAATGATGGTGTGTTCTCCGCTGATCTCACAGTAGATGTCGATTTGGCGGTGGGGAATGATCTCTCTGTGACAGTGGACGCCCTTATAGGTGGGACATTGGGTGTGACAGGGATCACAACTCTTGGCGCCGCTCTTGTAATGGGGACGAATAAGATCACAGGACTAGGGGATGGCTCAGGGGCGCAGGATGCGGCGGCCTTTGGACAACTCTCTGTGTTAGGGTTAGACATAGGAACATATGCAGGAGATGGAGCAGCAACACAAGGCATCACAGGAGTAGGCTTTCAACCCACTCTTGTACTCCTATGGAAACAAGGAGGGACAGAAGGAAGTCCCGTGATAAAGACTTCCTCTGATCCAGGACTCTACAGCAAGAGATTCTCCGCTGGAGGCTGGGCAGAGAATCAGATACGTTCCTTAGATGCAGATGGCTTCACAGTGGGAACACATGATACAGTCAATGAGAGTGCAAAGACATACACCTATGTGGCCATAAAGGGTGCATAATGCCTGAGAGACAATACAAGCACGTCCCCGCGCCTACTCTAGGCCTTGTGAAGAATCTACCTCCTGGTATGATCCCCGAGAGGGCGATGGGAGATGGGAAGAATGTCACCTTCAGAGAGGGAGAAGTGAGACAGGTGAGAGGCTCCATAGAGGGCTTTGCCACTCTCTCGGGGGATGTCTTTTTCATAGACACTCTGGAGGACACCCTTCTCGTACACACGAGTACACATTTCTACTCCTCGGCAGATGGCCTGGTGTTTACGGATAGGACGGATTCATCCTTTACGGGGACTCTCGATGATTTCTATTCCAGCCTTATCTTTGCCACAGACTACATTTTCTCGAATGGGAAAGATGAAATCAGGACGTGGGATTTTGCGGCGGCAGACTGCTCATCTCTCGCTAATGCTACTACCTATAAACCTGCATGGATCAACAGTCTTGGTCAGCGACTTTGCCTTTACGGTGGCTCCACAGGGGGGACAGCTAATCCACGGAGGGTCAGGAATTCTGTGGTAGGAGATGCTACAGATTGGACCGGCGTTGGGGCAGGGTATACGGACATAGACAATGCTCTTGATCCTTATGGAGAGATTGTACGGGCAGAGAGACTAGCGGATGGGATTGTGATTTATGCAAACAATAGCATTTGTGTACAACAGTATATGGGAGAGTTGACGAATCCCTTTCATTACTATAGTGCAGTGCCCAACAAGGGTCTCGCGGCGTCGCATGCTCTCATCTCTCTGAATGGAAAAGAGCATATCTTTCTTGGAAATGAGAATATCTATTCCTACACCGGGGGGAGAGAGTTGGTGCCTATTGCAGACTCCATCAAGGACTATCTTTTCCGGAGGATCAATCCTGAATACTTAGAAAGAGTGTTCATGGTCTATCTAAAGGAGAGCAACAAACTGCGGCTTCATTATGCCACGATAGGCTCCTCTTCTCCTAATGCTTACTTTGAGTATGACCTGGGAGATAAGACTTGGACAGAAGGGACAAAGAGCGTACTTTGTTCTGGACGATATACTCTTCTTGAAAGTCTGACCTGGGCTGATCTCTTAGGGACATGGGCCGACTGGGAAGGTATATGGAAAGATGCCTCTATAACAAAGGGCTTTGAGAGTACAATCTATGGAGGTGCTTCTGGTGTTCTCTACTGGAATGAAGGAAGTATAGATGAAGCGGGTAGTGTCATTGAGTCAGAATGGGAATCGAAGGATTTTTCGCCGGAAGGGCAGTATCAAAGGATTCCTTCTACATTCTACGAGATAGTCTTCGAGGCTAAGGGGAATAGCGTCCTGGTAGAGTATTCCACAGATCAAGGCATTTCATGGACCTCCATAGGGACAAGTACTCTCGAGTCGGCATGGGCCAAGTATCATGTAAACTTCCCAGCTTTTCGTGCGAATCAGGTAAGGTTCAGATTCTCTAATAGCACTATCTCTGAGACCTTCTCTCTTCGCTGGTTGGCATTTGGTTTCATCCCAGGAGAAAGTAATGACGAGACCTGATAGGATTGTAGCACGCTCTGTCATCTTTCCTCCTGCTCCTACAACGCTGGAGGAGTTAGGAAGGTGGACTAGACAGGTCACACTAGAGTTAGAGGTTTTTATTCGCCGTCTAGTGAGTACGCTGGATGGAGGGAATGTCCTCTTTCAAGTAGTGTCGGCAATTCCTGGCACAGGAGATATAGGAGAAGGAGCCTTCTACCTTTATGAGGTCGGGGCTACGAGAAGATTGTATACGAAAGTGAATGGTTCTATTCGATATGTTACTTTGACATAAGGAGACGTGAGATGGGTTTGTTTGAAGGTGTAGTTGGCAGCGCAACGAATGAAGCGATAGGGGATCCTCTAGGAGAATTCTATGGGGGTGTTGATAGAGCTTTTGGAGGAATGTTCAAAGCGCAAGACCCCTATATGATGCAAACTGGAAGATGGAATCCAAGACAAAGGAAAGTAAGTCAAGGGTTGAGTGATCTTATTTCAGGTGGCCTAGGGGAAGGACTCAGGGCCTGGGAGGGGGGCTTTCAAGGTTCTCTTTCAGACATAGAGCAGACAGGTCTGGGTCAATTGAGAGACTTCATACAGAATCCTCCTGACTATTCTCGCTCCCGTGGGTTGCTTGACACGCTGGAAGGGTATAGTGACCCAGAGCAGATAGAAGAGAATTTTATGGAATTCGACCTTCCACGTTTACGGCGCCTTTATGATGAAGAACTAGACCCTCTTGCTAGGGAGACTTTCGCAGGAGGAGAGTTTGGTTCTACTTTTCGCCAGCAAGGACAACAGCGTGCGGTAGATCAATATGGCTCTCTCTTGTTAGATGCACGTGAGGGACGCCATGCGCAAGGAAGAGACCTCGCTGTACAGACCACCGGCCTTGCACAGCAGCAAGCAGTTATGGAAACACAGAATACAATTCAGCATCTCCAAGCTGTAAAATTGGATACACGCCGGGACATAGAAACAAGGGAACTCCTCGGACAATACTCAGAATTCCTGAGGACAACTCCTGAGCTAAATCCTCTGATAAGTGCAGCTCTCTCCTATCTTCAGTTAGACCCTTATTATACAACAGGCATAAAGGGAGAGCAGAGTCAATTTATGCAACTTCTCGGCGCCGCCGCTCCTGCTGCGGGAGCTGCCGCTGGAACTGCTGCTGCTGTTGCTCTTTTATAAGAAAGGAGGCAGAGGATGCCTTTTACAGGATGGTTAGAACCAGTAGGACCTCTCTCTGGTTTAGCGGAAGCTATAAAAGGGGGGCTTCAAGGATTTGAACAAGGCCAAAGAATGGTTTTGAGACAACAACAGGCGGGGAGAGAAAAGAAACGTCTCCTTCTGGAAGAGTTGAGAGAAAAGCAACGTCGTAAAGAGATAAAGCAGCTTATGGACTTACGAGCTTCTGGCGATAAAAGAGCAGCTGCTGCATTAGAGCATAAGATTCGCATGGACGATCAAAGAGCAGATAGAGCAGATAGAGCAGAAGGAAGAGCAGATAGAGCAGAGGGGAGAGCCGAAGAGACTTTAGGTATGGATAGGCAGATACTTGAGAGTAATCTGGAATCTGCCAGGTATTCCAGAGACTTAGCTAGTCAACGACTTGATTTAGATCGGAATGCTCAAAGCTTTGGCCAAGATGCAACTTCTCAACGACTTGAATCAGCTCGGAATGCTCAAGTCTTTAGTGAGGATATAGCAACTCAGGGGCTTGAGATGACAAGAAACGACATGGCCTCTAGGGAGAACGCACGTTCTTTTCGTAGGGGAGTGGAAGGTCAAAAATTGGATCTTGCTCTGAGGCAAGGAGGCCTGAATGAGCGACAGATTGAACAGGGGATGAGAATTGCTTCTGAAAGCCATGAGAGAAAGAAGAAAGCAGCTAAACAGGAGATGGAACTAAGGTCACAGCAAGGGATTATTCAGCTAAATGAGGAAAAGCGAAATAAGGAAAGGGCTAAATTAGAAAAAACCCAGCAGAAACAGCTTATTGACAAGAATCAAATGTCTTTCTTTAGACAGACAGGAACAAAGGTCCTAAAGAATTATCCTCCTCATCTCGTGTTAGGCTTGATGAATACGCATAAGATTTCTGAAGAAGAAGCTAAAGAAGTGATGAAGAATGCTATAACCTCATTAGAGGAAGAGAAGAAAAGAGTCACCAGAGGCCGTATGGAAGAAGTTATTTTTCGAGATTCAGGAAGTAGAAAGATAACAGAGGATTTCCCAACCTTCCTAGATCGTATGATAGGGAAAGAAGAAAGTGCTCTCCCTGTAAAGAAGGAAGAAAGTGCTCTCCCTATAGAAAATTTAGTTCCCCTTTCTGTGCGATCTCCAGAAGAAGAGCAGCAGGAAGCAAGGCAGTTCACAGCACGTTTGAAGGGGGAACTAACAGAAGCAAAGCGGCTTCTGTCTGACCAAACTTCTCTATGGAATGAGATGAAACGTTTCAAAACGGCGAAGAGACAAGCAGAATTTAGAGAGGCTCATCGTGGTCGTATGTGGACTCAAGATCCTTCTACTAAAGGTAGTGAAGGATGGCATATGCGTAACTATATCAAGGAAAGACAGAAATTTCTCGGCACTACTAAGAAGAAGCAGGCTGTATCAGATCTACAGACGAATAGCCTTAGTCTAGCCCTTACACAAAAGGGTACTGATACCCAGGCGTATAAAGACTTTATACGTCCTCGTACTACTGCTGAGTGGGATCTCTATGAAAAACAACAAGATGCCTTAGAAGCGGCACAGAAAAGAAATATGGAACAGCAGTTGAGGCGTCTAAAAGAATATAAAGCAGCACAAAGAGAAAAGAAGGCAGTTGCTAATTTGACTGTGGATCAAGTAAAAGCTATGAGAGCTACAGAAGGACGCCTTACCGAGTTTGTTGCAATGGAAAAAATACGTGCTGCTATTCGTGGCACGAAAGGTTTTGAGCTTTCAGATTTTCGTACTGTATCTAGTGCTCTTAGAGATATAGAAAAAGAAGATGGTAAAACCATTCTTACTACTAACATGAAAGCGGCTATAACTATCCTCAAAGCAAAGAGAGGTGTACAGTTTATTATAGGGGGTAAAAAGTATATCCCTGAGAATCTCAAAGAAGTATGGGAACTTGTTTGGCAGGGGGGTACTCCTTCTCCTCCTACTAAAGGACCATCAAAATGAGGATAGAACAAGCAACAAAGGCAGAAATAAATAGGAGTGTACGCTATAGAAGAGGGGGTCTAAAGAGACCTTTTCTTCTTCCAGAGGTTACTGCACTTAATTTGTTAGAAAAAGGTTATACTCCTGCTCAACGTGGTTTGCTTCTTGCGGGACAAGAACTAGGCACAGGTCTAATGCACGGGATAGACACAGTAGGCTTTGGAATCCCCTCTTGGCTTCTAAAGACCACAACCTCCTATCGTCTTCCTGAGCCAACGACGTCAGCAGGTCAAGTTATAAAGGGTGCCTCTCAAGCCCTAGGCTTTATGTCTCCAGCTGGTCCTCTTGCTTTAGGTGGAAAGATCGCGGGAAAGATTGGGGCTAAGGCTGTGATAGGAAGTGGGAGAGTACTTCCTATCGCAAAGAATCTCG
>SDBT01020311.1_pt1 | contig 10394 bp, 7 predicted proteins | sample 2277101 | NCBI WGS metagenome assembly SDBT01 (sample SAMN10404973, study PRJNA504765) | marine sediment metagenome | isolation source: marine sediment core GS10_PC15, 103 cmbsf | place: Arctic Ocean: Southern Knipovich Ridge | collected 2010
AAAAAAAACAGTTAAAAAGACCAAGATATAACACGCGCTTAAGAAAAAATGTAAGAAGAACTTCAACCCTTATGCATCATGACCCAGCTACTTTGGGAAAAACCATTGAAATTCTTGGCGGAATGATGAAAAAAAAGCTTATAACAATGCACACTGTTTACCGCATTATTGATGCTCCGCTTGCAATAGAAACATTAACAAGCCATTTAAGAAAATTCAGTAAAGGCCAGATGCATTTTGATGGACTAATGAAATTAGTTGAAAGGGCATATGAAAGAAGGGTTCCAAAAAAAGAAATTAAATATATACTAAAAGCCAGGCAAGGAGATTTTTATAACAGACTTGTAGAAATTGCAGTAAAAAATGACGCTCCAAAATCTTTTGTAACAAATATGTGCCTTAGGAGAATGAAGGAAATGAAATTGCCTGGGGAAGAGATAGTAAAAGCAACAAATATTAAATGGAAAATTCACCGACAAGCACATAAAAAAAATAACGCCATAGAAAACAACAACAGACCGGCTGAAATCAATGCAACCAACAAAATAAAGGAATTAGAACACGAATTTATTGAAACTTATGCAAAAAAGCTTTAAGTAAGCTAAAAAGAAGGTCTTTTTGCCAAAAAAACAAATTACTTTAAAAGAATTAAATAGTTAAAACTTAATCAAGCACAAATAAAGGAAAAACTGATTAAAATGATAAAAAAGAAGCTTTTAGAAGCATTTGATTGCAAAAAAGAAGAATCTATAAGGCGTTTTTGGAAAAAGGACGGAATTCCTGAAAAGGTTAGGAAACAAAGCCAAAAGCAAAAAGAAACTTTTTATTTTATGGATGGACCGCCTTATGCAACAGGCCACATCCACATGGGAACTGCCTTAAACAAGGTTTTGAAAGATGTGTCAATGCGTTCCAAAAGAATGCAGGGACTTAATGTATTTGACAGGCCAGGATATGACTGCCATGGTGTTCCAACAGAAAAAAAGGTTGAAGAAAAACTTGGCTTTAACAACAAACAGCAAATTGAAGAATATGGAGTTGGCAAATTTACAGACCAATGCAGACATTTTGCCACACAATTTATTGAAGTAATGAACAAAGAATTTGACAATATTGGAGTCTGGATGGATTGGAAAAATCCCTACCTGACACTTGACGACGATTACATTGAAGCAATCTGGGGGTCTTTCAAAAAAGCAGATGAAAAAGGGCTTTTATACCAAGGGCTTTACCCAGTGCACATTTGCCCAAGATGTGAAACAGTTGTTGCATTTAATGAAATTGAATATACAAAACAAACCGATGAAAGCATTTATGTAAAATTTCCGGTAAAAGACATGAAAGAAACATTCCTTGTAATTTGGACCACCACACCATGGACTCTTCCAGGAAACACAGGAGTAATGGTTAATCCTAATTTTGATTACGCTTTTGTAAAACTAAGCAATGGCGAAACCTGGGTTGTTGCAGAAGAAAAAGTGCAAAGTTTAATGGACGCAATTGAAGCAGGATATGCAATTGAAAAAGTTGTCAAAGGAAAAGAGCTTGAAGGAATGCAGTACAAAAATCCTTTGCGTAAAAAATTAAAATTACCAGAATTACCAAAAGCCTACAGAGTAGTTTTAAGTGAAAGATATGTAAATTTGGAAGAGGGAACAGGATTAGTACACTGTGCACCAGGACATGGAAAAGAAGATTATGAAGTCGGAAGCAAGGCAGGACTGCCTGCAATTTCACCTGTTAAATTAAACGGATTACTAAAAGACGAAGCAGGGAAATATGCCGGAAAGAAATGCAGAATTGTTGACAAAGAAATTATAGAAGATTTGGAATATGACAAAATGCTGGTTTACAAGCACGGGCATACACATGATTACCCAGTGTGCTGGAGATGCAAAACCCCTCTTTTAATGCTAAGCGTAAAGCAATGGTTTTTACAAATCAGAAGCATTCAGGAAAAAATGCTTGGATTAAACAAAGAAGTCAACTGGGTTCCTTCATGGATGAAAGACAGAATGCACAATTGGCTTGAAAGCATAAGCGACTGGCCTATTTCAAGAGCAAGATACTGGGGAACTCCATTACCAATATGGATTTGTAACAAATGTGAAAACAAAAAAGTAATAGGAAGCAGAAAAGAATTAAGGGAATTAAGCAGAGTAAAAGAAATTGAAATGCACAAACCAGGAATTGACAAAATTGAATTTGGATGCAACTGCGGCGGAACAATGAAAAGAGTTCCTGAAATTTTAGACGTATGGTTTGATTCAGGAGTAAGCAGTTGGGCAGCATTAGGATATCCGGAAGAAAAAGAATTGTTTGAAAAATTCTGGCCAGCCAATTTAAACCTTGAAGGAACAGACCAATTCAGAGGATGGTGGAATTCGCAATTGATTCTTTCAACAATCTGTTTTGACAAAGCACCATTTGAAAACATTTTAGTGCATGGAATTATACTAGACCTTGAAAAGAAAAAAATGTCAAAAAGTATTGGAAACATTATACAGCCAAAAGAAATAATTGAAAAATACAACCGAGATTATTTACGCTACTACCTTGTAAACACAAGCAAGGGCGAAGACTTTGCATTTTCATGGGATGCCTTCAAAGACATTCATCGCTTCTTCAACGTGCTAGGGAACAGTTACAATTATGCATTAATTTACCTGGATTTGGATATTGAAAAAGCAGAAACGATTGACGAAAAGAAACTCAAAGTGGAAGACAAATGGATTATAAGTAAATTACACAGTATGACAGAAGAAGTGCTAAACGCTTACAACAATTACACTTACTCAAAAGCAACTGCTTCAATTGAAAACTTTGTGATGGAAGAATTAAGCAGAACTTACATTAAAATTGTAAGAGACAGAACAGAAGGAGAAGAAGCAAAAGCAGTAAGCCAAACAATGTCATATGTAATTGACAGGCTTCTAAGATTAATGGCTCCAATAACTCCTCACATCACAGAATACTTTTACCAGCATTTGAAAGAAGGAAAAATGCCTGAATCAGTTCACCTTCTTAGCTTACCGGAATTTGACAATAAAAAAGTTAACAAAAAACTGGAAGAAGAATTTGAAAAAGGCAAGCAAGTTACACAAATCGTTCTGTCAATGAGAGAAGAAAACAAACTAAGAAGAAGATGGCCATTGAACGAACTTGTTATTGTTTCAAAAACAGGAAAAGAACTGAACAAAATCAAAAACGTTATTGCAGGAAGCTGCAATGTCAAAAAAGTCTCACTTGACAAGAAAAAGCCAAAGAAAGGAAAATGGGCAGAAAAAGAATTTGAAGATTTAAAATTATTCCTTAACATTGAAGCAGATGATGACCTGAAAGAAAACTGGGAACTGCAAGAACTCAGAAGAAAAATTCAGTCTTTGAGAAAAGAAGCAAAACTAATGCCTGGAGAAAAGACAAAATTAAAAATTGCCTGCGACAAGCCGGAATTTTTGGAAAAATACAAAGAAGAAATTGAAGCAAGCACTAATACAGAATTTGTTGAAACAAAGAAAAAGCCAACAGAAAAACTAATTGAAAGAAAATTCGGGCTCCAGATAGTGAAATAAGCCAAAGGCAAATTGCACCCTAATAAGAAAATAAGCCCAAAGCAAATACAACCCCCCCAATAAGGAAATAAGCTTGAAAAAGGCAAATTTAAATAGGTTTTCAACCCCTAATTCCTTTATGTTTACCCTGCCAATTTAAGGCTAATTTTCTAATTCAACGGTAAACATAAGACCACCCCCCTTTAGAGGTGTTTTTTTATGGAAGAAATCAAAGATATTGAACTAAACGGAAAAAATGCAACAGAACTGGTTAATGGAATGAAGGCAACAGGCTTTCAGGCAACACACCTGGCAGAAGCTGTTGAATTAATAGAACAAATGAAAAAAGAAAAAGCAACAATATTTTTGGGATTTACAGCAAACCTAATGGCATCAAGATTAAGAGGAATTGTAAAAGAATTATGCGAAAAAAAATTCATTGACACAATTGTAACAACTGCTGGAAGCATTGACCACGACATTATCAAAAGTTTTATGCCATACAAACTTGGAACATTTATGGCAAATGATGTAGAACTACACCAAAAAGGAATTAACAGAATTGGAAACATTTTTGTTGAAACAAAAGGCTTTGAATTACTTGAAAAAAAAATGCAAAAATGGCTTGCAGAAATTTACTCAAAAGAAAAAACAATCAGCCCAAGCCAGCTTGCAAAATTTATTGGAGAAAAACTTCCAAAAGAAAGTTTCCTGCACTGGTGCAGTACCAACAACATTCCAATATTCTGCCCTGGTATAACAGACGGAGCAATAGGACTCCAAATGCATTTCTTCAAACAGGAAAATCCTGATTTTGTAATGGACGTAACAAAAGACATGAAAGAACTGGCAGATATTGTTCTGACAGCAGACAAAACAGGTGCAATAATTCTTGGAGGAGGAATATCAAAACACCACATAATCGGTGCAAATATTATAAGAGACGGCCTTGATTACGCGGTTTACATTTCAACAGCAGCAGAATTTGACGGAAGCCTTTCAGGAGCCCAAACAAGAGAAGCAAAAAGCTGGGGAAAATTAAAAGAAAAAGGAAACAGTGTGCAAGTAAACTGTGACGCAACAATTGCAGTTCCGCTTATTGCAGCAGCACTCAAAGAGAAAGGAGTATTGTAAAAAAGGAATTGTTTGCAATGATTACAATTCTAACCTACTTACTGATGTTTGCCTGCGGAGCATTTACAAAATTTACAGACAACTTAATTGATGAACCATTTGCAATAAAATTTCCATGGTTGCAATATGTAACCGCAGCAGTTTACGGACTGCTTGCAGGTTACCTTGCAACAGGTTCAACAGAATTTGGAACACTAATAATTGCAATCGCAATAGGAGTATTGCTTGCAGGAAAAATTGACTCAAAAGCACACCAGCTTGCAATTGCAATAATTTTTGTAATCTTTGCACTGCGCGGTTTGCCTTCAATAGAAATTCCATTACTTGCAGCATTTGTTGTCCTTGGATTCCTTGACGAAGCCTTAAACGATTTCATTGACAAAGCAAAAGAAAAAGGAAAAAAAATCAATTCAACAATAGAACATATTGTAAGCGCAAGACTTTCACTGGAAATTGGAACACTTGCACTGGGCTTTTTGACAGGAAATTTTATTTACTTTTTTGCAATATTTTCATTTGACCTGGCATACAATCTTGTAGACAAAGTAATGCCGTTCTTTATGAAAAAGTTTAATCCGGAATACGGACCACAGCTTGTTGTTGATTTGTATAAATGCAATGCAAAAAAACTTGCAGACAAAAAATTTATCAAAAAACTTCTTTCAGAATTTCCTGCAAAAATTGGAATGAAAAAAATTTCCAAAGCATTTGTTTTTGAATACAATCCAAAAAACAAAGAAGAACAAGGACTAAGCGCGTTTGTACTAATAGCAGAATCACATATTACCATACACACTTATCCACTAAAACAGCTTGCAAAAATAGATATAGTTTCATGCAAGGGATTTGACCAGGAAAAAGCAACAACAATGCTAAAAAAAGCATTCAATGCAAAAGAAGCAGAAACCAAATCATTTTACAGAGGAAAACATTATCCAAAAGACGTAAAAAAATCAGCAGAACTTGCAAAAAAGGAACGAAAGGCAAGTAAGTAAAGAATTTAAACTATTTTAGCACTTATTAACAAGACTGGAAATGAATCAAAAAGCACAAGCAGGATTAGAATACCTAGTAACATACGGCTGGGCAATAGTACTAATTGTAACAGTCATAGGAACCCTAGTCCTAATAATAAACCAACCACTAGAAGAAATAAAATTCACCAGCTCAGACCCAACAAAACTTACAATAAAAGGAAGCAACGTTGAAAACGGAGTAGTAACAATAAAACTACAAAACATCACAGGTGGAACAATAGAAATCCAAGACATAACAACCCTATCAGGCTACCCAAACTGCACAACCTCAAACACAAGCAACATCATAGGACCAGGCGGCGAACTCGAAATACTATGCACAGTACCAACCGATTTCCTACAAGGCACAATAAACATTGAATACATTGATACAGCAGGACTCCTACAAAACACAACCATCACAAGCAGCGGAGACGGAATAGTAATGGAACCACCAAGCGCAGAAAACACAGACTACCTATGCAGTGACCAATACGACAACGACGGAGACCAACTCATAGACTGCCTCGACCCAGATTGCCAAGGATACACAGGAACAGGACAATACCCAGACGGAGCAAAATGCGAATATGAAACAGAACTAACATGCAATGATTTATTTGACAACGACGCAGACGGATTAATTGATGGCACCGATGACAATTGTGTAGAACAGTGCGATGTCATTGGAGACGAAGACAACGACGGCTTGGCTGACTGCCTTGATCCAGAGTGCAGTGAATATTTACAATGTTATGCAATTGAAATGGATTCCTGCCAAACGATGGGAATATCTGGTAAAACATATTACTTAACCGAACCATTTGGAGACGATGAAACAGTAACAAACAACTGCATTTACATTCAGGCATCAAACATTACTTTGGACTGCCAAGACTATCCAATTAGCACTAGCCAGGCAGTAACAGTAGTTTATATTACAGGAAACAATGCAACACTTCAAAACTGTAACATTAGCAGCACAGGAGGGAAAGGAGTAGAAGTATACGAGGCAATGTATGCAAATATTAAAGACAGCACTTTAACAGGAAACGCTTACGGAATAAAAATTGTTACAAGCAACAACCAATACACAACAATTCAGAATAACACAATAACAAATAATACCAGTTATGGAATTTATCAAAGAGCAGCTAACTATGATTATTATGACACCTACACAATAATTCAAAATAATACTATAAGCGGAAATGGTATGGGGTATTATAATTACAGAGGAAATTATGACCAAATTTTGAACAACCAAATAATAAACAATAACAACCAAGGAATGCTTTTAATGAGCCAAGCCTACAATGCAACAATTGAAGGAAACGCATTCACAGGCAATGGAACATATGGCTTGGAATTTGACCTAACAAACAGAGACATTATAAGAAACAATTCCTTTAACAACAATGGAGAAACAGGATTTTATATTAGACCAGGGATTGGTCACGCAGGCGTTTTTTTGACAATAGAAAACAATGAGATGAATTCAAATGGAGCATATGGATTGTACTACTCTGCAGGGGATAGCATAATAAACAACAATACAGCCTGTGGAAACCCTTTTGGGGATTTTAAATGCATAGATCATTCAGTCTTTAACTATTCAGCAATAGGAACAGGAAACAGCTTCACAAATGTTACTCCTTGCCCAATAGACAATTGGCCAGAATTAGGAGTAAACTACAATGCTTGCAGTTAAACCAAAAACAGATAATTCAAATTTAAAAAAATTAGCTTGGAAAGAATTTATGCTCCAGGAGTAAGTGCCCTAACAACCAAAACCAGTGCAATAAGAGCAATTGCCGCACCAATAACAAATTCCGGCGAAAGCTTTGGACCGCTTGTGTCAGCGTCAAAAAATCTTACAATTCCCAAACTACTGCTTGGTCCGCTTACTGCAGGACCCTTGTTTAACTTAACCATTTTTAAAACACCAAAAATACACCAAAAAAGGTGCAATATAAAGATTTTAATAGTTGTTAAGCTATAAAAATGATAACGTTTAAGAAAAAAGGCTGAAAACCATGCAAAATGAAATGATAATACAAAACGGAATCAGAGCAATTATCCTGATAGTTATGATTTTTGTGCTCTTATTTTTACTGACATTTACAGGAGTTATAGGATGCGGTCAAATTCCAATTGCAGGAGAAGCATGGTGTGACGTTTACTGGACTATTAAAACTTATACAACAGGAGGACCTAAGGTTCTAATTGTTTATGGAGATTCAGGTCTAGGAAATCCAATAGGATTTGGCAACGGAAGCCTTGAAGAACTTCTTGCAGAACCAAGCATTCTTTCAGTACACGCTGACATACAACATATTGACAATGTAAGCTATGGTGTTCTGGAAAACTACGATATAGTAATAGTTGACAGAGCAAAAGAAATTGAAACAAAACAACTAAGGGCATTTATAGATTATGCAACAAACCCAACAGGCGGTGTTCTTGTATGGACAGGAGATGCAGGAACCCAACTTGGACCAAGAGACCACCTTGTTTACACAAAAGATGAGGACCCTAATAGTGACATAAATATTACCCTAGGACCATGGTCAAGACGCGACGGAGACTATGTGATTTCATTTGACGAATTCTTAGGAGTAAAGCCAATAGACAAAGAAAAAATTACTTTCTGCGAACTCGTCCCATGTCCTGAAGACAGACCATTCCTTGCAGGAAACATGGAAACAGAACCAAGCGGAAACCATCCGCTTATAATAGGAATTTCAAGAGCACTCCCGTTGTATGTTTTTAAAGGAGAAGACTTTGCAGTTGTTGAAACAATATCAGGAGGCATAACAAATGAAGTTCTTTCACTTGACTACGGAAGTGAGATGGACAGGATAGGATATGACTTAAACAAAAGCTCTCCGCTAATTGTAACATCAGGAATTGGCGAAAGAATAATTTACTATGCTCTTCCGCTTGAATATTATGCAAACCCAAAACTTGAACAGGCAGGAAAAGGAATATATTTTGTCCCGATTGAAAACATGTATTATGGAATCATAAAGGGTTAGAAACAAAGTATTAAATAAAAAAAAATCTTTAGTTAGAATGAAATGCAAAACAAATTCAAACTAATTGCAACAGCACTAATTTTGCTTACCTTAACCGGAACAGCAAACGCTGCAACATACTATGTTTCTCCAACCGGAAACAATACACATGACGGCAACAGCCAGGCAAACACTTTCAGTTTGAGTGAAGCACAAGAATATGCAAATGCAAAACCAAGTGAAGAAATTATTTTCCTGCTGGCAAGTGGAGAGTATGGAGCATTTTCAGATAGCACTAATGAAAGGACATCTTGGGCAATCTGGAAAGCCGACATTGGAGAAGAACCAGTATTTGAATATATTTCATTGGGTAGTTTTTTAGGAGACTCTAATAAATATTTACATTTTGAAGGAATTAAAGTAACACCAGGTGCTCTTCATCCAATGCATGGCTATTACAGGACTGCAAGCATCAGAAAGGCTAACCACATTAAATTCATTGATATGGAGTTTGAAGGTAATGGCTATTCTGGCGGAGATGACAGCGCAGCTATATACATGTGGGGAGGCGACAACATTGTTATTGATGACTGCAATATTTACGGCAATGACTCAGAGTTTGAAAGTGCTTTTGAAAATGGTATTTTTGCAAGATATGTCAACAATGTTGTGATAAACAACTGCAGTATAACCGGAACCCAGCATGGAATTAGTGCCTGGGGCAAAAATTGGACTATAACCAACAATCACTTGTATAATTTGGATTCTGATGGAATTATTGTTCAAGGAATTTCAGACAGCAATATTGAGAATAATAGGATACACGATGTACGCATTCCCCCTGATTCAGATTATCACACAGACGGAATTCAATTTTATTACACTAAAATGGGAAATGCCCACCAACCAAGTAATCAAGAGCATGTCTATATGAAAAACATTGTTGTTAGAAACAACACAATTTACAATATTGGCAGGCAGGGAATTTTTATGAATTTTGGCGGTTATGATGGCACTTCGCCAGATGCACAAAATATTACAATTGAAAACAATCTAATATATGATTGCGACATGGAAGAAATTGGGTCATATTCTTTTGTATCCTACAATAATGCAAACCAATCCTTTGTTAACAATACAATTTTGGGAAGTTCACATTGGAGAGAAGGCTCAGAGGTTTCCAAAATTGAAGGAAATTTGCTTGAACTAGGCAAGTTTTGGGACAATGTTCCTCTCCCGTCATATAACAATTATAATTTGCTTTGGGATTGGTGGGGAAACATAACAAAAGGCAGCAATTCAATAGAAACCAGATGGGATTGGGATGACAATTCAGATAAAACTTTGTGGAAAGAAATTTTTACAGATTATGAAAATGATGATTACAATCCTTCAATAGGCAAAGCAGCCTGCGATGGTTCAGTAAATGGACAAGAAGGAGTTGCTATTGGTGCACTGCCCTGTCCAGAAGAACCACCACAAGAATGCGTTGACCTAACAAGTCTAACAAACTACCTTTCAGAATGGAAACTAGGAAACCTTGGAATGACAACACTATTAGAAAAAATCTCTTCGTGGAAAACAGGAACAGGATGTTGACAACTGCAAAGTCATGCCATCGAGCCAAAAGCGAAGATGGTATTCTTACTCGCAGTAGCCGGGCATGACGGCTAAAG
>SDBT01020312.1_pt1 | contig 10394 bp, 19 predicted proteins | sample 2277101 | NCBI WGS metagenome assembly SDBT01 (sample SAMN10404973, study PRJNA504765) | marine sediment metagenome | isolation source: marine sediment core GS10_PC15, 103 cmbsf | place: Arctic Ocean: Southern Knipovich Ridge | collected 2010
TACTACTGCCAATTAAAATCCCAAACGCTCTGAAAGAATGTCGGCATATTCGTTCATCGCAATTGATTGCTTTTTCAATAAATTCTGCTGTCGCTCAGCCAGTTTGTAAAATTCTTCACCCGCTATGAATCGACGTAGCTTCACAACACGTTCTGTCAATCTGTCCAATTCATCGATCACACGCTGTCGCCATTCTTGAGCGGGCATAATTGTTGGTCTGTTGGGAAGTTCTCTACTCATTGGTTCACCACCTGTTGTGTTTCATTATCGACTATCGCAGGCGGCTGTTTCAATTTCTCCAATCGCTTACGAGCACCTGCTAACAACACCGCATGATTGACTGCAATTTCGCCGCCATGATCGACATGACGATGATCGCCAAATCGTTTCCGATTCATTGCACTCATCGTCCATTGCCGGGTTTGAATACGCAGATTATCGCGCTGAATAATACCGCGATCGGTTTTTCTAACACCCTTTAAATCCACAAACGTATCGTCACCACGATTGTCAGCAATGTCAATGTTATCATCGAGCCACGATTCTGCCTGCAATACACGCGCTGCATCGTATCGCTCACGTATCGCTTTATCGCTAAGTACTAATTCGTAAAAACTTGCGATTCTCTGTTCGTCATAACCACACTTAGCCCCAGATGCTTTAACAGTATTGCCGAGCATCATAGAGCAGAACATCGCTTCGAGTTCCTCCGTCGGCCATGAACGCCGAATCCAGACTAACTGCGCATCACGCAGTTGCTTATTGGCACCCACATTCGCGATCAGGTACGCATCAAATATCTCGCGCGTAGTGCCTGCACCCTTGATCACGTCCGGTCGAGCCAATCCGCTCGCGGTCATCTCTAAAACTCTGCGCCATTTAACTTCAGACATCGTTTTAGTAATGATGGTGCCGGACGCCAAACGCTCTCTGCTGGCCGTGACGTATCTACCCATCTTCTGACCGGGCTTACGACCGTTGTTGGCACGTCCGTCTTTCTTCTTCACAGCCACTTCAGGCTGCGCTATGCGCTCTAAAACGTGTGCAGGTTTTTTGCTACGACTCATAAATCCCAACTATTGCCCCATGAATCTCCCCACGAATCTCCCCATGAAGAATTTCCAGCATCTACACCTAATCCTTTAAACGGATTGTGTCCTGGTTTTTCGAAGAACTGCCGACGCGAAAACGGATACACTGGGTACGGTTGCTCCGGCCCGCTCAACGCATGCGAGATCGATCGCAAAGAAATTTTCTTCGTGACGGGTTTGCGACCTCTCCTTGAAGGTATCGTCATTATAGTTCAGCGCCTCCATCACGCCAGAAGTTGCCTTCTTGTCCGATGCCATCGACTATTCGCCCGTTGACAACCATGACGGCTGATTCTACTCGACCAGAAACACTTAATGGCGCTTGATTGGCAGCGAGTGCTAAGTCTGCATCAAGTATTGCCTGATCGCACTCAGCATTCACTTGCGGCGCAGTCAACGTACTGAGTGTTGAAGATGCAACATCCACAAGAATGCCACCGTCCGACATAACATCGCCTTGCCCTGCGATCAGCAAGATCGTCGAAGTTGTAGCTGAAATGTTAGCATCCGGCCATGGCTCATGCGTTGCCACTTGATCAGCAACAGAAGTAATCATGACCATCTGTCGGATACCAGTACCTTGCGGCACGTAAATAAAGTCGCCCTTATACGGATCAGTACCAGCTGGAAAAGTCGTTGTCAGTGCTGTAACACTCGCTGCCTGACCCTGGAATTTGAACAGCGGTTCAATAATGACTGTTTCAGATACTGCGCTCGCGGCATCTGTGAACATAGTGCAAAGAGTAGAGCCAACACCTTCAAGAAACGCAGCATCGGGATAATCAACTCGATACCAGCCTTCGCCGATTTCAAAAAATCCCCAATCGCTATGTACTGAAGTAATAAGCGCAAGATCAGCAGCAGAACCTCCATCGGTTACAAAAGCAGTATCAAAACCACGCTGATACGATATGACATGACCCGCCGCTGTATCGTCTATGCCTGTTGCGGGAGTTCCGTCTGCATCAGTCAACATTCTTATCCGTACCGATACGTTTGTCTGGTCTAATGCAACAACTTGTCTAGCCATTTAAGTGACTCTCCTGCATCATTTTTACCATCATCGGATTGCTTGCTGCTCCTAATACAATCGCATTTAATACCTGACTGGAACCAACACTACTAGTAACTGTCGTTGGGCTATCGCCGCCGGAGCCTTCACCAACTCCCATCTGCATCCCTGATGGTCCAACATCAACAACTTCGCTTAACGTGTCCCAGGTTGAATATAAAATGGCTGGGTTCTTAGCCATTGCGAAAACAATGATTCTGTCGCCAGCAACTGACGTTGTTACTACATCAATCGTTGTAACACTACCGATCTCATTCGCAGTGAATGTTCCTTTAGGAAATGATGCCTGATCAACGTCTTGATAGGTGCCGAATGACCAGCCGCGTTTTGTTAAAGTCTGATCGTCAGTGTAAGCAATCGTTGTTCCTGACATCGCAGCGATCGCCGCCTCATTCCATTCGTATCGATACAAAAACATATCATCGACACCATCATCAATTTCCAATTCCTCAGAACTTGTAAATGTCTGCCCACCAATCGTCATGACGGAAACAGAAAGCGACAATCCATGCTCAGCGTGAACACATAATATTGCAGCACGCTTTGCGCCAGCACTTATTGTTGGCGAGCCGTTAGGCTCAGCATCAATTTCACTGGTAAATGCGTCTAAAATAGTAACCGGCATTATTCATCCACCAACATCAGCACAGCACATTCAAACGGTCCGCAATCAAAGTTGTCGCCATTGTCATAACCACCGCCAGCTTGCGGTCCTTTAGTAGGATCGTTCCAAACATCATCTTTCATAATAAACGCGGCATCGAAGTCAGTCATCTTCTTGCCCATGAATTTAGTGCTGACATTGTTAACATAAGTGGTGCGATCGAAATGTTGCAACTTTTTACCAACCGGTACACCAGCCACTGTCCACTTGTCGTTACTGGTTATGGTTTGTCCTGATCCTGAAGGTTTACCGGTCGGTTCCCAATGCGGAATCCACGGATCAGTCGCACCAGGATCACGCAGATTGATGATGATCCAACAATTGTCAAACTTGAAAATATGACCGTCGGTACCGAAATCAGGTGTTCTGTATGCTAGCGTGCCTTTGCCACCATTACCAAGTGGATCGTAAGGACCGAAATTGCGTGTTGAAGTCGGATTTCCCGCTGCAATGATATCTTCATCAACGAAAACCGGTACGTCATGACGTTCAGCTTCGGTCTGCGGCGCTACATTATCAAAACACCATGACAATACATGCCAGAAACGTATGTGGGCTGCATCGTAAGGCGTTAAGAATGCATAACAATCCTGATTGTTGGCATACAGTAAAGTCTGCGCATTTAACCAAACAGCCGGATAGCCTGTGGCACTGGATGCATCTGACTTGAGCAGCAACTTGTTGTATTCAATACCGCGAATCATTGCATCAGGACTGTAATTACGACCTTCCTCAGGCTCGTTGATTCGATACCCGTCTACACCTGAAATAGCTATATCTCCTGGGTTTTTTTGCTGATTGGGCTTGCTAACAAATGAAACACTTGTGCCGATCCATTCATAATGAATGCCGCCCCAGAAAGCTTCATCCTCCGTCGGCCAAGCAGGAGAAAATCCATCATTCTTATCAGATGCATTACGAGAACCCATGTTACAGAACGAATCGACCGCATGACCCTTGGTTAAGGCCTCAGCCACCATTCGATCACCATAGTTATGAATGCCTTGCCGCCATTGAATATCAGACAATTCACCAGCGTCACTAGTACCGTATGCCTTGCTGCCAATCGGATAAACCTCAAATTCTGATCCTACGGCTACTACCATGTTCTCAAGTGAGTTCTGCAATCTAAACCGATCAGTCGATCCGTTAATAACTTTGTGCCCGGTGATCTTGGCGTAATCACCACTCTGCTTATTAGCCTGCCAGCAAAGTAAATTACTTGATGCTGTCAATTGCTCATAACCGTCCATATCAGGACTGCCATCAGTATTGACGCTGGCCCAAGTAGGTACATCAACTTCGGTGGACGATTCAACAGCTGATAATGTACCTCCATGACCTGATTTTAAATAACGCGAATCTTTCTCAGGGATAGTATCTTGCATCCAATGCACCGGCATACAGTCATTGGCACCATCAAAGTCGGTCCATTGATCGAGCTGACCTTCGATTACACGCTGCATGACGGTATTGTTACAGCCCCAATTGAATGCAAGACCATCGCTATTACCGTTGACGTGACAAAGAAAACGACCGCTCGGCGCAGACTCTCGCAGCCAATACTCATCAAAATCACCAGGGTTATCCCAGGTTTGCTGCTCGAACCACCTTTCAGATTTGCCAGATGATTGAATATCCCAGGCAACCATCAAATTATCTTCGTGAACAACAATATTGATGTCTGCATTCGCTGTTCTGGCTGTCGTCAAGCGAGTCAAGGTACTAGCGCGAGATGCAGTGGTATCAAAATGCAGAGCTTGACGAATAAATACGTTGCTGGCTTCAATAACAGTCTTGGCCGGAGCATTGTCCATGCGGTCAGTGATGTTGCCGAGCGCCATCGAGGCGGTCACGAACGGCCAGTTGTCCATCGTCACAGCCGCCGTAATAATAATCGAGAACGAATCACTGTCCGTGACATCGGTGCCATCGCTCGCGGTTGCGATGTGACCGGTCGTGGTGTCGATCGCACCGATTCCATCGTACTCAAGCCGATCCAGCGTATCGTTCCACGTTACGCCGGTAGGCAACGGCGCAGTACCGGTATTGAGCGTGATCGTTACCGTGTCCATATCAGGATCACTGGTCAAATCGTCAAGTTCGAAATTGCTGGCTGTGCCCTGGTTGAAAATCGGAACCGGCTGCGTGTCCCAAATGGGCGGATTATTGATCGGCGGTGAGTCGTTGCGGCGAATGATTAAATCGCCTAACTGCTGCTGTGCCAAATGGCGAATAGTCACTTCGTAAAATACCTCGGATCCGACTCGAATTTCATAGTCACCTTCACCATGTTGCGCAGCATCCTGCGACGCGCTCTCGATTGCCTCCAGATCGGATACATGCCGCGACACACATCGATCACCCGTCCAGACCTTTAAATATTGCTTTCTTGTGACCTTGAACGACAATCATAACTCCCTGCTGTCATTGCAAAAACGGCCCGCTTCCGAAGAAGCGGACCATTGACCCTGAGAATACGACTGATCAGGGGGACCGATCAATCATCATCCCTGCAGCTGACTTAGGTCTGCAGTTAGTCTGTGCTACCTATGCACAAATAAGCGCAAATGTCAAGTTTTTCAGTGAGATAGCTGGGGGCACCTTCAGAAATTTTGCCAGAAAAATTTGGAAATAAGAGCTTAGGAAATTCTGAATTTCAGAAATACGATCTCCATAGTTAGAGGTATGGTACCAAATGGCTTCCGCACTAGCGCCTTCCTAACTTCCGAAGCTCTCAAGATTCCATGAGACTCATTTTGCATCTTCAGGTCCGGTTTTCTGTTTGGCTCGGATACCCTTCTCCAGCGGGCGCAGTTCAGAACTTTGGGAGCGGCTACGCTCGCGCGCGTGGGCATTGGTCGAGTTCTTTAGTTTTTGAACTTTCTGTCTGTTCAGTAAGTTCTGAACGTTCAGTATGTTCTGTATGTTCTGTATGTTCAGTAAGTTCTGAACGTTCAGTATGTTCTGTAATGACAGAAACGAATAGCCAGGTATCGCTCGGTATTGCTTGGTATTGCTTGCAAGGCAGGGCTGATGAGCGCATACTGACGTATGGCAATCCCGCCATTGATTAGGGGCAGACTATGACGCGCGACACATTCAAGGCAAAAGGCAACCCGCTCACCGCGAACCAGCCCGAAGAACTCGAGCCGATCCCATTCTTTCCGATAGTGCTAGGCGGTCAAGTTGCGCCGTTGACAGCGCTCGCAACATTCTGCCGCGAACGCATCGAAGCCGCAGAACATGACGGCCTGGAGATCACAGACGGCGATGTAGTCGACCTGATCGCCGACCATACCGATGCACCCCTTGACACGATCCGCGACGCGTTAGTGGTCGCTGGATACGCGTCACGCTTTCCGCGCGCCACACACCACCACCAAGGAAACTAAACCATGAAACGAGCAGTTGAGAACATTATCAAAGCCCGCCAAGCGGAACTCATTACCGAACCCGAAGCGCAACAGAACCTTGATTGCTACAACGTGCGCGGAGCATTCCGCAGCGATCAATCATTCATTGGCTACGATTACAACCGTCAAGAATGGATTGATACTCGCGCATGATAACCATTAATTCACAATTCGTTGCCGACGCGACGCGCGCGCACGTTGACCGCGATCCGCGTAATAACGTCGGCAGCGCTTTCATTGACGAGTTAGCCGAAGCACTCAAGAATTCGGCACCCTCAGATCGCGCACACCGCACGATCGACACTCAATCCATACCATGACAAGGGGCAAAATATGGATATTCATTGCAAACACTGTGGAGAACCGTGGGAGCTTTTAAGCTTGCACGACATGCCCGACGATTCGGGCGACTACGAGAACCTGCGCACGTTCGACGAAGCGCGCGCGCTGTTTTACAAGCACGGTTGCGGAGCATGGCAGCAGCACCCGCCAAGCAGATGCACCCACGCGCCAATCGTGCCAACTGACACGCTCGCCGGCATTGACGTAATGCAAGACTTGCTAGGTGATGATGTCGACGGACTCGCATCGATGCTCGAAGATTTTCGTTATGCAGGAATGATAGAACTATGAAGCGAAACAAAACCACCAACCGCGAAGCACGCAGCCGACCGCGCGGCAAGTACGCCGCCAAGCGTCGCGAGAATCGCCAGCTTTACAGCTCACCTGGCTTTTCTTGTTGCGCCAATTCACCAATGGCAGCGCAGCAGGCAATTCAGAAATCAGTAAAGCGCCGATAGCGCTGGGCGCCTGCTTATCAATGGCGGGCGCCGATCACTATTAATGCAAACACCAGGAGGCCACAAATCATGCTATCACCAGTCCTTGAAAAACTCGAAAAGATCGAAGCGCTAGAGGCGCGCGCAACTGGACTTCGCGCAGACTTGCGCCATTCGATAATGCTGCAGGACATTTGGCCGGACGTTTTCAAGTTCGGCAAAGCCACAACACAAGCCACTGGCAATCCGCACGACATTATCACGTGGAATATCACAGACGGTGCGGGCAACATTCATAAAATGGATTTGATCGATGTTCCGATCGAATTGTGGGGCGCCGACATTATTGAATCAATCGATAACGTTCATCACTTCGATTCGAAATACTCGCGACCGCTGCGCATACATCGCAGACGCGAACACCTGGAGGCAAAACTGTGAATAAATATGAGGAAATCGGCATCGAAGTTTATGAACAGGCGCAAGAAATCTTCGAAGCTTGTGATGCTGGTAACGACTTTTGTCATCAAACCGGACTGGTGTTTGGCGGCTGGAATCGAATCAAATTAACCCCGCAAGGCTGGCGCGCATTCCGCAGCGATTGCACGGAACAGTTCCTTGACAAGTTCGACAGATACCAGGAGGCAACACCGTGAGAATCAAAGGCATAACAGAGTCAGACTTGCGCGCGGCATTGGCAGAGGCCAGCACCGAATTCTACGACGACAATTTACAATTCAAACGTGAACCAGAAACGAAAGGCAACTGGATTCACTTCACAATCACCATTAAGAGTTCACACAGCCCCGGCAGCGCACGCTCTAGTTCAATGTTCAATCGCGGCCGCAGAATTGCTGCTGCATGCTGGCACGCTCACCGTGACGTGATGCGCGCTATTTTCAAACGGGCACCCGATGCCCTGCTCATCACAGCACTGGCACGCTACCAAGGCGCCGCCGGTTTCGAGCACGAGTTCCCGTACACCGGCACAGCTAACGCAGGCCCGCCGATTGATCCGATAGCACGGCAAGATTGCTGCGAATGCCCGCGCGCAGAATACTGAGATGCTAGTCACGTTACAAAATCCGCGCGGCACATTTAACCGCGCAAAATACTGGCCGCGGGCATTGTCGCCTATGTGGTCGGTTGTTTGGACAGGTCCGAATTGTAAAGCGCTGCACGCATTCGGTCCCGACACTTTCGCAGCATGCAATAACTACAAATCAAAACACCAGGAGGCTACAAATCATGATGTCACCCGACACAATTAGATCAATGACGCAGGACCGCACAGCACTGGCCTGCAAAACCCGCGAAGTTCCCTACCTCATATGGCCGGAGGATATCGACGACTGGCGCGCGGGAAAACGCTTGCCGATCCCGTTTCCAAACTTAGGCGATCACATCCCTGACGGTTACGAACTGGACGGTGATGCATGGATGATTGACACGTCGGGCTTCGGTTCACCTGGCGAGCCAGCACTAACGCTCGACCAGTTATTCGACAAGCTCGAAGTCGGCAAAGCGTATGCTTTTGTTGAGACTGGACAATTTCAGTCTTATCTCCAGCAGTACATAAAACAGGATTAGGAGCACGCCGTTATGTACAGAATTATTCGATTTTATAAGAACAGTTATCGCAGGCGCACAATGGCGCGCGGTTTAACATTAGCCGAAGCACAAGCGCACTGTAGCGATCCCGAGAGCAGTTCGAGCACCTGCACAAGCGCCGCAAGTAATCGTGTAACACGCCGAAATGGCGACTGGTTTGATGGCTACGATGACAATTAAAATTATGGGACGTTACCAGGGTAAAACTGAAGAACTGGACACAGCCAACAACGAAAACAGCGCAGAGTATTTAATTAGTGAATACCGCAAATCGATTCGATACGCCGGTTGGCACATTTGGCAGGAAGACGACAAGGATTCTGACACATGACTTCTGAACTTGATAAGACAATCATTGAAAAATTCAAATTGCCGAGCGTACTGGAAGCAGTAGCCAATACTGCCAACACCGACTTATACCACGGACCCGTTTACACAGATGGTAGAGGCGAATGGCTTAATTGTTTTGACGAAGGCGCACGCCAATTTGATTTTGTTCGCGCTGTTCAAATGCTCTCCGACTGGTTTGATGAGCACGCAGAGACTTGTTACTTCGAAGACTGGTCTGGATGCCTGGTATCTCATGCAGATATGACAATTGGTGTTAATAACGATTACTACGAATATTTTGAAATCGACCGCAAGAAGATCGCCAACATTCTGCTGGGCAGAGAACTGGCGCATCACGTATGAAGTTCCAGGCGACTTACGCTTGCATTGCTAAGCAGGCATCGATCGGTGATTTCAGAACTTTAGAAGCACACGCGCGTAACTGGCGTGAGGCTCGTTCGAAATTACCGCGATACATATACCCGGCTGGCCGGTGCTATCGGCGCATTGCTGGACCGGCGACCAAAGGAGAATGACAATGAACAATTTAATGCGACATCTATCCGGCTGGCGTATTGCTTACGATTCGATAACAAAAGAAATCGTCTATTTCAATGATCTAACGATGAGTCGACATTGCTACACGCAAGCCGATGTTTACCGGATCTCTTATGAAGAAGATCTCAAAGATCTCAAAGCATGAACTTCTGCACTTCTGAAGTTGATCCTGGTGAGATCGTCGAGCGGCTTCGCGACGAGGTTGGGCATCTGCTGGTGCGTCGTGTCGTTGATCGTGATGATTGGGTTTCGGATGCGGTACTGGATATCGCAGCAGGTAACAGAAAAAGTTGGACGTACTCAGACTGGCATATGTTATTGGTAGATTTGCGTCGCACGCCGGGTAAGCTCGCCGACTGGCTCGATCTCAATACTTAATCGGATCCAGGCACAGGTAATATATCACTATGCACATCCATTTCATTTCGAACATCTTTCGAATATTGTTTTGCCAACAGGCGCACGCCTTTGGATCGATTACCCTCGCCGACATTTTGCAGCACGTCGTCGATTGCCTGATTGATTACAATGTTCACGTTATACATTCTATTATTCATAAGTGACTTCAGTGATAGTTTTCACAACCCATATAGTATCTACTTATTTTTTGCTAATATCTATCTATATAGTTATATATTGGCACAAATCTCAAAAACTCTATATAGTTAGAAACCTTGCCCTAACTCACTTAACGTCCCTAATTCCAAATTATTCTGTCGAGAACATGGTAAAATCGAGGAAATATAAAAAGACTCACTTAACTCACTTACAAAATAGCCTAACTTCGTGCATAAGTGACACATTTTACAAACACCGCAAAGCGGCTATTGCAACACTTTAAAAAGGGAAAAATTGTTATGAATGAGCAAGATT
>SDBT01020313.1_pt1 | contig 10394 bp, 9 predicted proteins | sample 2277101 | NCBI WGS metagenome assembly SDBT01 (sample SAMN10404973, study PRJNA504765) | marine sediment metagenome | isolation source: marine sediment core GS10_PC15, 103 cmbsf | place: Arctic Ocean: Southern Knipovich Ridge | collected 2010
ATTCTGAGCGTATCGAAAATCTCATGCAGCTTGATGCGGATTTTCTTATTGAAATGTTCAACAAAGTTGCATTTCTCATACCGCAATAATGCTAATCCTGCATTGAATGGGTTACTTTTTGAAATGTCTAAACAGGCATTCAAGCTCACTACTACCGATGGCCATTGTTTGGCTCAAGTTAAATCTGATAAGTATACCATCGAGGATCCTAAAACGTGGTTACTTCCACGCCGTGCGGTGTTTGAAGTGAAAAAGATTTTAGAAGGATCTGATGAAAAAGCGGTATTTATCGGCACCTGTGGCAACCAATTGGTATTTTCGGGTGAAGCATTCAACTTTTTTACCAAGCTATTAGGAGATTCATTTCCTGCATATGAGAGTATTTTGGATAAAACTGCATTTGTGCCGGCGCGTGTAGATCGTTCGCATTTGGTAAAAACGTTGCGTCGCTCAACCTGTTTGTTATCAGGACAGTTTCTTGCAACAACGTTTGCCTTTGATAAAGAGATACTCAGAGTTTCGTTAGAAAATAAAGAGGTTGGTACGCTTAAAGAAGAATTACCGTTAAATAAATTTAAAGGAGCACAGCTTGATTTACGATTTTATGCACCATATTTACTTAATGGGTTGCAATCATTTGAAGAGAAAGAGTTAAACTTTTATCTGAAAAATGCAACTAAGCCGATTATTTTTGAAGCAGAAAAACCTGAATATCATCTTACCTATTTAGTCATGCCGGTATCACCAACAACTACATAACCAGTATATACATGTGCAAATTCGTCAACTACAGCTGAAACAATTTCGTTGCTTTGATCAATTCAAGCTTGATTTTAATGCACCGCTTATTTTGATTGCTGGGCCAAACGGTTCAGGAAAAACATCGTTGTTAGAAGCGTTACATTATGCCTGCTATTTACGATCGTTCCGCTCATCAAGCCCAAGAGAGTTGCTTGCTTTTGATAGCGATAATTTTTTTATTAGGGTACAGTTTGCTGAACCGGAACAAATGCTTGATCATGAAGTACAAGTTGGCTTTTCAGGCAAAAAGCGAATAGTTAAAATTGACCAAAAGCCGGTCAGTTCCTATAAAGAACTTACAAAGCATTATCGCGTCGTTACTATCACTGAGGATGATCTGGCTCTCATTAAAGGGGGACCGGAAGGACGTAGGGCGTTTATAGATCAAGCGCTCGTTTTGAATAACCCTGATTTTTTGCACCAATTACGGGCCTACAAACAAGTTTTATATAATCGAAATGCGTTACTACATGCGCATACCATTGATGCTGTCTCGTATGAAATTTGGACGAAGCAACTTTGGGAACATGCGCAGGTTATACAAATACAACGAAGCCAGCTGCTCAAAAAACTAGAAACACGGTTGAATGAGCTTCTTGCTAGCTCTTTTGATGCGCCGTTAACCGTCAGCTTGCACTATCACGCCAAAAAAGGAGCTGATGCCGAAAGCTTGGATGCCTTTTTAACGGCACAGTCTGATCTAGCGCAACAAGAGCGAGCCTACGGTCGATCACTCTTTGGCGCTCATTTGGATGATATTGCGATCAGTTTTAAAGGGAAAAAATCGAGAGCATTTGCCTCTCGAGGTCAGCAGAAGTTGACTATTGTCCTTTTGAAAGTAGCACAGCTTCAAGAACTCTCCCAGATAATGGGCCCGGGAGTGCTCTTGCTTGATGATTTTATGACCGATTTCGATCCTACTGTGTCAGAGAAGCTTCTTGACGTATTGACGAATTTGTCGATTCAGTTAATCTTTACTTCGCCTGTTACTACGGGCCCCTTTGAAAAGAAACTGTTGAAAAGAGGCGCCCAGCGGCATAAATTGACAATATGAAATCTTCAGCCAAAGATGGGAATATTTTATTTCTTTAAATTTGACAAAGACTAAAAAATGACCTACTCTATCAGTAATAGTGTGATAAGTATGTATCAATTACTAATGTATCAATAAATAAAAAAATTTGACATTTTAGAAATTTAGGGCACACTTACTTAGCTGGTTCAGTAAACCAGCGTTTAACTTAGGCTTCATTACTACTCTCCTTTTTTCCACCGCATTGATTCTGTCAATGCGGTGGTTTATTTTTAAACTGGGGATGAACGGCGAGTAGAACCCTTTGTAACTAATACGGTTAGCAGCCTGTCCGCTGTAGCTGACAAAGCGAAGTCTGGAAAGTAGGGTTGGCTTCGAAAAATTTCGCACGATACAACGGTCTAAAAGTCACTAAGTGATTCATTGATAGATTGATAGGTGGGTATTGACAATAACAGAAAAAAAAGCCCCTGCTTAATGCCGGGACCAAGCTTAGTGGTATTTTTTTATAATGAATTAATTCATTAATTTAATTGGTTTAGTCTTATGCGTTTCGAGTGTGCTTTGAATCAATTTGAAGTATTCTTGATTTATTTTGTCTAGTTCTTTTGAAAGTTTTATTTTTTCCTTGTTATATGTATCCCATTGAGGATATTTTTTCTTAAGTTGAATAAAAAGCGCATAGAATTCTCCTTGGGATTTCACTTCATTTCTTCCGTTTTTCAGTTTCCGTGTCATAACCAATTTCTTTTGCATTTCTTTATATAATTTATCTTGATAAACTTTCTTGAAAAATGCATCTTTTATTTTAATTTTTTCAGAAAGTACTCGCTTCTGTTTTTGTAAGGCTATGATTTTACTATTTTTTTGAACTGCTTGTTGTACACCTTTTAACGCGGCTGTTATATCAACAGCCATCGCTGGTGCTCGTCCAGCGAGTAAAATAATTGCCATTATTGTTATGACTATATTCTTCATTACAACTCCCATATATTTTAAGTAATTATGAACCTGATCCTTGAGGTTGAGCCATTTGAGCAAATCTCGATTTGCCAGCTCCTTCACGTAAAATACCTTGATCTTTTAATGTTTTGGCATCAACTATCATAACTGGAGGATATGCCATATTAACTAAAATCTGAACGGAATCTACGTGTACCATAGAATCACTTGTATTATCAATATTAATATTAAAATACGCCATTAAAGGCCAATTTCTCCAAATGTATCCTACGCGCGAATAAAAGCCCCATCCCACTCCATATTTTTTTGCAAAATACTTTATGAGAGCAATAGTATCTAAATCAGCATACCCATAACTAGCAGGAATATTTTCTCCTAAAGCCAATTTAGCTTGCAACGTAATCCCAGCAGAAACAAGTTCGTTTGATCCTTTCATATGCTTACTTATTGTTACGGTTGGAGCTAAACCTTTAAATTGTGCGTCTGGCTCCAAAACGAGCGCATTTGCTTCTTTCATTTCAGTAGCTAAAAACCATGCATCTAATGAATTTGGAGCACCTAGTACCTGATTAACAAGTGAATCTCCATCTTTTTTATAATCAATATAGGTTCCAACATCCTTTATATAATATGAAAAACCCTGTGGGATTTTTACCAAATTAGGTATTAACGAGCCAGGATCTTGATCAAACATATATTGTGTATGAACAGCTTTTGATAAATCTTCTTTATTGATACCGGGACTGAAAGTAGTATTTTTTGCACTATTTGCCGATTGATGTATTAAAGCCAACAATACAAGTACACTGTATATTTTTTTCATAATTTTCCCTTTTTTGATTTTATTTTTATATTGTATAAGAGTTAGTTTTTCCAAGTCAATAGTCATAATTAAATATGACATCTTTTGCTATAAATTTACTGAACTTAGTTTTTATCTTTAGTCGTTGTACATTTTTTTGTTAGTCTAAGATTCAAGAAAATAAAATCTATTTTTAAAGGAGCGTATTGATGAAACGAAGTATATTATTCTCATGGTTATTGCTGTCATTTTCTCAACACCTATGCGGTATTATTAGTACCGATATTCCGGTGCCAGAGGATACTAGACAAGTTATTATTCATTTCACGCAAGTACCCAATGACGAACATCATCATAAAAAATTAAATGAAGTTATCGAAGAATCATTATCACTGGTTAATAAAAAACTGATCGATGATGGGTGGATTTCAGTGCCGCCGAAAAAACTTACTGCAGATGCAGGTACAATTGCTCGCATCAAATATACCGTTTTAATGTGGTACCATACGCTCTTCCATCGCACTCATACATTAAAATATCCCAAAAAAGAAAATAGAGCATTTTTTACCCGAACCGATAAAGATCTCGGATTGTATACTATGCATATTCCGGATGGGGTACCATACCAAGTGTTTGTTAAGTACTTAAAGGAAATATATGCACAAAAAGCGATTATCTTTCATATTGATCCTGATGTGCCCGTTCATATTACCCAGCGCCCTGATATTGGTCTTGAAGGGAAGGCGCTTACCTTTGAGGAACTGGAACAATTTAAAAAACCGAATTTAATGAAAAAAAATGAACAAGAGCTTGCCGAGCTTGAAAAGAAGCCAACGAAATCAACAAAAGAACAACAAAAAATAAAACAGCTGAGCTCTGGCCTTGAAAAATATAAAGCTATAAAAGATGCCTTGTTTTGGCATTATTCATTTCCAACTACCGGTTTACTATTAAAAGAACCGTTTTATCCACCCGCATATCCATATTTGCCGCATTTTTTTAGTTTGTGGCAATTGGCACCAAATAAAGGGAACGGTGTTAATACTGCCGTTATTGATACAGGTGTTGCTGCCTATGAAGTTAAAGATGATCCAGCACATAAAAAAAATCGTGATCTGTTAGTTAAACAAAAACCAGGCACGCATACTTTTAATATTGTAAGTGAAAATGGTCTTGATCCGATAGAACAGGTAATTTTGCTGATTAAACCGTATATTGATAAGAATAAATTTAATCAAGAGTATCTTGAGAGTATTATACCCGATTGGATTAAAGCGTATTTACAACAAAAGGATGATCAGCCAATTAAAAACTATCTTGTACAAAATGGTATAAAAGAGTTGGTTGATGCTAAAGGGAATTTAACCAAAAAGGGCAAAAAAGCTCTGTCGGCCATTACTACCGGAAGATATGGTATCAATCCAAAAGATGCAGGGGTGCAAAGACCGTTTATCATTAAAGAACTTAAAGAACCATATACAGAAACTATTGTTTCAGAATTGTTGCCAGTGCCACGTATTACCAAACAACGAACAACCTTTGTAGCAGGCCATGGCAGTCATACATTTGGCTTAATTGCAGCTCAACAGCAAAATAATGGCACCTCAATTGATCCAGAAAAAGATACGGGCGTTGTTGGTCTTGCGCCAAATGCTAATGCCTTTATGATCAAAGCGTTTAAAGATAACGGCGTAAGTGACAAATCAACCTTAATTGCCGCAATTAAAAAATCGATTGTTCATAATGCTGATGTGGTTAACTTAAGTTTAAAAATTGCGGATAATTTGGATTTAACTAATGAATCTACTAAACTGCTTGAACGCATTGTTAATTTAGTTCCGTATTTGGTTGCCGCTTCAGGTAATAATGGCGATTCACGCTTTCCTGGGTATGCTGGCAAGGTTGAAGCATATCCTGCACGGTTTGCCTCAGTACCGTTTGATGTTGGTGCCTTTGCCTACAAAAATGGCAAGGCATACATCACGCCATTTTCTCAATATGAGCCTGGAGTTGGCCCATTATTTGTCGCACCTGGTTTTGATATTTTAAGTACCGGCTTAATTCCTGGGCAAACAGTAAACTCTGAATATGTTTTTATGGCGGGGACTTCAATGGCTACCCCAATTATGGCTGGTTTTGTTACCTTACTGCTTGGTGAATTTAAAGATAAATTTACTCGTGAACAACTCTTGAAAGTATGCTATACCTCTACCCTTAAATTGCAAAATGATGATAACTGGAAAACCAAAGTGATTCTTGGGGTAGTTGATATGCGCACCGCGTTATTTGTATTGCATGCCCTTGATCGGTTTAGAACTGCAATTAAAAAAGGAACGGTTTCATTTGATTTTGATAAAAAATTCGATCATGCTCTGCAAGCGGTACTCACCATTGTTTTTGCCCAACCGAAAGAATACGCAAAAAAATATTTAGATGGCGCAGATTTTAAAACCGATTTTATGACTTATTTTAATACCGCACAAACAAACAAAGATAAACTTAATAAAAAAGAGTTCTTTATGCCGGAAGGTGATAGTGCGTTAGATCAAGCCTTTTCTTATGTGGTAAATACGCTCCTTGCAGCGCTTAGTGCAAAAAACATTTCTAAACCAAAAGGATCAGCGGTGCTTATAAAAGAGGTTGCCGGCATCTTTAAAAGCAAAACGGTTGATTTACTGCCCGGTATTGATAAAAAAATAAAGGATCGCCTAACAAAAAAAGAAACAGAAAAATATTGGACTGATAAAGCAGAAAAACTAAAACTGATTAAAGGACAAAATGCATCATGATAACCCGACATTGGTTGTGGTTAATGGTAATACTTGCCTGGCAAAGCAGGGCAACTGAGTTTATTTACCCCGTAGCCTTTTGTGATCGCCAATACAATCAACCGCTGTTATTTTTTGTGCATCAAAAATCGCTTGATTGCATTGAACTGTGGATACGCAATCTACATACGGGAGAGGAGCATAAAGCATTACCACGATTATATATTCCGGCAGCCCTCCGCATTCTTCCTGATTTGAGTGGCTTTAGTTTTATTCATAACGATGCTCTGTATATCAAATATTTTAATAAGCGCTCACCCAAACGTATCGAATTTTATGAACCATTGTATGGGATCAATACTATTGAATGGATTGATGCTCAGCACTTTTATTTTGCCGCCCAAGAGCATAAACGGTACCGCATTTATGAATCGGATACTGAAGGGGAAGTTACCAAAATAGTCAGTGATGATGCGGTTGATTTGCTGTACCCTCAAAAAATCGATGCCACATTGTTTTATATCGAACGCGATGATCGGTACCATTTTCGTATTATCCAGACGCCTTACCACCAATTAGAAAAAAAAGAAGTAGTGCTAGAAATTAACGATAAACAGATTGGATTTTTGCATATGATTTCTGATCATGAAGGGTTTTTTCTTAAATATCCTCAGATGCTTTCGGCAGATCAAAAGGCTATTTCATTTTCATACTATCAATTAACTCAACAAAACAATTACTGGCGCTCTCAGTGGCTATTTGATTTTTGCGTGCCAACAGCATATCTAGTTGATGGTCCAGAAAGAATTTACGAATCAATAGTACCGTTTATACCGCGGTATAAAGAAAAAAGCCTTTATTACGCCGATTATCAAAGTTATAAAGCAGAATTTGAACTATTTCGATATGATCTTATAACGAGTAACTCAAGGCGAGGAGAAGCCAATGAATAAATTTTTTTTCTTTATTATATTATCTTATATTTTGTGTTTAGAAGGTAATCCAAAGGACCAGGATAAAGCAGCTGAACCTAAAACACAGAGTGAAATCACTAGATTGCTTTTGAGGCCACTCCGCTCAACTAAGCTCGATACAAAAGAAGACATAATGAAAAAACTTGAAAGTCTTGGACAACAATCGAGAAAATCAGCTATGTCAGCTAAGATTGGCGATTTTGGTGGTATTTTATATGAGGTAACACGGAAAAATGGTTTAATTGTGCTTACAGCCACAGTACAGGCTAAATTTGTTGAGTTAAAAAATCCAGAGCGTAATTTAACTGATACAGAGAAAAAGGCGGTGCTTGGTAAACTTTTATTAGCATTTAAAAACTACTCAGAATTGTCCAATTCAGAAGAACTCCTTATTGAGATTGAAGGCAAAAAATCGAAAGATGAAGAAGAAGATAAAATGGAAGAGTATATTCTTATAGATCAATTTACCAAGACACATGGAATTAAAAAAAATTACCATAGTTCAGGATCAATAGAATTTTTGACTTTTTTCGCAACTAAGGCCAAGTTTAAGAAAGAGGCCTTGAAACTTAAAAAAAAGAGGGAATAAGACAAAGCAAAATAAAATAAAAATTTTTAACATAATATATGTTATTGGCACATTTGGGAGATGTAATGAAAAAAAGATTTTACCTTCTAATACTTTTATGTTCATTTATTAATGTTTTTGCTCAAGAAAAACTCCGAGTCCTTTATATTCTCCAAGAATATCCTTCAGCATCTGAAACATACATGCATGAGGAAATTGCAAGCTTATGGGATACGTATGATATTAAAATTATCACCATCGACAAGGCATGGGTTGAGCGAAAAAATTCCTTTCCCTACGTATTTATTAATCAAAACGAACAAGATTTTTTAAAAAATCTCGCTGGTGTTATCAAGAGCTTTCAACCTCATGTAATGCATATGCATTGGTTTACCTATGTGCCATTGGTTGGAGCGCTAAGCCAGTATTTTAATATTCCCTTTACTGTTCGAACTCATTCTTTTGATATACTCAGCAGTTCAAAAGAAACACTGAAAAAATATTGTAATATAGCAAACAGTAGGTGGTGCTTAGGAGTGCTCTGCTTCCCTGCTTTTGAAAAGATACTAATTGATTGTGAATTATCTAAAGATAAAATCTTACCTTGTTGGCCAGTAATCAATTATCAACGATTTTATAATCCAAAAAAACTTGTACAAACAAATCGGGTATTAAGTGTTGGAGCAGCCTTACCAAAAAAGGATTACAATAAATTCATTGATCTTGCAGATATAATGCGTGATAGTGGAATGGAATTTAACCTTTTTATTACTTCCTATGCTATTATTGACGATCTTCGATCGTATAATAAACAAAAGGGAACACCAGTCAAAACTATTACCTGGGTGGAACCAGAAGAAATGCCGAATGTGTATCAACAACATGATTGGCTTGTCTACACATCTAATCCAGATATAAATACAGTAGGATTACCGGTTGGTATTGCTGAAGCACAAGCAAGTGGGATTGCTGTTTGTTGGCAAGAGTTACCAGGTAGAAGGGAAGAACAACTTGAGTTTTTGGGTGGTGCGGGCTATTTATTTAAATCGATTGAGGAAGTTCCTGCACTGATCCAACAACCCTATCCAGAGGAAATGCGCTTAAAAGGATTAGAAAATGCTAAAAAATGTGACATCGAATTACATAAAGTATTACTTACGCAAGTATGGGATAATATTTTAGAGCAGCAGGAATAAATCACTCCTGCTGCGTGTTATCGATCAATTACTCAATTAGCAAGTTTTACAGGCTACCTTGCATGATTCTTCGCATTTTCCTTTACAAGAATCGCAACAGCCAGTACAAATTTTACCGCATTCATCATCTTTTGAGGATTTCATGCATTCTTGCATACATTTTTCTTTGCAACTATCGCAGCACATCTTACACACTTCGGCACATTTTTCGTGTTCCATAAGAAACTCCTTTTATTTAAACATATGATCAATTGAATAGCGCCCTCCACCGGCAACCATAATACCGATAAAAACAAAAAGCAATGATAGTGGATGCGATAAATACCCAAAGGAATCTCCTTTGGTAATGTGATGGATGCTCGCTACAAACATGACACAACTTAAAAGAAATGCAGCAATACGAGTACCAAAGCCACCAACTAATGCTATGCCACCAAAAAATTCAGTACTTGCTGCACAAAAACCCCAAAATAATGGGGCAAACGTTATTCCTAAATTGGCCATTTGATTGCCTAACCAAAGCCAACTAGCTGTACTACCAGTAATTTTTCCATATCCATGCCGCATAAAAATAAGCCCAAGACCAACACGCATAATTAATAGGCCAACATCTTTAGCCCAGGGGCTATTACTGACTAACCAATGTTTCATAAAGCTCCTTTTTACAGATAAAATGCACTCATAATAAATAACAGAATATTAACAACATATATCGAAGAGCAGATCAAGCAAAACGATTTAATTTTTGTATATAAAATATACGCCAATCCAGCTGAAGCAATCACTGCTGCCAATGAAACATAAAAAAGTTGGGTAGTAAAACCAAACCAAGCAAGAACAAAGATTAAAGCATAAAGAATCATGCCAACAATAGAATTAGAAATAAAAAAAAGATTGCCGTATTCACTTAAGATCGGCTTTGAACAAGAAATTGCATCAGAAATATCGCATGCCGGTTTATAACCAGGCTGTTGTTTAATCTTTTGTTCAACAAAAAAAGCGTAACAAGAAATTGCAAAACCGATAACTGATAATATAAGAACACTGACAATCATAAAAAACTCTCTTTTTCTATCTCTATGTCTAAGACTAAACTCATTATATAGAGGAAAGAATTATTCAGTCAACTCACCATTCATCCCCAGTTTTAAAAAACGTGGGGTATGCTGGCGTAGTAAAATCAGTTTTGTTGTGTTGTATAAGAAAGAATAAATATTGGCAGCGAATCTTCGATAGTGCCATTGACAATCTGCTGGTATAATTTTTTAAACCACGGTAAGTACCAGAGC
>SDBT01020314.1_pt1 | contig 10393 bp, 11 predicted proteins | sample 2277101 | NCBI WGS metagenome assembly SDBT01 (sample SAMN10404973, study PRJNA504765) | marine sediment metagenome | isolation source: marine sediment core GS10_PC15, 103 cmbsf | place: Arctic Ocean: Southern Knipovich Ridge | collected 2010
CTATATGAGAGAGACATTCCCGATGTGGTGATAGTAGAGGACAAGGCAAGCGGTCAGTCTCTTATTCAGGAGTTACAGAGGAATACCAGGATACCAGTCTTACCCGTCAAAGTGGACATCAATAAAGTAGCTAGGGCAAATTCAGCCACACCGATGATAGAAGCAGGCAGGGTGTTCTTACCTGAATCGGCACCCTGGTTATTTGACTACATTGAAGAGCTATCAGCCTTCCCTAACGCAGCACATGATGACCAGGTGGATTCAACAACTCAAGCTCTATCCTACATGAGAGGTCCACCAGAGCCAGTAGAGCAGGTTGTAATCTATGACGCGATGGAAGCGGTTAAAGAGTTGGAGTTGTAAAGTCACCCTAATGGCAGTTATCAACCCACTTGGCAACCAAAACCCGCAATTTAGGTATCCAGTTGTCACAGAAACGGACTATGCGTTATAAAAGGAGTTAGCAATGACTAAGCAGGAAGAGATAAGGGAAGGGATAGCAACGCGTTTAGAGATAGCTTATAACACAGGATTAAGTAAGCGAACTTGTAATACTAATGAAATGGCTAGACAGGCAGTTGCCCAACTCCACTCTCAAGGTGTAGCAATCAAGGTAGAGGGGGAGTTGCCTGAAATAACTTTCCCTTCGCATGTTAATGAACTATCTACTGTCGGGTTGGTGGCTTCCGCATGGTATGACCGATGCCAGCAGGATATGCTCAAGGCTGGCTATGTAAAGACTGAGCCATTGATAGAGGAATAACATGGAAGATAAACAAGAAGTCAGATTAAGAGAACTAGCGCCAAGAGACGAACTTGATATTTTAATTAGGGAAGCTACTGCCAGTGTAGAGGCTGACCTTGCCCTAGAAGATGCGGGCTGGATTAACCTAAGCGGCACGACCGGGGATGTTATCACTTCACAGGAGAGGATAACAAACCTCAAGCTGTCAAGGCTCTACTCCGTCAAAGACCCGTTAGGTAAACAGTCTATAAGATTGTGGACTGACTATACATTCGGGGCTGGCATGACTTGGAGTGTTGATGAGAAAGAAGCCAAGACTAAGAAGGCGTTGGAGTCGTTCTGGGACTCAAGGGCTAACCAAGTCGTATTATCAGCTAGGGGTCAAAGGAAGTCGTCTGACAAACTCTTAATAGATGGTGAGGTGTTCTTTGCTATCTTCTTAGGCTCTGGGGGTTCGGCTACTATCCGGTGGATTGACCCGTTAGAAATCACCGAGATAATCACCGACCCTGATGATAAAGAGAATATCAAGTTTTATAAGAGGTCGTGGTCTGACGCACAGGGCACATCTCACGATACCATCTATCGCAGTTGGACTAATATCAAGGATGAAGCTGCGAAGGATTCAACAAGTACTACTGTTCAAAAGACAGATGATGCTTTAATCTATCAACTAACGTATAACACCACTACCCAGAGGGGCAATCCGTTATTACTACCTGCTCTAACCTGGATGAAGTATTACACCAAGTTTCTGTCTTCTAGGATAGCGGTTATGCTGGCTCTCGCTAAGTTTGCATGGAAGACAAAGGTTACAGGTGGGCAAGCAGCGGTAGACACTATAAAAGCTAAGACTGAGGGTAAGGACGTTAACGCTGGCTCTACAGTGCTGGAGAACTTAGGCTCGGATACTACGCCGATTAAGGCAGATACAGGAGCCTCCGGTGCTTATCAAGACGGCAGGATGATTAAGTTACAGGTAGCCGCTGCTGTAGGTATTCCTGAGCAGTATTACGGAGACATATCAATCGGCAATCTTGCCACAGCCAAGACGGTTGAACTCCCTATGATGAAGATGTTTACCTCTTATCAGAAGGTATGGGAAGATGCTTACAAGGACATCAACGAGATTGTCTTAGAGCACAACAACATTCCTGAAGACAAGTGGTATGTAGACATGGACTTCCCTCCGATAGCCCCTGAGGATGTATTGCAGGCAGCCACAGCCATAGTCCAGATACTCAACGTATTCCCTGAGTTCGCTTCTTCTCCGGACGTTCAGCAGATAGCCATGATGACACTAGGGGTTAATGACCCCTCCGAAGCACTGGAGCAGATAGCACAAGAGGCAAAGAAGAATCCTAATGTAGCACTACTAAAGGTGCTAAAGCAGTTAAAGGAGAGTATAAAAAAGGAGTGAGTGATATGAGTAATGCACAGAGAGTTTTAATAGGGGTGATGATGATACTCATAGGCATAGGTCTGGTATTAATAGCGACTTGTGCGATATTAATTCTCTAGTCTAATTAAAAGGAGTGAATGATGAACTGTGAGAAGTGCGGAGACAGGGGCTTTACAGAGCAAGAACACGGCCTGGTCATGGTATTATGCGACTGTGAAAAAGGGAAGGAACTGAGGGCGGAAATAACAGGGGAAACATTACCTGAATTTCCTGCTGTGTCTATTGGTGGAGGCATACCAGAAGGGATGGAAGTGCCAGAGAGCATAACCGAAACTTCAGGAGATAGCGGAACTGAATCGGTAGCTAATTTTGAGGTAATTGATGACAGTAATAGCGGAACTGGACAGCCTGATACAGATGATGGAGGCGGATATCCCGGCCAACCCAAACTCAAGCGCAAACCTAAGAGCAAGAAAAAGGCTCGAAAGAAGCTTAAGTAAATACTTCGATAAGCTGGAGCAGGCTTTTCCGTATAGTAAGATTGAGAGTATCTATAACAGGTATGTAGAAAAGGAGTAGATGTGCCACTAGCTAAAGACATTGACAATATCCTCAACCCCATACTAGCTACCTTTGATGACACACTGACAGCCACGCTAGACGGTCAGTTAGCGGAGGTCTATGTCTCAGGTCAAGCCGAGATGATAAGCTATGGTAAAACTAAACTGGGTGTGCCGATAGCTTATGAGGGACCACCTATATCTCAAGCTATAGACTGGGCAGAGAAGCACGCTGCTACTCTTGTTAAGGGGTTAGATGAGGAAACCAAGAAACGGTTAGCCCACACTATCAGCCAGGGGATTGAGAATAAACGAGGTATCCCCGGGCTTTCAAGAGACATACGAACCACCTTTGGCGATATGAGCAAGCACAGGTCAGAGTTAATCGCTAGAACGGAAACAGCCAACGCCCTTTCAACAGCATCCTTAGACTCTATGGGGGATATGAGTATAACTGGCAAAGAGTGGGTTACGGCTGGTGATTCAGATGTTAGTGATGATTGTCTGGGCAATGAAGCACAAGGCGTTATCCCAGTAGGTCAGATGTTCAGTGGTGGCGTGGGCGCACCCCCCCAGCATCCCGATTGTCGGTGTAGTTTAGCGCCGGCGAGGTTGAGGAGGTAAGTATGCCTCTACCAAAGCCAAATGAAGATGAGAATGAAAAAGAATTTATAGCTCGGTGTATGGGCGATGATACCATGACCAGCGATTATAAGGATAACGAACAACGCCTAGCCGTGTGTTTTTCACAATGGAGAGGCGCAGAAAGCAAGGAGGCAAGTATGAATCTAAGCGATGATAATAAAAAGAACCTACTTCAGTTAGCCTTAATCACGGAATACAAGATAAAGCCTGAATCGTCAATACCAAAGAACCTTGTTATTGATGAGGTCTTTGCCGACAGGGTTATCTATGACGTGGATGGGCAGCTCTATGAAGCCCGTTATGAGCTAGACGAAGATGGCAAGGCTACATTCAGTGACCCTAAAAAAGTATCAAGTACCAGGGTTTTCAAGACGATGGAGTCCTTACGTGAGACCTACTCCGAGCTTATACAGGAGGCTGGTAAACGAAACGCAGTAAAGGATGCTGCCAGGCTAAAGCAGGTAATGTCCTTGGTTCAGGAACTACTGGACTCTGAAGATGAACCTGATGAGGCTGAGGTCAAGAAGGCAACCAAAGAAGCTACCTCCATGCTGAAGTTGATTAAAGCACAGGAAGCTATGAAGACTGAGGATGGTGTTCAATACCCTTCCGCTGCATTTGCTTATGTCCCTGATGTTGAAACCCCCTCCGGCTGGAAGTTGAGAATATGGGAAGACCTTGAAAAGAAAGTCACAAGGGCACAACTAGGGAGGGTTGCTGCTGCTCTTAGTCCGGGTGGGTTCAGGGGGCAGAGGGTACAGATACCCGAGGCTGACCTATCGGCTGTCAAACGCAAGATACGTTCTGCATATCGCACCCTAGGGGTTGAGGATGAAGAGATACCGCGCTGGGTCAAAGAGGCTATGACGCGGGAACTCGTGCAGAATTATGTACCTCTTACCGAGGCCACATTTGATAAAGGGAGAGCTACGGTAATCGTTATCAAGCCAGGATTCAATGCTACTGAGGATAGATATTACCCTGCTGAAATGCTGAAAAGGGATTACAAGGTGTTTGAAGGTCAGAAGATGTACGCTGACCACCCCACTGAATCAGAGGACAAGGAACTTCCCGAGAGGTCGATAAAGAATACTTCATGGGTGGCTGTACTAAAGGATGTCACTGTTGACGAGTCCGGAGTTATCACTGGTATTGCTGAAATCATCGAGCCTTGGTTGATGACGAAACTTGCCACATTGCGAGATAAGAAACTGCTTTCAGAAATGGGCATCTCTATCAATGCAATAGGGCGGGGTTCTAAAGCTACCATCGATGGTAAGGAAACACTGGTGATAGAAGAACTCACAGGTGCTAGGTCGGTTGACTTTGTTACCGAACCCGGGGCCGGCGGAATCGTCACATTATATGAATCTGACAGGAGTAGGGATATAGATTTGGTCGAACTGTCAGGACTAAAGGAGAAACGCCCTGATTTAGTCAAACTTATTGAGACTGGAGTTAGGGCAGAAATAACCAAGGAGGTCAAGAAAGCCATGGAGAACGAAGAGAAAATCACAGAACTGGAAGGTCAGATAACTACGCTGACCACGGAAAGGGACGCTCTCAAGGAGGCCGCTCTACAAGCAGAGAAGGATAAGGCAAAAGCCGAAGCACAAGCCACTATAAAAGAGGCTGTAGACAAGGCCGAGCTACCCGATGCTGCTAAAGAGGTTATCTTGAAGAGGTTCGAGAACGCTGAGTCTGCTGAAGGAATCACCGAAGCGATACAAGCCGAGAAGGATTATGTCGCCACACTCACTGAAGGCAGCAAGGTAAAGGGCTTGGGAGTTACCAAGTCAGACCCGGAGAAAGACCACGAAGCATTAAAAGAGAGCTTCAAGAAACTCGGTATGTCAGATGAGGAAGCCGAGACTGCCGCTAAGGGCAGGTAAAAGTGGGACAATCCCACTAATCAAATAACAGGAGGAAAATACAATGCCAGGAACAACAGCAGGAGTATATGCCGGCGCTTTAGATGCCGGCACTGAAGTATCAAGTACCTATGAAGGGCGCCATCTTACCGTGAGGGATGATGAGCTCATTCATCCAGTACACGCTGATGCCTTTGTCAATAACGGTGACCCCGTTATCCTTTGCGATGCAGGAACCCCGACCAGTTATGGTGTGCAGGTCGGTGTGGCACTTGTAAGTGGGACTGTGGCAGGCAGTTTGATATCCCTGGACACTGAGGGTATCTTTAATCTGCCCGTCTATGCTGAGGACGATGATGGTGATCGCGCTATTGAGATTGGGGACCAGCTCTATATCAGGGCGGGGGCACTACCCGGGGTTGCTGACTTAGATGGCACCGGCGACGCAGAAATTAGCAAAATTAGCAATAGCGTTGTCCAGGTTGCTTTCGGTATTGCGCTTGGCAGTCTGGGTGCTGGTGGGGTAGGCGTTATCGCCATCAAGGTCCACAAAGAAGGCCAATTGGTTGGCAATGTAGCTAATAAAGGCGCCGACCACGTCCAGGGGACGACTACCAATCCCATCGAGTGGGGTGTCACCAACTTCAATGTCAAGCAGGTAATCATGAATGTCGGTATTCTGACCGACTACATCAGTGGTCTTTTTATAAGAGCCTATGCCGAAGAAGCTGTCCCGGCTGGTGGTATCCAAGGACTCATCTATACTCGCATTACAGCACAGGATGATGTTCAGGATATGTATGCCATCAGGGGACGGACTGACTTGGTCATGGACACCCCGGGAGCCCACATAGCCAATATGGTTGTGGGTGGAATGTTCTCAGTAACTTTAGACAATGCAGGGTTTGCCCTCACTCTAGCTGACAGAATCAAAGCCCTTGATGTCAGTATCGGGCAGACAGCCACTTCCACAATCACCACGGGTTCTATTTGCGGTATCTATGTCGCGATGAACGGCATACTGGTTGACAATGGTGGGAGGACTCAGGGTATCTACATCTATCAGGGCGGTGGCGGAAGTTCTTACCCTGACTACGGCGTCTATATCCAGATGGAATCAGAGCACACTCTGGCTGGTATCAAGATTGAACAGTTGGCCGTAGCTGCTGGTTATGCCATCGACATCGAGGACAGTGGTGGCTTCGGCTACGACGCCCTCATTCGTTACGATGGCGTCAACACACAGGGTTACTTCCTGACGCTGACTGCTGCGGGCGGTGCGGAAGATTCAGCGATTATCTATGACATCGCTACTGCAACTGAAACGGCTGACAGTCGTCTCAGGGTAAGATGCGAGGGTGACAGTCGCGACCGCTACATCTACCTGTACCCTGTATAAGAAAAAATCAAGAGTAAATTAAAGGAGTAAAAAAATGCGTAAACTAAGCCTGAAGAACTACACGGTAAAAATGAAATATCCTGACCAAATGAATCCGGGTGGAATGATAGATGCTGAATTACCCTATGGGGTCAAGGATTCTATTCTCAACCTAATGTTCATTCCCGCCTTGCAGTTGAACGGTGCCGAACTGGTCAAGCAGAACGTGCTGGCTATGAAGCTAGAACAATGCAAGGAGGATATGATTCTGTTGGAAGATGAAGAATACAACAGGATTAAAAGAGCAGTAGATGCCTTCAAGGGGTTCGGGAGAAACGATGTAGAACTCGTAGAACGCATTAACGAAGCGGAAGTGGTGGAGGTGAAACCAAAATAAACTCAGGAGGAAACTCTAATGGAACTAATGAAACTAATGGAGGACTGGAACGGCTATTCATCCCTCAACGAGAGGGGTACAAGGTATTCTAATGCTCAAATAACAGCAGTTAATAACCTGCTCAGTAATGCCGATGGCCTTCCAGCACACAGACACGAATACCTACTCCGGGAAGCACTGACAACTTCTGACTTCCCATACCTGTTCGGTGATGTCTTAGACAGACAGCTACTGGCTCAGTATAAAGCAACCGAGTCAACCTGGAAGAAATATGTTAAGACATCTACCGTACCAAGAGTATACCCCCAAATTGGCGGATACCGATTTGCCGTAACCGGGGGAGACCAACGCCTCGACCTCGTTGCTGAGAAGGGTGAGTACCTTGCATCCCCAAGGGATGAAGCCCGCTATACGCTGTATGTCTACAAGTATGGCAGGCAGTTTGACATATCCTTGGAGGCAATGATTAACGATGACCTGGATGCTCTCAAGGATACCCCGATGCGGTTTGCCAAAGCTGCTCTAAGGACTGAGCAGTATGCCGTCATCAACCAATATGCAAGTGACACCGGGACTCATGCGGCTGGTAATCTCTACGACGATGCTACCGCCAACGAGATAAATGGGTCGGTTGCCTTGCTGACTATCGCTAACCTGGAAGCAGGACTTGAGGCGATGGCCGGGTGGTTGGACGCTGGTGGAAGCCCGATAATGAACAGGGCTAAATATCTCGTAGTACCTCCAGCCCTAGAGATGACGGCTCGCCAAATACTGACTTCAGCTAACAAGATGTGGACGGCTGCGGCTGGTGCTGCGATTGCATACCCGACCAACAACGTAGTCAGTCAGATGGGGCTTGAGTTAATCGTAGAGCCCTGGTTGCCGATTGCCGATGCCACAGATGGAAACACAGCATGGTATCTGTTCGCAGATCCCAGCGACATCGCTTGTCTGGAGGCTGGTTATCTTAGAGGCCATGAGAGGCCAGAGATTTGCATGAAGGCTTCCGACAAGGTAACTATCGGTGGTGGGGCAATCAATCCTATGAGTGGCGACTTCGCAACCGACAACGTGTTCTACCGTGTTCGCCACTTCTTCGGCATTACGGAACTTGACTGGAGAGCCACCTATGCCGGTGGACAGGTCAACGCATAAATAAGGAGTAAAGCAATACTAATTCTTGCTTGCAAGGGGGAGGGGTTGCTCCTTTCCTCTTTCCCTTGCAGGACTTTTGGAGGTATATTATGGCGGGTGCTGTAGACCAATTTGGATATCAAAAAGTGAACGTAGCTGCGACTGGTATAGCCTATACTGGAGCGTGCGTTCTTCATTCAATTATCTTTAACGGAATGACTACAGTCGGGGATTGTGCTGTCTATGACGGCATTGATAACTCAGGCACTCTTATTGGCACTCTCATTCTAAGGAGTGCTGTTCAAGTATCATGCCAGCCGTTTACACTGATTATTGATTGTGACATAGCAACAGGTGTATATCTCGAATTCACTAACCTAGTTGGCAACTTCACGGTGACGTATAGGTAGGTGAGACATGGACAGAATACCATTAGATTCAAAGTATTGTAAAGAAGTTAAATGTTCTTTGAGGCGTGGTAATAAATGCACGTTACCAGTATGCACTCGAACAGGGTGTGAGAAGTGGGTGTATTATTTCATTGAACACGGTCACTTAGCCGATGGAGATGTGCCAAATGCCTGACCCAAGAATATGGCCAATTACAGGTTCAGAAATATCCTCTGCCAGTATAGGTGCGGTAAGTATGGAGATTCTAGCTGCTCGTATTCTAGGGCAAAGAGCTGATGCTGACTTTTCTAACGACAGCACCTGAGTAATCTATTTAGCTCGTGGCGAACCTGCGGTCGTAGGTGAAGGAATCAGGATTAACCCTAGCGGGGGTACATACCATATTGGTAGTGATAATATGTGGGAAGGCGCAGTCAATGCCATTTCCAATGACCAGAAGTGTGACATTGCTATAAGCGAAGGATGGTGGAAACCGAGATAATGGGCGGAGAAGGAATACATAATCCAGCTGATACCAGGCCATTAGAAACAGACTTAGACTTGGCTCTGCTATATCTCCTGGCCATATATGGGGAAGTAGAGGGGCTTGATGGCGATGCTATGCGTGGCACTGACGACGCTGCCTTGGCTGTAAACTGGACGGCTGCTCTTGCGACTGCTCTAGGTAACTATACAGCAGTGCGAGCTGGCTATCTTGACGAACTTGCTCCAGCAAATATCCCAGCTGACATAGACCAGTTGATTGTTGATTTAGCAGCAGCTCAAACTGATGTAACTAGACTTTTGAATCAGCAGGTAGATTATTTTGGCCCATCAGTTGTCGGCAAAGCTGTAACGGCCACACTGTGGGTAAGCCCTGATGGTGACGATTCTGACGGTCTGACTTTAGCCACGGCCTTTCAGGATATCCCTACCGCTCTGGATGCTTGCTCTGCCGATGCCAATGCCCTGACCCTAATCCTCACAACTCCGGGAACTTATGATATAAACCTGACCGGGCAGCCGACCTGGACCCAGAATGTGGTTATCCAGGGGAGCCACCGGGACTTCGTTAATATTACGAATACTCATGCGACTGCCAGCTGTGTTCTTAGGCTTGAGGGATTATCAGTTGCTCAGGACGTGACTATCACTCCGGTTGCGGCCGATAATGGCTTGCTTCTATGGGCCGATGGAGCCAGGGCTTACCGGCTCAGAATAGATGGGACTGGCCATACTGGAGCAGGTGTTGGCCTATGGCTGAATGGGGACGATGGCAAGGTTATTGATATTGATATTCTAGGAAATGCAGCACAGACCATCGGGCTGAATGTTCTTGGGGCTCGGACACATTATGAGAACCTCCACATTGATGATTGTGCGACCGGTATCTGGGTTCATAATGCCGGAGCTGATAGCAATCTCTTTGATAATATCTTCATTCATGGTTGTGCATTAGGAATAGACATTGACTCCGGGAATGAGCAGCACTTCAAGGATATTCTCTTTCTGGAAAATACTAGAGATGTCGATGATGAAGTGGGTGACTCACAGTGGATTGATATTCATGGCGCATTTGATATCGAAATCCTTCCTGATAACTTCACTGGCATCACGGTCAATACAGGTGCAGCCAATACTTACGGAGCAGACACGCAACTACTCAGCGCAGTCAGCAGGGATACCCCTTTCAGGATAGTTGGTGTTAGCGTGGAGCCGTCAACAAGCGAATGGTATAAACTGCGACTCAGTGATGATAGTGGGGCTTCATTCTTTGATGAGATTCAGTTCGATGGCACCAAGAGACAGGGAGAGGCGGCTCCGTCCGGAACCGAGCATATCTTCAATAAAGGAACTCGGATATCAGGCAG
>SDBT01020315.1_pt1 | contig 10393 bp, 10 predicted proteins | sample 2277101 | NCBI WGS metagenome assembly SDBT01 (sample SAMN10404973, study PRJNA504765) | marine sediment metagenome | isolation source: marine sediment core GS10_PC15, 103 cmbsf | place: Arctic Ocean: Southern Knipovich Ridge | collected 2010
ATAGAGTCTCTGCAGAATGTTTCAAACTCGTTGAGAAACAGATCAATGATAAATCTAGAGCTAATTCTACAGCTATTCGGTACAAAAAGAGACTCATGTTGATTGAGGAGAGAAGAGATAAGTCGTTGAAACGTCTTCCAAAGTCAAATATGAAATGGGGTCGAAAACTAATCTATTCAGGTCCAAGTGTGAAACCTGTAGAGAGAGCCGTGAGAATTAGGAAAGCATTTGATCTAGTGTTGGAAGAGATGTTGAGTGGTGATGTGAAACAGATGAAACATGTGAATGATGAAGAGAGATCAATAGGACATATAATCAAACAGATGGGTGAAGCCGGGATTAAATTGACACAAGCGAAGATAGCAGTAATCAAACGGGTGAAACAAGAAATAACAAAATATTCCCCCGAGCAAGTAGAAGATAGCAATGACATTAAGCAGGTGGTACGAAGAAGTAGAATTATAAGAAGAAAGAATCGACTCAAGGTTATAAGTGAGTTTTAAAACCGAGTATGGCAAGTGAAACAGTAATAAAATTGATCTAATAAGAAATATCTATGCGACGATAAATGGATCTTGTATCTCTATTACCATTGTACCCATCTCAGAATGATCCTAACATTCAATCTATCATCTACTCTTATAAAGAGTTTAGAGATCTATCACTTTCACTATCAGAGTCAATACCCAAGGAGGGAGAATACTTTATTCATCAGAAACTCCTCCCGAGACTAATGAGATTCTGTGATTGTATGTTCATCATGAGTGCTGTTGGTACGGGAAAATCATTAAACGTTGTTGCTGTAGCAGAATATATGATCGATCATCCAGAATTAGGAATAGATAAATGTCTCATATTAACTCATAATGAAGCACTTGGTGCACATTTTAAATCAGAGATAGTCAAGATGAATGATTCTCTTTCTCAGTTCCGAAACGAAGACATATTAACATCCACAGAAAAGAGTAAGATAACTACTGCTCTCAGATCGATCAGTGTTAAGAGTAATGGAGATTTGAGGTCTCCATCTTTCGAATATGACATACAAACACATATCTCATTCGGTAATAGCCTTAAGAATAAAGATGATGGATTTATAAGGAGAAAGTATTCAGGTCATTTAATCGCCATCGATGAGGTTCATAGGATAGCAGCAAAAGAATTAACTACCTTAAAGTGGAACATATTCAGAAAGGCTAGAAAGAATATTGGAAAGATCTATGAAGTCAAAGAAGTGACTGTAGAGATGAAAGAGAAAGATGAATTGAAAGAGTTAGTACCGAAGGCGAAGAAGAAGAAGAAATCTAAGAGCCCTACAGCTACTGAACTAGCCTACATGAATATTCATCATCTACTTCATATAGCTAAGGTTAAGACTCTTCTCCTTTCAGCTACTCCTATGGAGAATGATCCATCAGATCTTGCACCGATACTCAATCTAATTCTTCCTTATAAGATGCAGATGACATCTAATCAAGAATGGTGGAGAAAGGCTGATAAAGACACACTTGAACCCTATTTCAGAGGAAGAATATCCTATGTGCGTGCGATAGACAATTGTTTGGATCTGATCACTAAGGGAATTAGACTTAAATTCAAAATCAAAAATGTTAATATCGATAGAGTAATAGAAGTATCTGAAATGAGCCCCCTACAAGAAAAAGAATACATCAGGGCAAATTCATCAATATCAGAGAAGATTGAAGGTCTTGCACTACCTCTGAGACTAATATCTAATTTTGTATTCCCGGATGGAAGATACGATAACGCAGACGAATTTATTTATGCGAAGACATTTGAACTTGATGCTATACTTCCTAAGATGAAACCTGCTCTGAAGGAAGCTTTACGCTTATCTAACTTAGATATGTACAGTCCGAAATACAAAAGGATCTTCGATATTAACAATGAATACCCTAGAAGAGCTTGTTTAATATACACCCCCTATGTTACATCAGGTAGTTTTATTCTGACTGGTATCTTCTATTACAATGACTACTATCATTTTACCACCGAAAAGAGTCTAAAATCAAGAGACGATTACAAGAGGTTTGCTACTATAAATGTTGATCTTTCTGTAGAGAGAAGAGAAGAAATCTTCAGAGCATTCAAATCGCCTGATAATTGGGATGGAAGGATAATCAAGGTCCTTATTGGATCTCGACTAATTCTCTATGGTTTGAATATATGGAATGTGATGCTGATACAGATAGCAGGACCTGAATGGAATGAAGCTAAGAACCAACAAGCTATCGGAAGAGCAATAAGAGCAACGAGTCATGTTCATATCTTATCTAAGATGCAAAAAGGTGAAAGAGTTAAAGTTTTGATCTATCAACATGCATCTGTACTAACAGGTGCAAAAGGTGAGTATTATCTTGATGAATCTATTGATACTAGAATGTACGGAATAGGTCAAATTAAGGATAAGAGGAACGCTAGAGTATTCAGAATAGCAAAAGAGATTTCTATCGATTGTCAATTGAACAGGAAGAGAAACATGAGACCTAATGATGTTCCTTACTCACCAGAATGTGATTATGAGTCATGTACTTATAGTTGTGGTAACACTGATATAACTCTTCCTATTAAGTATTCTAATTATGATATTCTATACAATGATGATCTTATAGATAACCTGACTAGAAACATAGTAATTCTTTTCTTAACCTCATCACGGTTTACTTTCGATACTATAGTAGATCGAATGAAAGGAAAAGTAATTAACGAGAAGTACATTAGGAAAGCTCTTTTCAAGCTTATATCCGAGAAGATAAGAGTATTCGATAGATTCGGAATATCATGTTATATTGAAAGTCATGGTAATGAAGTCTATCTGAGACGAGACTACCCCATTGGAAGTTCAAATATCAGTGATTCATACTATACTGAAAATTTAACAGCTATTCTATCAAGAGGGCCTGCTACGGTATCACCTGTTGATAATACTGCAGTTCTTAATGTCTTGAAGGCTCATGGGGAAGTATTCTGGGATCTGTATTATAATCTATCGACTGAGAATCGCATTAATGTTTTAGAGAGATCTGTTATCAATAATGTGCATCCCGAACTTCTAGATAGATTGAATATGTTGTTTTTACGTGTGAGAGGCAAAACAGTCCACGTTATGAAGAATCAAATTCGGACAGAAAAAGCAATCTACACAACCACTACATCATATCAAAGAATACACGAATACATGAGTATCCTCGATGGTGATTCATGGAGAGATGCAACAAAGGAAGAAGAGACTTTATACGGACCTCTCATTCTTGCTAATCAGAAGAGAATAGAGATTCCTTTTAATGAGAAAAAGGTATATGGTACCATAGCTACCATGGACGATAAGTTTCGAATACGAAATAGGATAGAATCGAAGACAGGCAAAAAGGATATTAGTAGAGGTAGTATATGTGTTGATCAGAATAAATTGAAGATTATGAAAACCATTCTCAAATACAAGATAAGATCACCAAAACCTGCAACGATTATTTCGCTTAATCTCATGAGACAGTTTATCACAGCATATCCTACCAAAGATCTAAGTTCTTCTGACGTGAAATTACTTTATGAATGGTATGCTATGGAGACTCCTACTAAGAAAAGTGTTTCGTATGGATTTACTAGACCTTACATATGTAAGGTTATTAAGAAGTATTTCCTAGAGCATGATCTAATTCTATGGATATGATAATAATATTGTGTCCATTCATATCACCTTTAAAAGACACTTGAATTAATATGAGTGTGATTAGTTCAAAATTGATTATTATAATATTGTTTTTGAAAAGCATAAACGATGGGAAATACCTCAGACGACATTGGTCCATTTATTGATGGTGGGGATGATAATACTGTTGAAAATTTTCAACAATGAGTAGAAGATTCCATGGAAAAATTCTCACCAGAAAGCAAGTATGATCCATCTGATGATGATGAACCTGATTTTGCAACAATATTTTTGGAAGATGAACAATTTGGAAATTCTCTGTTTGAAGAAGTAATTAGACAAATTTATTCAGATCCGAAAGAATGGTTTAATGATGGTCCGAATATACGTGCAAGTAGCGTTGTTGGTTGGGTTCTAACATTCTACATGTACATAGCACCAACTGAGCCATATTCCACTTCAATTGGAGTCACACTTCCTCCCAAGTTCCCAGAAAGTTTGCGATTAATCGCAAACAGACTATCTTTTCTACTTAATAATGTCGGATACTTAGAATTAGAGATGCGTCAAAAGGCTATAAATCAAACCATAATCTTATTTTCGAAACCGGGGAAAAATGAATTCCCAGCAACCAAGAGACAAAAAGATATCCTAGACAGTGCGATACTTGCTTGTATCAAGGTCAAATCTAGAATGCGATAATCTAATGGTGGAAATGACATATTCTTTAAACTATATTTCTCTTATTAGAGTTTATCAATGTTTTCCATATAAAAACAAATGACTATGGTTGATATTTTGATTTATAACGGTTCCTATGTTTGATCTTTTAAAATTCTTAAGGTAATACCCTAAATTTGATATTCTTAAGAATAATGTTTCTGCATTCTCTTAATTCATCTTCGTTGAATTCACCTGAATAATTAGACAGGACACTATCAGTATAATCATCATAATAAATATGAGCTGATATATTAATGCAAGCAGAACAAATCAGCTCGAATATATTATTTGTAACAGTAAATCTCTCTGATACTTTCATTGCTAGAGTTAAGCTCGTGAATACACATGAAGGTGTAATTCGAAGATCTTTGGTAGTCTTCTTGATCCAATTGCTCATCTTCTCGAAATTTTGCTTTGACTTATTATTTTCTATTATTAATTCTATGTTCAGATCAAGATATGTATGTTCGAATGGGTTAATTCCTAATCTCTGTGCTATCTTACTAGCAGATATTCTAGTATCTGGATTGAAATCTAGCATATCAACTAGTATTTCAAGAATATCATCATCTAATAAATAATCAGTTAGGATAGATAAGTTTCTTTTTCGAACCTCTCTATCACGACCGATCTCATCTTCTAGGTACCCCAGAATATCACTCTCACTTTCAATAAGAAGGAGATTGGTGAGAGAACAGATCAACATGATAGCAGTGATAGCAAGTGCCCATATATCTGATTTACCTTCGTAATCAATCTTTATATCTTCCTCCTTTCCTAACCATTCTGGAGGTTTGAACTGAGTTGTAGTCATATCAGTACGGAAGTTATATTTAGATGTCAAGATTCTAGTTGAGCCCCAGTCGATTAGAATATACCATCCTGTTTCAGGATCATACATAACATTACCAATAGTAATATCGTTATGTATGATTCCTATACTGTGAGAGTATGCGAGAGCTGATGATATGTGAAAAATGAAGGTGTTCAACGAATCAGGAATAAGATAATCTATCTTTTCTAATTTTTTGATTCTTACAATGAAGGTATCATCAACAATGTTAATATCTTGATGATAAACTGGAAGTATGGCTTCATGTTTCATCGAGGTCAGACATGCTAACTCTCTTATGATATTCTTAATGTTTTCATCGCCATACTTATACACTTTGATGACATGATTGTCATCGTCATCATATATAATTGAGTATGAACCTTCCCCTATTTTTGTCATAGCATTTATTTTGTCTATATGATTTTCCTAATCATATCATTTTTGAATGTGTGAATTTTAATAGTATTTCAGAAGTCTTATGAACTGCTCCCATATCTTCTGATTGTGATATACTTCCATATCCAGAATCAGTTGGACAGTGAGATAGGATATATTTACTACTTTTAATCAAAATCCGCATGGAAATAATATTTATCATAATCTAAATGTTTCCCTGTATTATATTTAAAATAATCTCTATCTTTACTGAAAACAACAGTAAAAGAAGGTTCTTCGAATTTATCACTACGTGCAGCATCTGGAAAATTTTCTAATTTTGTTAACATATCTTTTACAATCCATATTTCACGTTCTTCTTCACTAAAGTCAGACAATAATCTAGCTCTTAACTTTCCTATACCTACTCCATATTCACTAACTGTTGTATATGGAAAAGAAGTAATAATAGGCGCAATATCTTTGAATTTATCTAAATCATCCCAACCAAAATTTGGTAAACAACAGTGGGTCACTTCAACACCATGTTCATTGCATAACAATTCAGAGTCTTTTTTCGTAACCTTGTCTTTATTGATTATGTAGAACCAACGACCCATTTTAGTATTTCTTCCTATTAAGTTGAATATTCAAATCATATCATTTTCGCACGTTTAATAGTATCCCAGAAATCTTGCAAACCACTCCAACATCCGCATGGGATTATAAATTGATGCTAAGTCACCTATTATCCTGATATGTGTCTCTTTCGAAAAGTAAGATAAGCATCTATCTGTAATCTTCCTATTATGACGTAATTCGAGATATTCAAGATTGCGAAGATATGAAAGGCCGTTACCTGTAATATTCTGATCATTGTGCAATTCAAGATGTATAAGATGTGGAAGATATGAGAAGCCTTTATCTGTAATCTTCTGATTATTGTATAGATATAAATATCTAAGATGTGGTAGATATGAAAGGCCTTTGTTTGTGATATCCTGATTGTGGTATAAATCAAGATGCCTAAGATGTGGAAGATATGAAAGACCTTCATCTGTGATCATGTTATTATGTCCTAAACTAAGAAACACGAGGAGGTGAAGATATGAAAAACCTTTATCTGTGATTTTCTCGTTCATTGATAAATCTAACTTGTCTAGATATGGGATAATTGATAAACTTTCATCAGTAAAAGTTTCATTATCACTTATACTCAGGTCAGTGAGAGTATCAAAGTGTGTTAAAACCTTATTCGTAATGTTTATGTTATCAAATAGATTTAGTTTGGATAGCTTCTTAAGATGGAATAGTCCCTCATCGGTTATTATCGAATTGTCTTGCAATATGAGACATGTTAAATCTGGAAGATATAAAAGGCCCCTGTTGGTGATTACACTATTACCTGTTAAGTCGAGTTCTGTAAGATTAGGACAGTGGGATAAACCTTCATCTGTGATGTTTGGAGTACATATTAATTTAAGAGTTACCAACTTTGTTAGATGAAGTAATACATCGTCTGTGATAGTGTTATTACCTGAAGCGTCTAAGTAAGTGAGATGTACTAGTTGTGATATACATACCATATCTGTCATTACCAATATTTGAATCCTTACAATATTATCTCTTAGCCTGCAAATATCTTCAGGTGAAAATTTATCAAGAGCCAGAACACTAAAATTATATTTCTTGAAGGGAGGCATCATCTTAGGAAAATTTGTAATCTTCCATTGCATATAGGGAGTATACAGATAAACATACCTGTTGAGGGTATTGCATGCTATTCGTAGAGAATATTTATTAGATACGAATGGTATGATAGCAGACCAGATGTCATGAGGAAGATCCATTTCACATTACAATTGATACTTTTAAATTTGTCAGTTTTAATAATAAGAAACCTTCATCTTCTCACACGGATCACATTGTTTATCAGAAAGCTTAGAATCGCAATATTTATAAGTCTTAGTACCTACAGAGGCATTCGCACTCATAAATAACACAAACCAAAATCCATAAGTGACTTTACCTCCACATTTATGTTGTTCTCTCTGCTTCACATTACCATCGATGATCTTACTTTCACAGTATTTGAGAGTATCTAAAGCATCATACATAAGACATTGAACCATACAATCAAACCAAATACGTGATAGAGATCTCTTGTAGATAGCATCGAGATGTTTGATCATATCAATTTGATTTCCTCCAGCTGCCCTTGTTATGCATTCCCTTACTACATGGTCAGAGATAGGCTGATGTATCCTGTTTTCGAAGTATTTCAAATATTTGAAGTTTCCATAGGCTGCCGAAATAGACATTCCATCTTCCATGATATGTTTGACATGTCCTATGTGTTTTTGACAGTATTCAATTATCTTCATATTCTTGATTACTATCGCATTCGTCATACACATAGCATATGTTTGTGGAGTCAATTTAGGAATCAAGCTTTCTAAATATTTGATTATTCCGAGAGTAGCCGAATACGCGAAGCAAAAATTACCAAATATCACTCCTTTACTAAGACAGTATTTGAGTATTTCGATACTCTCTTTCACGTCTCGATTAGCATCACAACATACATCTTCTGCCACATAATACCAATCAGATATTCCAATACTAGAATCTTTAATCTCCTTCAGAGTGAAAGGTCTAAAATTGTCCAGAAACTGGAAAATGAGAACAGATGTGTCTCTATCAAGATATTCTCGTAAGTACTGCATTTTGAGGGATACTCGTAAATATTCAAATATATCAATTTTAAACAAAAATTTCACTATAGATCTTAGCAATCACAGTAGCATGACATAATGGATTATCAATAGTACCTTGTTTGTTGCAGAAACATCCAAGAGTCTTACCTCTAAAATCCTTTAAGTCTGTGATCATAGTTGGATCTGATTTGATACTATTTCTGATGTGTACATTATACCTTTCAATAGCAAGAAGGCCCTTGAAAGGATTACACCATCTAGTATTTCCTTTGGCTACCTGAGGAACATCATTCCAACCTCCCATAGTACATCTTCTTCCAACATAAACATCACAATTTTGAACTATGACACCCCCTTTGATTCTGATTCTCACAGGTATTGGTATATCTTCACTTGTACTAGTGAAATCATTCGTTCCAATAAGATTTGTCTTAATTTCATCTTCATTGCTATATTTATTTCTCTCGTAGAAGTGACAAAGATCATCCCATTGAGTAGTAGGTTCTTTAACATCTAGTGATACATTCTTACACCACATGTGAATAATGTTGTATATGAACAGATCAGATGTTGAACATATTGTCTTAAAAAGTGTCAACCATTTGCTCTCTTCAGTGATAACTTCCCAAATAACTTTCCATATCTCTTCAGTTGCATTAGGAGTAACCCAATAGATACACGAAGAGAGATCTTTATCAATGAGAAATGTCTTAAACTTATTTTTGTCAAAGACTAGCTTTCTCTTCGAATCATACATTTGAGATGCCAAATAGTTCACTCTTGATAATCTTGAGTCATTAGTTAACTTGAAAAGCTGTGCAGGATCAGCAGGACCGATATTACACACATAAAATATGTAATCATTCATATTTTTGCGACACTCGATGAAAGATAGACGATTATATCATTTTTACGAAAAAAAATGTATTATAAAAATCAACGTTAGTCACAGCACAGGTATGGATTCATACAAAATTTTAAGATATCTAACTTTGGTAACATCAATCACTCTAAGTACTTTTCTATTTCAGGTTGATAAGTACATCCGTACAAAGCTTTTGTGAGATATAAGGATGCTAACATATCTAGAGATGTATTTGAACTTTTCGTATCTGAATCACGTAAACATTCTATTAACTTTTGCTTCATTATTAAGTAAGATGGTCTATATTCACCAGGTATGAATATGATTTTATGTTCTTGGGGAGAAGTCATTTTGTGCAATATATAAAATAGAAAGTCATTTTACATAAACCTAAAATATAATAAAGAAAAGATGGATCAAGTCAAAAATCCTGCTGTTATGGGGTCTGCAATTGCAATAACAGCTATAGCGGGTACAGCTGTTTATTTTACTAAGCAAACTAATGCTATCAAAGAAGATATAAACACTATTAATGAAGAAATCAAAATATTAAAGACAGATGACGCTCAAGAGAAGATGAATGACAGATTTTTCAAAGCGATAGAGATACTAACCAAGAATTTATCTGATATGTCTAACAAGATAGAATATATAAATAAACAAATCTATGTTATTAATGAGACTTTAGCACACAACAATATGAAAATTCCAGAGAATTTGAGAAGAAGGGTCTATGAACATCGTCAAACGTACAGTGACTATTCTTCTCATCATCATATGTCTTCAGCTCCAGTTCCCCAACAAAGAGATCTCATTTCAGATGAAATACGTAGTGTTATGTCATCTATTAAACAATAGAATTTTTAAAACTATCTAATTCTTAAGTTAATCATCAATGACTGCAACCAAAACAATCATGATACACATATCCAATGATCAAACCAATAGATATGTGTATCATGATTGTTTTTATAACTTTTAAAAAGACTATTATGTAAGAAGATGTTTAGACTATTATTCAAATGCTATCATTATCGAAACTATGATTGTTTCAAGAAGCCCTCAATATCAATATTCTTACCATGTTGAAACTGTCCTTGAGGTTGACCTTGAAACTGTCCTTGAGGTTGACCTTGAAACTGTCCTTGAGGTTGACCTTGAAACTGTCCTTGAGGTTGACCTTGAAACTGTCCTTGAGGTTGACCTTG
>SDBT01020316.1_pt1 | contig 10393 bp, 3 predicted proteins | sample 2277101 | NCBI WGS metagenome assembly SDBT01 (sample SAMN10404973, study PRJNA504765) | marine sediment metagenome | isolation source: marine sediment core GS10_PC15, 103 cmbsf | place: Arctic Ocean: Southern Knipovich Ridge | collected 2010
GGGCATAGGCGTCAGGGACAATGGTGTGCGTGCCAGTGCCGCGGTCCGAGATGCTAATGACACTTCCGCCAACCGTATCGTAGAGATGCAGTTGATCGGCATTCAGCCCCTTCAGGAAATATGTCGTGGAGAGGCTTACACCTGCCGGCAAGGTTCCCGTGGTCGTAAGCTGAACAGGCACATCGTCCTCGTACCCATGCGCGGTTATCTTGAGTTCGTTACCCAGCACGAACACATCGCCAATCCCGAAGGTCGGCGCCAACGCGACAGGCGTAATCGTGTGTGTACCCGTTCCCGTGTCGGTGAAATCAATGGCGGTTCCACCCACGGAGTCAAAGAGCTTCACGCGATCCACGTCGACCACAGAGATGTAATACGTGGTCAACGCCACGATCCCGCCCGGCAATGTCCCGTCCGTGGTAACCTGCACCGGCTGATCAGCGATCAACGCATGAGAAGCTATGTAGAGCTGATCGGTGGCAGGGAACACATCGTCCACACCAAAGGTCTGACCGGCTGGCGTGGTGTTGGTCCACTGAGCAACCAAACCCCAATGCTCCATGAACTCCATCCCAAAAACAGCCGAAGCCCGATCCTGCGCGAGTTCAACACCATCGAACAATCTTGTATTTGCGATTCGCATTTGATTCTCCTTTGCCTGCGAATTTTATTAAACAGGTTCAGCCGTCTGTTGGATGGGCGTTTGCAGGCTGTCTGCCTCGCCCATATTTTCTGCCATAGCCACAGATATATTGCGACTTTTGTTGCGCTGCTGGCGCAATGTCAGGCGTTGCTGGCCTGGCATGTTGGGACCTTCTCCACCTGCAGACTCAGCCCCAGCGAATACAGCCTGCATGGATGATACGAACCGCGGCCGTAACGTGGGTTCCACGGCGGGCCCCAACACAGAGCCCAACATCAGGCGCTGCTCATAATCCGGTTTCTCGGTGCTGGTGATCATCGCCCGGGTAGCGTTGAATGCGAGACGGTCGTACAGCGCCGGATATACCTCGCGAATGGCTCCCAGGCCCTCTTTGTTGATGATTCCCTTACTCAGATCGTCGATCACAACCATGGGCTCCACCACCCCCTGAACGGCACGGGCCCATGCGTCTTGCTCGTATGATGGTAGCTCCGGACTCTCACCATCCAGAGATGGATTGCTGGAGCGCCGCGGGGCATTGGCGGTCAGGTACGATGCTGCCCGTTGAGCGGCTTCCACTTGAGCGCTGAATGCCACGGGGGAGGACTCTGCGAGATCATCGCTGGCAGTGAACAACGAGGCCATCAAACCATCAGGGTCAGCCGCCACGCGCATCACCAGATTTGGATCGACCGTGGTTGTGCCGCCCTGACTCAGTTCGGAGGAGAAAAGTCTGGCGCCCGCCGCTGCAACCCGGTTCTCAACTTGCTCCGGTGTCGCTGGCTTGGCGGTCGCGCCTGTTCCAAAGACTTTGCCCAACCCCACCTGGGCGGCCACCAGCACACCCTGCTCCGGAGTAATTGCGGTGGTCTCTTTCTTGGCCTCTTCCATGCTTTCCACACGTTGCTGTGCGGGCTGCATGATGAGTTGATCAGGATAGCGGGCTTTCATGAGCGTGCGGGCCGAATCACGGTTTGTGGTGATGACCCGATCGATCAGTTTGGCCTTTGAAAAATCCGGCAACTTGTTCCATTTAGGATCTGATACCAGCCGATCGAGAATGGGTTTTGCTCCCATGAACTTCTTCCCGTCCCCGCGCCCTGCCAGCTTCACAAACTCAAACCACTGGTGGGGGTCAAGATCGATCCCGTTGATCTGGCGCCCCGGCATTCCTGGTGCGATCCCCAGCCGCAGGATTTCCTTCGCCACCTTATCGTCTGAATCCGTCTTCGTATAAACAGGCGAGAACATCATGCCAAATACGCCGCCCTCCCGCGTGATCTTGTCACCCCAAATATTCGGCATCGGAGCGAGGGTCTTGGACGCGCCCGGCGTGCGGGAGAGCATCGTATCGTGGAGGCTGCGCACGTTGCGCAGTACGGGATCAATGGCTTTTGTCACATCAGACACTACCGTGGGAATGAGACTGCCAGCCAGCATTTGCGCGAACCGGCCCCCATGTCGCCGCGGATCATCAATCGCCTTTATCACTGCTGCCGGCCCTTGCATGAAGGACTTGCTGACGAACGTGTTGGCTGTGGCCATCACTCCAAGCATCACAAGTTCTTCATACTCATCTCTCCGAATAGTTTTCCCGATTTCAACGGAATCTGCGGCGATGCCCATCAAAGTACCAAGCGGCTCCAGGCGGGAATAGCTTTTCCATTCGTCAGTTCCAGGCACTTTCCACGAATATGGTTGATGGTCTATCAGCCACATGCGCCGCTCATTGGGATCAACCGGGCCATGACCCGTCACGTTCCCCGCGTAAGTGGCCGCGGCGACAGTCCCCATGAAAGACGAGCCCAGCGTGACCTTTCCCATGACCTCTTGACGGGCCGCCCCACCAGCTTTGAACGCCTTTTTCATGTCGGCCGTCATAAACCCGAGGGGTGTGCGCTCCAGGGCAAATTTTAGAATATTCGCAGGTGTCCGAATGAAAGGCACGGCGATGCTGGCCGTTGGGTGTTTCCCGGCGAACTTGGTGAGCGACTGCGCGAAATCGGAAATGAAGCCCTCCTGCTCGTGCAGAGGGGTTGTGAAGGTGTTGGCGTTAGCCCGCTTGTTGGCCGCCTCCACAATATCATCCGGCATTGCCGCGAGAATATTTGACACTCGCGCAGCCAGTTCCTGGTCCTTGTATCCCTCTTTGACCGCCTGCCGCAGTGCCAGCGCCTCAGCCTCTCCGGCAAAATTGACCGTCTTGAACCATGTGTCGGAGGCATCCAATGCCCGGTAGACGGAACGAAGCGCGAAACCCTTGCCTCCTTTGATGGCCGCCTTGTGCCGGGCATCGATCTTGCTGGGGCCTACCTTGACTTCACCACCGCGCAGAAACGGTACATTCTTTTCCACAAAATCTGGCAGGTCGTTCTCGCCGCGCCAGAAGACCTCCCAGGCGTCCCCGCTCGCCCTGCGCATTGCTTTGAAGGCCCCACTAGCAAAGGCCCCTGACTCGCGAAACAAAACGCGATCGGCATCACCGGATAACGCCCCCCATGCAGCGCTGGCCACACGTTCCGGCACAGCATAGGCCAGGACGGCGGAGTTACTTAACAGGTTGGCATCGTGGGTGCGGAAGCCCGTCAGTAGGCCAGCCCGCCACACTTCCAAAAACTTGTCCATCTTGGTTGGCTCGAACATCTTGGGGGCCGCCCGGGTAAACTGATCCAGATCATCGAGTTTTGAAAGCAAAGCCGCCTTGAGTTCCACCAAATCGCCGCCACCAACCTGCTCCAGTGCATCTCTCATTTCCTGAATATTGTCAGAGGACAGCGTGGATATTTCCTTGTACGTGCGCAGACGTGCGCTTGCCTCAGCGGCCTTTCCAGCGGCCTGGGCTTGGATGCCGGCGTGCTGGGCGAGCCGGGCATAGAAACGCAGCTTGTCAGCATCGGAGCCGCCCACGGCCTTCACCGTGTCTGCCATCAACGTCGTGGTCGAGTCTTCGAGCAATTGGCGCTGTGCCCGGGTTGCTGCTTCACCAGCCTCACGGCCCGTCGCACGGGCGGCCTCGAATCCTGCTTCGGAGCGGGCGACCACATCCAGTGCGTTTTTGAATGCTTCGGGACTGTCGATTCGATCCAGATTGATATTGCCTGCTACGCGCACCTCGCGGGTCGGGAACAGAGATGTGCGCCCGGCCGCCCGTACCTGCAAGTCCGGGTCGAGTTGAGTGAGCAGGTCTTCTGGAGTCAGCGGTTGCGGTTCCTGCGGCGGTGCATCGAGTTCCGGAGTTTTCCCGGCAGCGACATCTTCCGCGGCAGGCTTGCGGAGACGGGTGCCTGCCTCAGCGATATTTTCAGCGGAGGCGGCCTCCAGCCCTTTAGCAGCCTTGGCCTTGCGCGCCCCTCGGATCCCCTTCAAACCCCACACTAAGCCATCGAGCAGCCCCCCAGCCACACCGCCCTCCAGCACACCTTTCAAGCGCCCTTCTGCATCGCTGTCCCCAGGCTGCGCGGCCAGGTACTCAGTCACTGGATTCTGGAGGATCGGAAATTGCTGGATCAGATTGGAAAGCCGCTCCTCGTGCGGGTCCCATACGAGAAGATCGGATGCGGACCCCGCTGCGACGCCCCGCAGATACTTGCCCACCTTGCCTGCTTTGGCCAATCCACCCAAGCCTTTGTACGGGCCCACCATCCCGGTGACGAACTGTGTGATGCCCTCGACCATCTGGCCGCCAGCCGTCTCTGGACGGTCCGGGGCGGGTAGTGTGGGCGCCTGTATGGGATTCTGAAACGGAAAATCTTCGGGAAAAAAGGCCATGCTGCGGACGGATTCAGCGGCAAAATCCGCTGTACCTTGAGCAGCCCGCACAACACCACTGGCAATCGCCTGCGGAACCTCAGCAACAAAATCCGCCAGATCACCGAAGAACGAACCGTCGTCCTCCTCGGTGATGGGATCGCTCTCCCACGGAACCGCATTTTCCTCCACGATGGGATCGGCTTCCCATGGGGCAGGTTCAGCAGGGGTTTCTGTCTGCGCAATAATTGGATCTGTTTTCCACGGTTCTGTCATGGCTTGCGTCTCTTGTTACCGTCAGGGTCAAGGTATTCCGCTCCGGAGGCCAGCCTGGCGTAGTCTTCGGCGGTGGCCACCCGGGGGAGGTCGGACGTAGGCTGCTGAATTGCTCCCGCTCCCGCCTGGGCAGTTTGATTCAGACGGTCGAGGTTTTCAGCGTGAACCGCTTTCAGAAGTTCTGGGGTTATCGGTTCGCGGTCGTCATCAGTCGAACGGCCTTTAAGAATGTCTCGGACGCTCCCAAATCCCATCCCGACCATCATCTTGTCCTCTGGACTCAAGGCTTTCATACCAATGTCCAGGACATCCAGATCGCGGTCGCTGAGAGTTTCGCCGGCTTGATGCTTTTGCAACAACATTGCCACGATTCCATTGACGCTTGGAGCGCGTCCAGACATTTTGGCCGAAATGGCCTGGACGCGCTCTTCGGGGGTCATCCGATTGTTCACGACATCGTCATTCAGTTTTGCGAAAAACGTGAGCGGCTTGTTGTCCTTGCCTTCTTTCGCCAGTAACTGCACACCCACACGGGCGAGGGCTGGATCACCCGAGGCTACCATCACGCCAGCCATTTCCTGGGAGCCCTGGGCTTGTTCAAGTGCGTCCTGTGTGGTCTTCATGTACTCGCGTTGGGTGCGGATCCAGGCGGCCTCTTCTGCTTGCACGCGGGCGGCTTCCTTTTCCTCGGCAACTCCAACGAGCATCGTATCCAACTTCAACTTCATCTCCTCAGAGTCCTGACCCATCTTGAGCGTGTTCATTTGCCGCTCCACGCGATTCCAATACTCCTGCCGCGCCACGGCCTGCGCCTGACCCTGATCACCAAGCTGGTTCCGCAGTGAAGCGACGAGACCCCTTTGTTCCGACAGCGCTCCACGTTTTCCGCGGCGTTCTTCAGTCTGGAGTTTGATATCCGACTCGATCGACTCCTGGATGATGTTGAGGGCAAAATTTGGGGAGCCGGTAACTGCCGATCCGAAAGCGCCCATCGCCATGGAGATCGCGGCCAATATTTTCTGTCCGGTGGACTTCGACGCCCACGGGTCGTTGATCTTGAAGTCCCGCAGTTTCTCGACCATATCTGCTTGTATTTTGACATGGCCCTCAAGGGCGGTTTGCAGCTTCAATCGGTCGGCATCTTGGAACGCCTGCTGCCTGACGGCCTCCTCGTCGGCCGCTTCCTGGGCAAATTGCTGTTCCTTCAGCGCCTCCTCGCGACTTCCGGCCAGATTTCTTATGCTCTGTTCTTCTTGACCCAGCGCAATTTCCACGTCGCTCGGCAGCATTCCCTGCCCAATACCTTGTCGAATTGTCGGGTCGGTCAGGCCAGAACCCCGAAGCCTACGCAGGCTTTCGACGCCTGTTTGGAAGCCATCTGGCTGAACCGGAGGAGCGCCAGGAGGAGCCGTGCCCGTCCCTGGAGCCGGAGGAGTCCCCGAAGTCGGAGCCGCGGCCAGAGCAGCCTTCGATTCGGCAAAACCCGCTTCCAGGAATTCCCCTGCAAACGGGTCCGAAACATTGAGCGGCGGAGCAGCCTTCGTTAGGGGAAGAGCCGCGGCCAGGGATGCCTGTGCGAACGGTTCAGGAACATCGAACGGCGGACGCCCAGGCGCAGAGGCCGGGGGCGCTTCGACAATACTGCCGTCAGGGGCGGCCTCCACTCGCAGCTTCGACGCCTGATTCTGCAGTACTTCATTGACGTCATCGGGTGACAGCGCCGCCAATTGAAATTGTTCTCCGGCCATCGTTGCTCTCCTCAAGCGGCCCGGTTTTCGAGTTTCACCATTCGGGCATGTAGATCAGCCGCGGCGGCCAGGGCGGCAGAGATGGCTTTGACCGCATCCACCTGCAACCCATCCGGCCCCTTGTGCACCATTTTGCGTCCTTCTTTTGATCGCTGGAGATCCTGGGCCATTACGCCCACCAGCCGACCCTTCGTGGTGCCGGGCTTGGAATCGTCTTTGTATTCAAAAGCATAGGGCTTCAGTTTTTCCATAACCGCACGGATGGCGTTTTGTCCTTCCGGACCACTGATGCGCTTCTTGCGTGTTCGGTCAGAAATCAATGGGATAGCCGCCGCACCAAGAGTTGCCGCCGCGCCGATCAGAGCGCCCGTATTGTCTGTGCCACCACCCCGCGACCCCCCGATCTTGGCGATCTTGATGTCGGTGCGCTCTTTTTCCAAATCCTGCTGGGCCTGGAACTGCGCCTGGTCCAACGTGAGGCCAGACTGAACGTAAAATTGCGTGAGTGAATCAACCTGCCGTTGGGTCTCCAGTTGCGCCGCCTGATTCGCTTCGATCGTTCGCTGATCGAGCCCGGCCTGGGTGATGTTTTGCTGTTGCTCGAATTCAGCGTTCACACGGGCTATCTCAGTCTCAGTGCGCTGGTTGAGTTCATCGGCCGTGAGTCCAGCGCCCTGGTTGGCGATCGCCACACGTTCGGCTATCTCAGCCTCTCTGATACCGCGCTCCTGCTCGAACCTCGCTGTCTCCGAGCGAGCCTGAGTTTCGGCGGCCAGATTCGCTTCTGCGGTCCGCTGTGCAAGTTGCGCCTCTGTCAAAGTCCGCTCTTGCTCGAATCCAGCTTGAGTGATATCGCGTTCCTGTTCCAGCCCGGCGTTCACACGGGCAATTTCTGCCGCGACACGTTGATTGAGTTCGTCTGCGGTAAGCCCTGCCCCTTGATTGGCGATGGCCACACGCTCTGCAATCTGGGCCTCGGTGATTCCACGCTCTTGCTCGAACCCGGCAGTCGCCACGCGCGCCTGACTTTCTGCGGCTAGGTTTGCTTCTGACGTTCTCTGAGCAAGTTCGGCCTCGGTGATCCCGCGCTCTTGTGCGAGTCGGGCGCTGGCTATGTTTGCCTCTTGCTCAAAGCCTGCGGTGGTCGCGGCGGCTTCCTGGGCGAAACCAGCATTGGTACGTGCGGCTTCCTGGGCCATTTGCGCGGTCAGGGCGCTCATCTCATTGATTGCAGCCTGATCGCCTTGAGCGATGCGGGCCGCCAGTTCCGGATTGGCCAGCGCCACCTGCTGCTCCAACTCGGCCTGGCCGGTAGCCAGCCCGATATCCTGACCGCGGGCGCCTTGTACCACGCCCGCCAGGGTCTGTTCTGCGGTTGCCTGCTCGCCCGCCCGGAGTTCAGCAGCTTGGCCAACAGCCTCCTGACTGGTTCGAGCGATTGCATTTATGGTTTGACGCTGGAGAAGTGCCGGATTGACCCCGGCGGGACCAGACGCGGCCGCACCGCGAATTGCCTGGATGTTGCGGTCTGTACCACGGCGCAACGCAATTTCGGCAACCGAGGGGGCCCCACCAGCAACACGGTTGGAAAGGGCCTGCACCAGTGAGCCCTGAACGTCGCGAAACTGCGCTTGTGGGTCCGCGGCAATTTGTGCGGCCGTCGCTTGTGGAGCAGCGCCAATCGTGCTGGCATCTACGGTGGCACCCGGCCCCATGCTCGCCGCCTGCGTCGTCGCACCCCGCACAACTGGAGCGGCCGCCACACCAACTCGGGCGGCTTGCGCCGCTATTACTTCCGGAGATTGAGCAATGGTGGGTGCAGTGGCAACGTTCGGCCCCACCGTTGGCAAGCCAGAAATCTGTGGTGCTCCAGCTAAAACCGGAGCGGGTGCTACGCCAACCTGGGCTGCGCGCGCTGCGGCTACTTCCGGGGATGCCTCTATGGTCGGCGCAGTGGCTTGGTGCTGACCCACCGTCAGCCCGCCGGTAATCGTCGGGGCAGTAGCTACAGTCGCTGCGGCGGTCGTTGGGGCCGTCCTGCCCGCGGCCTCAAGCCGAAGTTTCTCAAGCATCTCCTGGTTCCCAGCGAGGGAACTGTCAACAAAAGACGCCGCTTGGGCACGCCCCTCATTCCACTGAATGCGCGGGTCTGCGGCACGGTCTACCGCTGCTTTGGCCCCTTCCGTCCTGCTTCGCGCTGCCTGCTGCTCCGGAGTTTCGGCCGCGCGGGTCGCAATTTCTTGCTGTTTTGCTGCGGCTGCTGCTTCTCGCTTAACGCGTTCGGCATCTTCCCTTGCCTTGCGAGCGGCGGCGGTGTTGGCCGCTGCGGCCTCCATATCGGCGGTGGTTGGTTCTGCCATGGTGCTCTCCTGGTTCTTTACCTTTTTGCGAGGCTGATCGGCTTGAGTCCGCGCTTCACACCGACCAACAACGACAATGCGGCTATGTCGAAACCCTCTCCGAGATCGTCGCTATTCGGGAATCCTTCAATTTCAAACTGGACAGCTTGGCATCTTTGCCGCGGCGGTAAATATTCAAATTGATACACGTCATCCTCGACGCCACCCCAAACCGTGTCTACCTCACCCCAAACCGCGTCACCGCCCCAAATCGACGAATCCAAAATATCATCGGTGTCGAAGGTCTTCTCGCCACGGAAATAGCTCTGGTAATCGAAAGCGCTCCGAACAACCAATTTGTGCGGACTGCGGTAATTGCCAAGAATTCGAGCCTTGTAGACACGCTGGAATCCCTGCAGTTCCGCGACATGCAGCCATGCCGTCCTGGCCTTGAGCCTGATCCCCGTACCTGAGTCGGTGAAGATTTCAGGGGTCTGCTCCCACAAGGGGCCCGTGATCCGCAGATAGTGATAGGCGCCATTCCATACGATGGCATCGTCGCCAGCATGGTTTTTCCAGGTGCTCCATTGATCGAAAAAGTAGTTGTAGACCAGCGTCGGCCCCTCCATGGTCAGGAACACGATCTCGTTCGTATCCTTGAGCAAATCGGCCGACGTGATCGTGAGACCAGACAATACATCCTCCACGGGAGCCCCCAGGTACTGAACCTGGAGTTGCCGGGTCAGGATGTAGATGCCTTTGGCGGACTCGAATACGAGCCCGTTTGGAACGACCGCGAGTGACGATGGGTTGACGCACCCCACATCCGAGGTAATTTCTTTCGGCTTTGAGAACCGGTCCACGTCGGATGATCCGGTATCGTCGGGGCCGTCCCCGTCAATGTGTTCGATTCGCGTCTCGCGGAATATAATCAATCGGCCGTCCATCACCGCAATTGCAGTCTCACGCCCACCATCGGAAGACAACCGTATCTCCAGCGCGTCATTGAAGGCGGCTGCCTCACCGATTTGATGGCGCTTGCTGAACAAAACCCGATATCCGTCTTCCGTCCCGGCGAGGAACGCGCGGTTTTTGGAAACCGCCAACAAAGCAGTTGAGGGGGCGCCGATATTCTCCAGGAAGCCGCCCGTCGTGTAGAGGAGTTCGTTGGCCGCGATACTGGCGTCTGCGAGCGTATCGACGAAGGCCACGGTATCCACGGTCGGGTCGTTGTAGGTCGGAGACGTGACAGAGGTCACCCGATAGAACGTCGTCAACGCATCTTGCGTTCGGTATAGAACCAGGCTCACCTCTCCCCGCGGAGCAGTCTTCCCCGTGAGCCTCAGCGTGGGAATGGTGACGGTGATTTTCTGAACACTCGACCCTGCCGAAATAGTCGTGGTGACCGCCGGCGAAGGCGCGGAACGATGAACCTGTCCCTTATTATCTGTCCACTCGTACACCACCCGGTGCTGGTAGGTGCCATCACTCATGGACCCCCCCGTGGCTCCCGCGACCGCCGTGACATTTTCGGGGAACAGGTGGAAGCCATGCTCGACAGCCCCCAGGCCGTCGTAGGCATAGACCACCCCGCCCGAGATCAGCAGGTTTTCTCCAATCTGTGCATTGTAGTGCTGCGG
>SDBT01020317.1_pt1 | contig 10393 bp, 6 predicted proteins | sample 2277101 | NCBI WGS metagenome assembly SDBT01 (sample SAMN10404973, study PRJNA504765) | marine sediment metagenome | isolation source: marine sediment core GS10_PC15, 103 cmbsf | place: Arctic Ocean: Southern Knipovich Ridge | collected 2010
TTGTGCGATTTTCGCATCATCTCCTTCAATAATTTCTCGCTTTAGAACTTCATTTCTAACAATATTCTCAATCTCCGAGACATTGATACTAACCCCGTCTGCCAACTTTCGTAATTCTCTTCGAATCGAATTAAGGGTGGCATCATGAAGTATCAGTCTGCCAATAATAAATCGATTTATGGTTTGCGTTTTTTTATGGTATTCCTTACGTGTATTTTTTGCTAATCCCTCTTTAGCAATAACAAACAATAACTCTTGAGCTTTCTCGGTCCTTGCCTTCAACTCCAGAAAATCAAATGAACACACCAGATCAAAGTCGATAGGCTTCTCAAATCTAATCTTGTAAACTTTCCATTCTATGCCATTAGTCAGTATAATCCACTCTATGCCGTGGTTTGCGCCATAATCAAGAGCCTGTTTTATGTGGTCATCTTTTAATTGGATACCTATCGCTTTGACTTCAATCAGGTATTGAACTTTTTCATCTATCTTCAATGCCAGATCGCAATATGTACTCCTGATTGCAAACTCTCGTGTTATTTCCAGATACTTGTCATACCCGAACACTTCACTAAAAACATCCGTCAGTATTGAAACCGTATCCGATTCATTGACATCACGGTCTTTCGCAATTTGCAGAACTTTCTGAAATTTAGCAACTGACTTAACAAAACGTTCGCTTACCTTCTTAGATATTTTTACCATTATTATTCCTTTCAAGTTTCAGTTTTCTCTGTGACTCTCTGTGTCCGTGTTGAGCGTAGCGAAATCCGCCTCTGGCGGATGGCCAATCTTTTCTTTGCGTCTACCTAAGGCATAAATTGGCGCCTCTGCGGGATCTATTGTCATAAAGTAACCCGCCCAGGCCATCAAGTCAACTGTGGATATTTCATAGGGGGATTATACCCCCACAGCGGCCAATAGCCAAGTTTTCTTGACTTCTTGGCCGCGGTGGGATATTATGCCTGTTATCGGTTTTCAGCGTTGATTTTTGAATAATTTCCGGTTTTGTTTTGAAAATTGGGATTTTGGGTGACTTGTGCCTTAGGTATTAGATATTGTTTAGGATTTAGATATTAGAGTTTAGTATTTCCAGTTTATCTGGGTAAGGGTATAATGATGTCAGATAAAGGATTTGTACATCTTCATTTACATACACAGTATTCTCTGCTGGACGGGGCCATCCGGCCGAAAGAACTGTTCAAACGGTGTAAAGAGTTGAAAATGCCCGCGGTAGCGATGACCGATCACGGGAATATGTTCGGAGCCATCGAGTTCTATACGAAGGCCCACAGGGCGGGGATCAAACCGATAATCGGGATCGAAGCCTACATTGCACCGAATGGGAGAAAAGATAGACAGAAAGTGGGTATTCGGGATTCGTCGAATCATCTTGTCCTGCTGTGCGAGAATAATGCCGGCTACCAGAATTTATTAAAATTAGCGACTATCGGATACACCGAAGGTTTCTATTACCGGCCGAGAATAGATAAAGAGATCCTTGCCGAGCTTAACGAGGGGCTGATATGTACGAGCGGCTGTCTCAAAGGGGAGATTTGCACCTTTCTCATGCGAGCCGAGACTGAAAAGGCGGCCCGGATAGCGGAAGAATATTTAAAAATATTCGGCCCCGAAAGATACTTTATCGAATTGCAGCAGCATGAGGGGACGGACACCCCGCAGGTAAACGAGATGCTGATTGATATTGCAAAAAAGGTGGGGATCGGGCTGGTTGCTACTAATGATGTGCATTTTCTCAATCCCGATGACTACGAGGCCCATGACGCGTTCTGCTGTATTAGTACGGGTAAGAAGATTACTGACGAAGACAGGATTCGCTACCCGGATGATATTTATCTAAAAACCGGCGACCAGATGCGTGAGATGTTTGCCGATGTTCCAGCCGCTTGCGATAATACAGTCGCGATTGCTGAAAGGTGCAATGTTGAGATAGATATGAAATCGCAGCACGCACCTAATTTTACACCGGAAGATGGGAGTAAGGCCGAAGACTATCTTACGAGGCTGTGCTATGAAGGAGCGAAGAAACGATACGGCAAGGTTACCGATGAAGTTAAGAAGCGGCTGGACAGGGAACTTGAGGTTATTGAGAGCAAGGGGTATTCGAGTTACTTCCTTATCGTGTGGGACTTTTGCAGGTATGCGGTCGAAAATGGGATTCCCGTCGGGGCCAGGGGCAGCGGAGTCGGGACGATAGTAGGGTACTGCCTGGGGCTGTGTAATATAGATCCGATTAAATATGATTTACTGTTCGAGCGGTTTATGGACCCGGCCAGAGATGAGATGCCTGATATCGATATTGATATGTGCCAGACCGGCAGGGGCGAGATCATCGATTATGTGCGGCGCAAGTATGGCCAGGTTGCCCAGATCATAACATTCGGTACGATGAAGGCGCGCGCGGTAATTCGTGATGTCTGCCGGGTGCTTGATGTGCCTCTTTCTGAGGCCGATAGATTAGCGAAACTGGTTCCTGCGACCTTAGGGATGACGCTTGATGGCGCGCTCAAGGCCGAGCCTGCACTTGTCAAGGCCTGCGAAGACGAGCAGACCGCGAAGGTAATCGAGATTGGAAAAAAGCTCGAAGGACTGGTGCGGCATGCCAGTGTTCACGCAGCCGGTGTGGTTATCAGTCAGGAGCCTCTGACTAATTTTGTCCCGCTGTATAAGGCCCCCGGCAGCGACGATGTTATAACGCAGTATGAAGGGCCGATCATCGATAAGGTTGGGCTGTTAAAGATGGACTTTCTCGGCCTGAAAACACTTAGCATAATCTCGCGGACCGTTGATCTGGTTAAAGAAATACACGGTAGACAAGTTGATATCGAAAATATCGACCTTGCCGATGAGAAGGTGCTCGGTCTTTTCGCGTCCGGGAAGACCAAAGGCGTTTTTCAGTTTGAGTCCGGCGGGATGGCGGATTTGCTGATGAAGTTAAAGCCGGACAGGTTTGAGGATTTGATAGCGGCAAATGCACTGTACCGGCCCGGGCCGATGGCGCTTGTTGACGATTTTATAAGTCGAAAACACGGCGCGAAATGGACAGTTCCGCATCCGATAATGGAAAAAGTGCTGCAGGAAACTTTCGGGATCATGGTCTATCAGGAGCAGGTGATGAGGATTTGTAATCTGCTTGGTGATATCCCGCTTCGAGAGGCTTACACGCTAATCAAGGCTATCGGTAAGAAGAAGAAAAAAGTTATCTCTCGCGAAAAAGAACGGTTTGTCGTCGGCTGTGTGGGAAAGGGACTCTCTGAGAGGCAGGCAGGCGAGATGTTCGATTTGATAGAGAAGTTCGCCGGCTACGGTTTTAATAAGAGCCATGCGACGCGGTATTCGTTTATCGCATTTCAAACGGCATATCTGAAGGCGTACTGGCCAGTGGAGTTTATGGCGGCCCTGCTGACTTACGAAATGGGAAACAGTGATAATGTTGTCGAGTATATCTCTGACAGTAAGGAGATGGGTATTGAGGTTCTTGGCCCGGATGTGAACGAAAGCTTTGCCGATTTTACCGTTGTTTATGAAAAAGCGCACGGCCGCAAAGATGACAATGAGGTTATACGGTTCGGCCTTGCAGCGGTTAAAGGCGTTGGCGAGAAAGCGGTGGCCGGCATGGTTGAAGCTCGTGAAAAGGTGGATAGGTTCAGAAGTCTTTATCATTTTTGTGAGAGTGTTGACCTTCGCACGGTGAATAAACAGGTAATCGAGTCACTTATCAAGGCCGGCGCCTTTGATAACCTTGGCGGCTCCAGGGCGCAAATGGCGGCTGGGTTTGAAAAGGCGATGCAGATGGGGGCATCAGTTCAGGCAGATAGACAAAAAGGGCAAAACTCTTTATTCGGTGCAGATGTTGATGATTATGAAAGTGACCACCAACAGTTGCCAGCCGTCCCTCCCTGGACTGAGATGCAGATGCTGACATACGAAAAAGAGGTGCTTGGTTTTTATGTTACCAGCAACCCGCTTAGCAGGCACGCCGAAGATATAAATGCATACTCAAGCGTAAACACTAAGGGACTGATCGATAAGAGCCAGGATGCCGAGGTGGTTATCGGCGGGATGGTTAGTAAGATTCGATATATGGTTACGAAAAAAGGCAAAAACGCCGGCGCGAAGATGGCTGTCTTTACACTCGAAGATTTGCAGGGTTCGTGCGAAGTTGTAATGTTCCCGCGGATCCTCGCAAAGTGGGACCAGCAGCTAAAAGTCGATAAGATAATTTTCGTCTGCGGAAAAGTTGACTGCAAAAGAGAGCTGCCGAACATCCTCTGCGATGAACTGGTCGATATCGAAGATGCCAACGAGAAACTTGCCGCTAAGGTCTGGATACAAATAGCGGCCGAAGACATTACAGAAGAAAAAGTCAGCAATATCAAGAGTATATGCTCACGATTTGCCGGCAAGAGCCCGGTGTGCGTGAGTATACTTATGCCGAAGGGGATTCGGGTAACCGCTATCGCGGATAAAAAATTGAGCGTCCGGGCCGATGTGGATTTTCGCAGGAAACTTGAAGCGGTTGTCGGGCCCGGTAAAGTCCAGCTCAGAAGAAAGTAAAATTAAAAATTAAAAACTTGCCTCAGTTTGGCTATTTCTTCGGCTCCTGTTCTGTGCTAGTTTCGTTGATCGCCAGTGACACACAGATGATTTCTTTGTCGTTGCGGGCATAGATTCGTTTGTTGGCAAATGCTGGATGCGACCAGACCATTTCTCTGCCCCCTGCTTTTCCTGTTGGTTCAAGAAGGTGGCATCGGTCGATCTCTTGATAGCCATTGACCGTCAGTTTGGCAATAATCAGGTCTCCCAGGTCATTTGCCAGAAAAAACCGTTCGCCATTTTTGATCGTAAAGGCACTTGCCCAGATGTGTGTTTTTGCTTTAGTCGTCGGCTTGGAAGTTTCCCAGATTCGCTCTCCGGTTTCCATTTTCACGCAGCGATAGAACCCTTTATGGCCGCTGGCGTAAATATGTCCTTCATGTAGAAATGGCGTATTTAACGTCCCAGCCACGCCCAGTTTTTCGTTGCCCCGCCAGAGCACTTTGGCTGTAGGCTTTTCAGCGTCCAGCTCTATCATCGTTGAATAATGACGAAACCCCATAACAAACAGCGAATTGCCAAGTAATCTCGGCGTCGCTATCGCCATGCCGCTCCACGTTTTCATCGGTATTGACCAGTATTGCTTGCCCGTCTCAGGGTCAAGTGAATTTATCGATTCGCCATGCCAGATGATCAATTGGCGAGTGTTGCCCACGGTGTAGATTATCGGAGCCGAATACCCCGGATTCTTACTGCTCAATGCCCGCCAGATTTCCTTACCGGTATCTTTATTGAAAGCAACGGCCGTTGACCCGTCGCCACCTACGATACAGATCAGTTTATCGCCATCGACCAGCGGAGGAGCGCAGACGCCCCATGTGGGGACTTTCAGATTATATGCTTTTTTGAGATCACATTCCCATACAACATCACCGCTGGTGGCATTGAGGCAGAGTAGATTTCCCATGGCTCCAAGAGTATAAACTTTGCCGCCGGAGACCGTTGGTGTTGCACGCGGCCCTGCCGGATATGCTATATTGTATGGACAATCATATTTATGCGTCCAAAGTACCTCGCCGTCACTTTCACGCAGGCACAATACCCGTTCTACCCCACCCCCCTTACGCAGTAGGTAATTATCATTATCCTTTTGCTCAGCGGTAGGATCGCTTCCTTCTGCGACTCTATCGGCGACATACACTCGCCCATTGGCAACTGCGGGCCCGGAAAAACCTGTACCGACCCTTTTCCGCCAGACAACTTTCGGACCGCCAGCCGGGAACGATTCGACTATCCCCGTCTCCCGCCAAACACCATCCCGATGCTCACCCAGCCATCCGGGCCAATCATCGGCGTTTGCCCCTGCCGATAACAGGGCCAATAGAACTAACAGGCTGATAGTTCTCACCGTCCACAGATGCAGCCGGGAAATTAACGTCGTGATTATCAGTTGATTACGCATGTTTTCTGTCTCCTGAATTTATCCGAGATTCCCATTTAAACGTTTAAAACATTTATGCCCAAGCTCGTGCCCCAGGTAGTACATAATTCAGTCCTTTCGATGCCAATAATTTTACCAAACCCGTCTTGAACTATCAAGATTTCTCTTTCTGAGCCAGATTTCCTGCGGATTTGATTAAAAGATAATTGTTTCCTTTTCGCCAAAAAATGAGTAAAATTGGGGAGAATGAAAAAGATGCACACTATTTTTAATGGGATTGGGAGTAGTGATTCTTACAAAATACAGCATAGTTTGCCAAGCTCCAAATGCCAAGCCCTACACCGTGTGCGCATACAGCGGTACAGATTTGTCCCAGGTTCTTGGTATCAACCAAGCCAGCATGCCTAACGGCTATTATGGGTGGATACTGGAACATGGCGAGGCGATTGTCAGGGTCAGCGGTCAAACACTACCTGCCTATGCTGACTTCAGGCCCAATGCAGCAAAGCTTCAACTGAGCGAGAAATCGTCGAAGAATTCACAGAAACGCCCCGCAGAACCGCCTTCTGACGCAATGGATGGGAAGTCCTTTGCTCATCATAAGATCAAGAGGCTTTCTCAACTGCCGCCTCTGCTCATAGAGGTCAGTCCTTATTGCAACCTCCTTAAGGAGGCTAGGGAAGTGTTTGTCGATGGCCACTTCTATGCTTGCGTCGCAATGTGTGGGATTTCGGTTGAGAGGTTTCAGCGGGACAAGGCTGAGCCGTATGGTGCTACTCGGAAACATAAAATGCCGCAAGTCAGAAAAATACTACAAGCAAACAAAGTTCTCAAGGTAGAAACACTCGCACTGTGTAAGAAAATGGTGAAATTGCGGAATGACTACGCACATGGACATGGGCTGAAACCCAAAGAGGATGCCCCAAAAGCGCTTCAATGGATGCACTCCTTCATAGACAACGAAACCAATTTGATGCGGGATTATGTAATCGTGAATGGCGTACTGAGTCGAAAACATACAGTAGGTGGTAATTAGATGAATGTAATCCATCAGATTTTTAAAAAGAGGTTCCGCTTAAGGCGGAATCTGACCCCTTTAATTTCTCCTAAGGAATCAATATTCTTATGAGTCTCTTCAATAACAGAGAAATAGCATTAGCCATTTGGTTGTTTGTTGCTTTTATATTTTTCCTCAGCAAGAAAGACTTTAGGAAATCACTCTCTGGACTTTTCAAGAGTTTTTTCCGTTATAAAATACTTATTTCGGTATTTGCAATGGTGGCGTATACTGTGGGGATTATCATTATTCTGCACAAAGTTAATCTTTGGAATGTGTATTTGCTAAAGGATTCGATAATATGGTTTTGCTTCTCTGGCTTTGTAATTTGCTTTAATATGGTAGCATCATCAAAACAAGAAAATCTTTTTCGTGAAATTGTATTAAATAATGTAAAAGTAATAATTGTAATCGAGTTTCTTGTTGGAACTTACACCTTTTCGCTTATAGGGGAAATGTTCTTCGTTCCGACGATGACATTTTTAGGAATATTTGATTTCTTTACACAAGAAAAAAATGAATTTGACATGGTTTCAAAACTAATAAAGGTGCTATTGTCTATTATTGGGCTTTCAGTTATAATCTATGTAATAAGTCATGCAATATCTGACTACAATAATTTGGGCAGTTACGATACTATACGAAGTGTCCTTGTTGCACCTTTACTTACAATATCTTTTCTACCATTGGTATATTTCATTTTAGTTTTTTCAGCTTACGAAAACTTATTTATTCGGCTAGATTTAGGACCTGAGAAAAGTAAGGAACTGAAAAAAGCTGCAACAAAGGAAATTATTTTTTATTGTAAGCTTAATTTGAAAAAACTAAGCCGTGCTCTGAACATGAACACATACAACATAATGCAAATTAGAAATGAAAAGGATGTTTGTGATATGGTTAAAGCATATAAGGCCCAAGTATAAAAGGCATAGTGGCCTTCGTCGTGATTTCGAGATTTTGCCTAAGGCATTTGGCGGACAGTATTACACGGCTTATTCAGCCTTTTTATATCCTATTAAACACTATACCAAATCCACCTTGAGCTTTACTGCCTTGAAAAAATGTAACTTTAGGATTTATTGTTCTGGCCAGCGTTCTTATTTTTGTTCTATTTTCGTCTGATGTACAACATCCAAAATAAATTGCCTCAATTTCTTCGGAACACATATTATAATCAGAAAATTCTTCTTTGATTTTTTTAGTCACTATAGTCCATACTCTCCACTCTTTTTCATAATCCCAAATCTTGTTTTTATGACAAACATATTTAGCACCGATTTTTTCTTCGTTAATTTCATCGATACCTGTGATATCGTCAATCCATTCTTGTGTTGTAAAGAGTGTAAATGGATTTTTGTTATATATTACTCGATCTGCAATACATAATGCATTATCCTCGTCAGGCAGTACTCTTAATTTAAAAACAATCCCTTTATGGTAATCGGCATAATGTGACCACATTAAAATGCTATCCTTTACTTCACTAATGCAAAATAGTCTGAGATATGGTAACATTTTTTGCCACCCTTGAAAATACTCCGCCCTAAATTTATCCCGCGGCTTGCCTAAACAACCTCCCATGATTTTAATAATATCCCTCGCATATTCTTTGGTGCAATCTTGACTCAGGTATTTGTCTCTTAACGCTATAATCGCCTGTCCCATCCCTTCCGTATTCTTAAAAACCACTTGCTTTTTCGCCAATACAATTTCTTCGATTTCATTGCATAACTTTTTTTGAAACTCCTTATTTTTGCAATCAAAACACACTTCACTTTGAACATCAAATGGATCATTAAATTGACTTGGTGAAGACCATCGCCATGTTTTATTCTGTAAAATCAAACAAGCTGTTTCTATATCCGTATATTTGTAAAAATGCGTTTTGTTATGTTTTGGATACTTTTCTTCCGTGGTCATTCACACCCCACAAGTGCTAACGGCTAAACAAAACTTTCGACTTACGCTATGTGTATTTTACTTATTTTTTGGCGGAGGGCAAGGAATTTAAGTGGGGTGAGGAACCTTTTTTTGCGCGGAGTTTTAGCCGAGTACAAGGCGGCAAGCTGCCGCCAACCGGAATAGTACAAATGGTACGGTGAGGATTGGCGGACGGCGATGCCAACACCGTAATCGGCCAAAAGAACCGCAAAAAACTGGATAGAAGGTATCCAGATGACATAGAAAGCGGTTATATTATCGTGCTATTGGCCAAAAAAATAAAAAAATTTATCTCCTTTCCCTGCCAGCACTTATCGATTTTCGCAGGTTAAAAAATTGCCCGTTTTCGCATGAGAGACGCAAGTTCGTGCAAAGGGTGAGGGGACTACTTTTTTTGTAGTCTCTGAATTTTGAAGATTTGAAGTTTAACTGGTACTTCGGATTTGAATTTTGGAGTTTTTTTCTGTGTTTTGTCTTCTGTGTTTACCTAAGGCACAAGCTGTGTTCTATTTTTAAGGATTCTATGATACGCAATACGCATCACGACATACGCAATACGAATCATATCCGTTGCGATAACTGCTTTTTTTCGATCTGGATGATGAGCCTGGGCCGTCCGAAGCTGGCCTGCAAACAAAAAGCCACTCACCCCGGCCGATGGTGGATAGTCCGTCTCGACCAATCCTGCAACAATTTCTATCCCAGCGGTACCTTCCGTTCGTCGTGTCGAAGTTCCAACGAAGACGGGAAGGAAGGCCCCAAAGCCGTCCGGCGAATACCCCTTACCCGCGGAAAATTCGCTCTCGTCGATGCGGCCGATTATTACCAATTGAGCAAATATAAATGGTCCGCCACACCAGGGGCTAATACATTTTACGCCTCCACAAGATATGCCGGAAAACCCATCCAGATGCACCGCTGGATAATGGATGCTCCCTCTCACCTCGTCGTTGACCATATCGACCATAATGGCCTGAACAATGGCAGGACTAATCTTCGTTTATGTACGAGCGCCCAGAACACTCGCAATATGCTCCCAATGAAAGGCGGATCTTCAAGGTATAAGGGTGTCGGATGGAATAAGGGAATGAAAAAATGGCAAGCCACAATTCAATGCGACGGGAAATCATACGCCCTCGGATACTTTGAAAACGAAATTGACGCGGCAAAGGCCTATGACGAAAAAGCGGCCGAGCTTTTCGCCGACTTTGCCCATTTGAACTTTCCGCGGGAGGCCGAATAAATGTCTTTTTTGCCATTTTGGGCCGCAGGCGCAAGTGTTTTCTTGACATTGTGGAGGTTGTAGGGTAGCTTGCACCCAAGGTGGATCCCGGTGCGACGCAGATTCATCAACAAGGGTATATGGTAAATCTCAGTTGAAATTGAAAGACAGGGAA
>SDBT01020318.1_pt1 | contig 10393 bp, 6 predicted proteins | sample 2277101 | NCBI WGS metagenome assembly SDBT01 (sample SAMN10404973, study PRJNA504765) | marine sediment metagenome | isolation source: marine sediment core GS10_PC15, 103 cmbsf | place: Arctic Ocean: Southern Knipovich Ridge | collected 2010
TTACAAGATCGGCGACCGAATTGTTATGCTTTATAACGGCAAGATAATTGCCGACGGTGACGCCGACCATATTCGCAATCATCCTCATCCTGTCGTTCAGCAGTTCATTCACGGCCAGGTAGGCGAGGACGACCTTGCGGTTCTGCGGGCCAGCGGGACCATATCCAGTGTTCAATTTCTGCCCAGCGATTCCGAGCAATAGCATCCCATCGGCAATTGAGACTTCGCCGTTGCCTATTTAGAAGCAGCTTATTTATCCATTCCGAAAGAGGGCTGTCCAGACTTAAAATGCGCTGGGTAAATAGTGCCACGTGGTTTTTGTGGAAAAGTTGAGAAAGGGCGGGTATTATGCACTTTAAGATTAGAATGGGCGCTGCAAAAGTGTATTTCATATTGTTAAACAAGCTGTTTGTAACAAAGAAGTTAAAAGGAGTATTGACGATGAATAAGCTATTATGTCTTGCGGTGGTTTTTTGTGTATTGTTTGTGATTTGTCAGGATTACTGCGGGGCGGGCCAATGGGATTTGCCGGTCAAGTACGATATGTCGTTTGGTAATCTAAAGGCCTATCGCTATGGGCCTATGCTGGGCGGTATCGGAACAGGGGGCTTGTCTTTCAATACAGCAGGTCTCTGCAACTTTACCCTGTTTAGCTACGCATTCAACGAGGGCAGCCTGGACGGCAGCTTCTTCGCCGTATATGTCAAAGACGGCGACAGAAAAGCTGTCAGATTCCTGCAGAGCTTCGGCAGAGGCCGTAGGGGCTACATAGCCGAGAAGGATAAATCATTCGAGCACGGCGTCGGCGCCGAGGCGCCGGGGGCGGGCAGGAGAAGAAAAGTCGAGACAGGCGAGTGGACTGGGGCGGACTTCGGCCAAAAAATGGTAGAGACTGCACTTTGCTATTCTCTGCCGCCTGCGGTCGAAACCCACTATCTCGATGAGGCTTTACCCTGCAGAATTTCTGCTACTGCCTTTTCACCACTGATAGCCAAAGATTACCGAAGCTCGAATATGCCTGTCGCAGTTTTTGTGTATCACCTGGCTAATCCAACGAAGCGGGCGATAGAAGTATCGATTCTCTTTAGTTTTCAGAATAACATCGGCTGGGTAGATAAGAAAAAGTTTGAGAACACGTTCAATAAAGTTATCAGAGAAGACGGCCTGACGACAATTGTTCTCGACCGTAAGTCTGTCGGGATAAAGGCCGAGCACGCCGGTCAGGTTGCTATCGCAACGCCGGACTCGGCCGGGAAGGTCAGCTTTATTAAAGAGTGGGATGCCGGAGGTGATGGTTCGGACTTGTTTGGTCTATTTGCAAAAGACGGCACCCTCGGTAACAGCACAAAATCAATCGCCGCTGAAAGGCAAAAGGCGGGCGCTGTTGTAGTAAAAGTGAAACTGGCCCCGGGCCAGCAGAAAGACATCCCCTTCTTTTTAGGCTGGTATTTCCCGAAAATGGACCTTCGCGACGTCAAGGTCACAAGCTTCGGGACGGTAAAGGACGGCAAGGAAATCCATTACGAGCTTTCAGGCTGGAACCAGCACTATTGCAAAAACGTCGGTAGTGTGACTGAGGTCATTTTTGAAGCAGCAGAGAACTACCTGAGCTGGTGGGATAGTATAAACGGCTTTCATAACAAAATGGCTGCTTCCGGCGCACCTGGCTGGCTTGTATCGAGATACTTTCATGATTTGACCTATATACCACGGTGGACCTACTGGATTTTCAAAGGCGAGAACGAACAATTCATTGTTCAGGAGGGACAGTTCGGCAACGGTCTCTGTACGGTTGATGTCGATGGCTACAACTGGTTGGTGCTTTACTGGCCCGAGCTTGAGCTTGCCGAGATGAGGCAATTGGCCCGCGCCCAGTGGGCGAGCGGCGAGAGCGTGCAGGAATTGGCGATGAATCGCGGCTCGCACGGGCATCTCGAAGCGATGTGGTTTACGATTCGAACGTGGCAGAACTACGTCTGGACGCTGGATGACGAATTCCTGAAATTTATGTGGCCATACGTCAAAAAAACCATCGATTATACAATTAAGAAAGAGTTTGACCCTGTAACAGGCCTGGTTAAAGTCGATTTCTCCGGCTGTAACAGCTATGACTCCTGGCGAATGGATGGGGCGCCGTCCTATGGCAACAGCCAGTGGCTTGTCGTTTTGAAAATGGCTGAAAGGATGGCTGAGCTCAATGGTGAGCCGGAGACGGCCGCCCAATATCGCAGGATGTTCGCTAAGGCCCAGGCCGCTATGATAGAGAACTTATGGACGGATGCAGGCCGGTTCAGCTACTTCAAACTCTGCACCGGCAACGTCTGGGACAAGGACGCCTGTCACGTCGAGCAGCTCATCGGCACATACTGGGGCGACCATTTGGGCCTTGAGGTTCTGCCGGCCAACTACAATAAACTGGCTCTGGAGACGATTTATACTCTGAATAGTATGGGCCAATTAGGCTGGGTGTGCGGGCGGTTTCCGGACGGCAGCATACCCTTATGGGACAGGGCAATGCGGCCGCCCGGCAGCAAGCTGCAGCACAGCGGCAGAAACCGAGGCACAGCTCAGTGGATGCTTGCTTCTCTTCTGGTAACACAGGGCAGGATTGCAGACGGTGTCGCTACGGGCGAGCTTATTTACAATACCGAATCGACCCGCAAAAAGGTCAGCCTGTGGAACTATCCGTATTATCTGTGCTACTTCAGGGAGAACGGCGACTTCGGCGACTATTTCCCCGCCATTTATTCTTCTTATCCGCGGATGGGCTCGTGGGGATATTATGTTGCCTGTGCCGGTGCGGTTGCAACCGAGAAGGGCCTGTATATAAATCCGAGGGTAAAGTTTAACTCGGCCGAGCAGAGGTATTTCATAAACTGGGCAAAGGCTGATGTTGAAATCGCAGCATCAGGCAACGGCCGAACTATTACCTCTGCCAAAGTCAACGGCAGGGACTGGTCAAATATCGACCCGGAAAAGGGCGTCCTCTTACCGGCGGAACTCGGTAAAAAAGGCGGCAAAATTATCGTCGAAATCCAATACGATTGATCATCAGTAAAGAACAATACTGAGAAAAATCGGACAGAAAAGAGAAGTTTTTTGAAAGTGTTTCTGCTATGAAAAGAATGTTTGGTTTTGTTTTAATATTCAGCGTGATTTTTTTACTTAGTCAACAGGTTGAGGCGGTTGAGTGGCAGCTTCCGGTCAAATATGATATGTCTTACCCGAATCTTAAGGCGTATCGATATGGTCCTATGCTGGGAGGTATCGGTACGGGGGGAGTTTCATTCAATACAGCGGGATTATGCAATTATACGTTGTTCAGCTATGCCTTTAATGAAGGCAATCTTGACGGCAGCTTCTTTGCGGTGTACATAAATGACGGAAACAAAAAAACCGTAAGATTTTTGCAGAGCTTCGGCAGAGGACAAAAAGGCTTCCTGGCCGATAAGAACAAGTCATTCGAACACGGAGTCGGGGCTGAGGCCCCCGGTGCGGGTGTAAGAAGAAAACTCAAAACGGGCGAGTGGATAGGAGCCGACTTCGGCCAAAAGATGGTTGATACGACTTTATGCTATTCTCTGCCGCCTGCGGTCGAAACCCACTATCTCGATGAGGCTTTACCCTGCAGAATTTCTGCTACTGCCTTTTCACCACTGATACCCCACGATTACAAAAGCTCGAATACTCCCGTTGCGGTTTTTGTATTTCATCTTGAGAATCCCACGGACAAATCAATAGAAGTGTCGCTGCTTTTTAGTTTTCAGAATAACATCGGCTGGGTGGATAAGAAAAAGTTTGAGAACACGTTTAATAAAGTTATCAGAGAAAACGGCATCACCGCCATATTGCTCGACAGGGACCCGGTCGGGATAAAAGCCGAGCACGCCGGCCAGGTTGCTGTCGCAACGCCGGATTCTGCCGGGAGGATAAGCTACACTGCCGAGTGGGATGCCGGCGGCGATGGGACAGATTTGTTCAGAGTGTTTCAAAAGGACGGCAGTCTGTCCAACAGCAACAAATCTATCGGCACCGAAAAGCAAAAGGCAGGTGCTGTGGCAGTGAAAGTAACACTTTCTCCGGGCCAGAAAAAAGATGTGCCTTTCTTTTTAGCCTGGTATTTTCCAAAAGTTGATTTGCGTGATGCAGACATAACAAGATTCGGGACGATGAAGGACGGCAAAGAGCTTTATTACGAGCTTGATAACTGGAGTCAGCATTATTGCAAAAACTTCGGTAGTGTGACCGACGTCATTTCAGAAGCTGCTGAGAACTACCTGAAATGGTGGGACAGGATAAACGGCTTGCATAATCAAATGGCTGCTTCCGGCGCACCTGACTGGCTCGTATCGAGATACTTTCACGATTTTACTTACATACCGCGATGGACGTACTGGATTTACAAAGGCATTCTGGATTACTTTATTGTCCAGGAGGGACAGTTCGGCAACGGTCTGTGCACGGCAAACGTGGACGGTTACAACTGGCTGCTGCTTGGCTGGCCCGATTTGGAACTGGCTGAAATGAAAGAGCTGACTAAGGCCCAGCGGCCGGACGGTGAGAGTGCCAAGACATTCTCGCTGAATAAAGGCTCACAAATCCATCTTGGGGCATTGTGGTATACGATTCGAGTCTGGCAAAACTATGTCTGGAGCCAGGACGATGAGTTTCTGAAATTTGTCTGGCCCTACGTCAAAAAAACCATCCAGTACACAATCGATAACGAATGCGACGGCGAAACTCTCCTTACCAAAGTCGATTACCGCGGACCGGACAGTTACGATTCCTGGCGGATGGATGGTCTCACTTCTTACGGCAATTCGAACTGGCTTTTGGTGTTGAAGATTACTGAGAGGATGGCTGAGCTTGCCGGCGAGAAGGACACGGCAAATAGATACCACAGAATCTTCGCCAAGGCACAGAAAAATTTTATCGAGCGGCTCTGGACTGATAACGATAAATGGGCATACTTTAAGCTGTGCACAGGCGGCGTCTGGGACAGGCAGGCCAGCCATGTCGAACAATTAATCGGAGTTTACTGGGCCGACCATCTGGGCTTTGAAATCCTGCCCGAAAACTATGTCAAAACTGCACTGGATACGATTTTCAAACTCAATAGTATGGGCCGTTTCGGCTGGGTGTGCGGCAGATTTCCGGATGGTACGGTGCCCTTATGGGACAGGACACTTATACCACCGGCAAGCAAGCTTCAGCACAGCGGCAGAAACAGAGGCTCTGCACAGTGGGAGCTGGCGTCGCTTCTGATAACGCAGGGCAGGATTGCAGATGGCGTCGCTACGGGCGAGCTTATTTACAATACCGAATCGACCCGCAAGGAGGTCAGCCTGTGGACCTATCCGTATTACCTTTGCTATTTCAGAGAAAACGGCGAGTTCGGCGATTATTTCCCGGCCATTTACACATCATATCCGAGGATGGGCTCGTGGGGATATTACGTTGCCTGTGCCGGAGCGGTCGCGACAGAGAAAGGCCTGTATATAAAGCCCAGAGTTAGATTCAACACAGAAAAACAGCAGTATTACCTCCACTGGGCCAAGGCTGATGTTGAAATCGCAGCATCAGGCCCCGGCAAGTCGATTACAGCCGCCAAAGTCAATGGCAAAGACTGGAAAAATATCGACAGTAAAAAAGGCGTTCTTCTGCCCGCTGAACTCGGCAAAAAAGGCGGTAAAATTATCGTCGAAATCCGCTATGATTGATTATGGATTAATTTTAATCGGTCATTGGGAATTTCCACGTCCGCCTTCGGCGGACTCACAATGACAGACAGCGGATAAATATTATTATGGAACCTGGAAAACAAAATCTTAAAGAGGCGGTGTTGTGGGAGTCGGCGGGTGATGGAAAGGTTCAGTGCAGACTCTGTGCGCATCGGTGTGTGATTGCGGACGGCAAGCTGGGCAGATGCAGCGTTCGCAAAAATATTGACGGTGTGCTGTATTCGCTAAGCTATGATAAGGTCTGCTCTGCAAATGCCGATCCGATTGAGAAAAAACCCTTGTTTCATTTTCAGCCGGGCAGCAAGAGCTTTTCGATAGCTACGCCGGGATGTAACTTTAAGTGTGTGTTCTGTCAGAACTGGCAGATAAGCCAGACGGTGGAGGATGGTGTATTTGTCGAAGGCCAGGCAGTGGGCCCTGAGAAGATTGTTTCGATGGCACAGCGCAGCGGATGCAAATCAATTGCCTATACTTATACCGAGCCGACGATTTTTATGGAACTGGCTGCCGAGACCGGTCGACTTGCAAAAGAAAAGGGGCTTACCAATGTCTTTGTCAGTAACGGTTATATGACACGCGAAGCAATCGATTTTGCAGCCGATTGGCTGGACGGAATAAATATCGATTTGAAATCCTTCAGCGAAGATTATTACAAGAACCTGTGCAAGGCCGGACTCCAGCCGGTCCTCGATACGATAGTTTATATCGCAAACCGGACCAATATCTGGCTGGAGATTACGACGCTGGTTGTGCCGGGAAAGAATGATTCACAAGATGAGCTGAGGCAGATTGCGGATTTTATTGTCGAAAGCCGCGGCGGCGATGTGCCCTGGCATATTAGCCGGTTTTATCCGCAATATAAAATGGATAATGAAAAACCAACGCCGGTTGAAACACTCGAACGAGCATATGAGCTTGGAAAAGCTGCCGGCCTTCATTACGTCTATCTTGGCAATGTCCCCGGTGCAAAGTTCGAAAGCACCTTCTGCTATAATTGCAACGCAACTCTAATTGAACGAGTTGGATACACAATTGCAGCCAATAAAATAAAGGATGGCTGCTGCCCTGAATGCGGAACAAAGATTGCGGGATTCGAGCTTTGATTAGAATGGGCCTACCTTAAATGAAGATAATAGCTGATGCAAATATACCGTTTGTTAAGGAGTGTTTCTCGTCGATTGGCGATGTTGAGGTAGTCATCGGCAGGGAGCTAACGGCCCGGCAATTAATCGACGCCGATTGTCTGCTGGTGCGAAGCGTCACAAAGGTAGATGAGAAGCTGCTGGCCGAAAGCAGTATTAAATTTGTGGCCACAGCTACAATTGGCATCGAGCATATCGACGAGCAGTATCTCGCCGGTCGAGGGATTGGTTTTGCCGCGGCGCCCGGTTCGAATGCCAACAGCGTGGCTGATTATATCGTTGCGGCACTGCTCTACGTGGGTAGAAAACACAACATAACGTTAGAGGGCAAATCCATCGGTATCGTAGGTGTGGGTAACGTCGGCAGTAACGTCGAGAAAAGATGCTCGGCCTTAGGAATGAAAGTCGTCTGCAACGACCCGCCTTTGGCGCGGCAGAGAGGCGATGAGAAATACAGGCCTTTGGAAGAAGTTTTCGATTGTGATTTCGTGACGCTGCATACGCCTTTGACCTTCGAGGGGATTGATAAAACGTATCATTTGGCGGATGAGAAGTTTTTCAGGTCATTGAAAGAGGGGTGTATTTTTATTAACACCGCGCGTGGAGGGGTTCACGATACCAATGCGATAAAAGCTGCGATTAAATCGGGCAAGTTAAAGGCGGCGGTGCTCGATGTCTGGGAAAATGAGCCGAATATCGACAATGAACTTTTGCGGATGGTCGATATATCGACGCCGCATATCGCAGGCTATTCGCTCGACGGCAAGGTGGCGGGGATGATTATGATTTACCAGGCGGCCTGTAAGTTTTTCGGTATCGAAGCGAAAAACTCAATCGATGACTTTCTGCCCGCACCGGGTGTCCCCGAGATAAAAATCCAAGCCGGCGGCGCAGACGCCCAGCAGCTCCTTCACGAGACGGTCCAGCGGGTTTATGCAATCGGCAGGGACGATTTTAATACCAGAGAAATCCTGATGGTCCCGGAAAGCGAGCGAGGCAGGTTCTTCGACGATTTGCGAAAAAACTATCCTGTCAGACGAGAGTTTCAGAACACGGAGATAATCCTTGCAGAAAAGTCTAAATCGCTTTCGGCAAAACTAAGTGGCATTGGGTTCAAGGTTAAAAATGACTAATGCAAGCATATTAAAATGGCCTTTGGGAAAGCTGGACTTTTCAGCCGGGACTCTCGTGATGGGGGTCTTGAACGTCACGCCGGACAGCTTCAGTGACGGCGGACAGTTTTTCGATACCGATGCGGCAATTGAGCACGGCCTGAAAATGGCCGCCGAAGGTGCGGCGATAATAGATATCGGCGCCGAATCGACTCGTCCGGGCTCAGCGTCGGTGCCGGCCGAAGAACAGAGCAAAAGGGCGATACCGGTTATCGAAGCACTTTCCAAAAAGGTCGGTGTCCCGATTAGTATCGACACTTATAACTGCGATGTTGCAAAGGCTGCCCTGGATGCCGGGGCGGCAATGATAAATGATATTACCGCCCTGACTGACGAGCGGTTGGGCCAATTAGCGGCTGAAATGGGCGTTCCAGTTGTACTGATGCATATGCAGGGCACACCCTTGACGATGCAGGCCGAGCCGAAATACAAAGATGTTGTGGCCGAGGTCCTGGAATTTCTTTTAGAGCGGGTAAAAATGGCAGAAGCGTTCGGCATCGCCAGGGAGAAAATCTTCATCGACCCGGGAATCGGGTTTGGAAAGACTCTCGAGCACAATCTTTTGCTCTTGAAAAATATCGACAGATTTGTAGAGACCGGCTATCGTGTTTTGGTGGGAACGAGCCGCAAGAGCTTTTTGGGCAAAATAACCGGCAAAGAAAATCCTGCCGATAGGCTTTTCGGAACTGCCGCTACCGTCGCCTTGTCCGTCGCCGCCGGTGTATCAATTGTCCGCGTCCACGACGTGGCCGAGATGCTCGAGGTGGTAAAGGTGGTAAGTGCTATCAAAAGGACGAGGTAATCGGAGGGAATTGTATGGCAGAGATAGAAGATGCGAAAGGTGGGGGGCAGATATTTTGGCACAGAGCGGTAGAGCGTAAGATAGAGCCTGTGGAAATGAGCGGATCTTGCCTGGAGGAGATCGGAGGGCATATAGAGAAACACGTGGGGCCAATTGAAACAACGTTTCACGAGTTGGTATCTGATATTATTCACATTGATGTGCATATTGTGCTGCCGGGGGAGGAGCGAGAATATTATACGCTGGTGACGTCGGGGATGAGTGATCGACCGATGCATGTTGAGGTAAAGTCAGAGGACTTACGGTACGCGGAAGTCTGCATTTGTTTGCCGGCGGGTTGGCTTGTCGACCAGCAGTCTTTAGAGGACGAAAATAACTATTGGCCGATTCGATGGCTTAAGAAGGTTGCGCGTTTTCCACATGAGCACGATACGTGGGTGGCTCTTGGGCATACCGTGCAGGACGATCCGCCAGAACAATTTGCATCTCGCACCGATTTCACGGGTTTATTGATTGCGCCAGCAGTACATGCAGGGGAGGCCTTTAGCAGGCTTGAGATTACAGCTGGCAAGGTGATCAATTTCTATGGAGTTATACCTTTATATCAAGAGGAGATCGACTTGAAACTGAAAAGAGGCGTCAATGCACTTGTGGAGCTACTCATCAAGAATAATGTTACTGAGCTTGTTAATGTGAGGCGCAAGAACTTAGCGAAGCGACGATGGTGGCCATGGTGAGAGTAATATAGGCTTTTCGGAACCGCTGCTACCGTCGCCTTGTCCGTCGCCGCCGGTGTATCAATTGTCCGCGTCCACGACGTGGCCGAGATGCTCGAGGTGGTAAAGGTTGCAAATGCCGTCAATTTTAACCGGTATTAAACTACGCTTTATAAGGCTTGAAATATTCGGCAGCCTGCAGGTTCAAAGTACTATGAGACTGATGACCCACAGGGTAAGGGCGGCCACCGAACCTACCACTAATGTACCTAATGTCTGCAGTTTATAGCCCTGCCTGATGGTCATACCCGAAAAACCCGTCACAACCCAGAAATAGCTGTCATTTGCGTGACTGACAACCATCGAGCCTGCTCCTATCGCTACAACGGTCAGGGCTTTGGCGGTAGGCGCATCAAGCCCTAATGCTCCCAGAAGCGGTGCGCAAATACTCGCAGAGGTAATAATAGCAACGGTGGACGAGCCCTGAGAAGTCTTGAGCGCCGCGGCTATAATAAACGGCAGCCAAATACTCAGGCCGGTACTTTCGCCAAGATGTCCACCCAGGAAGGTACCGATACCGGAGTTCTTGAGCACCTGGCCAAAGGCACCGCCGCTGCCGGTAATAATGATAATATTCGCCGCAGCAATGATAGCCTTGCCGACCCAGCCGTCTGTTGAAACCATCTCTTTGGTCAGTTTTTTTGGAAGTGTAAATGCTATAAAAACGCCGATTAAGAGTGCCACCGAGGGCTGACCAAGAAAATCGAGAAAGGTAACCAGATTGCCCTGTCCGAACGGTCGTGTTGGGAAATTGCTCAGC